>Ga0315548_1000863_pt1 | contig 27171 bp, 22 predicted proteins | sample SalMarSW160110MG_2_FD_202540 | JGI IMG/M metagenome (GOLD analysis project Ga0315548, IMG submission 202540) | Salt marsh sediment microbial communities from the Plum Island Ecosystem LTER, Massachusetts, United States - Salt Marsh Sediment SW1601-110 ... | reverse complement strand
TCACCGAGTCCGTCCTCGAGACAGTGCTCCAGTCGTTACGCCGTTCATGCACGTCGGAACTTACCCGACAAGGAACTTCGCTACCTTAGGACCGTCATAGTTACGGCCGCCGTTTACCGGGGCTTCATTTAGGAGCTTCACCCCCCGAAGGGAGTTAACCCATCCACTTAACCTTCCGGCACCGAGCAGGCGTCATTCTCTATACATCCACTTTAAGTGTTAGCAGAGAACTGTGTTTTTGGTAAACAGTCGCCAGAGCCACTTCACTGCGCCCTCAGCATGCATTCAATTGAAATTAAATGCATCTGGAGGGACCCCTTATCGCAAACTTACGGGGTCAATTTGCCGAGTTCCTTAAGGACGGTTTTCTCGAGCGCCTTAGGATATTCTCCTCGCCTACCTGTGTCAGTTTTAGTACGGATACGCACCGTCGTCCTGTTTGAGGTTTTTCTCGGCAGTGACTTCGGCTGCTCAGGAATCTTAAATTGTCCCTCGCCGTCTTTCAGAGTCTTTGTGTCGGCGGATTTGCCTACCGACGACTCCTCCAGCAGGATAGCCACGACTAATCAGCTTCCAGCTTTTGCCACTGCGTCACCCCCACAGTTCAAACCTTCGGTACATAGTGCAGGAATATTAACCTGCTGTCCATCGTCTACGCCTTTCGACCTCGACTAAGGGCCCGACTAACCCTGGGCGGATTTACCTTCCCCAGGAAACCTTAGGCTTTCGGCGACAAGGATTCTCACCTTGTTTATCGTTACTCATGCCGGCATAATCACTTGCTGCCGCTCCACCGCTCGTTTCCGTACGGCTTCAGCGCTGACAGCAACGCTCTCCTACCACCCCGCTCTTTCTTTTGCAAGAAAGAACGAGATCCGCAGCTTCGGTGTTTTGCTTATTCCCGTTCATTATCGGCACCAAACTGCTCGACCAGTAAGCTATTACGCACTTTTTAAATGGTGGCTGCTTCTAAGCCAACATCCTGGCTGTCTGTGCAATTCAACTTCCTTATGAACTTAGCAAAACTTCGGGACCTTAGCTGGCGGTCCGGGTTGTTTCCCTCTTGACCATGGAGGTTATCCCCCACAGTCTGACTCCTGAGATAATCTTTACGGTATTCGGAGTTTGGTTGGGGTGGGTAGGCTGGTGGCCCCCCATCCCCATTCAGTAGCTCTACCCCCGTAAAGTAGTAACTCAAGGCTAGCCCAAAAGCTATTTCGGAGAGAACGAGATATCTCCAGGTTTGATTAGACTTTTACTCCTCCCCACAGCTCATCGCCTAACTTTTCAACGTTAGTGCGTTCGGTCCTCCAGGGATTTTTACATCCCCTTCAACCTGGCCATGGGTAGATCACCTGGCTTCGCGTCTACCACCTGCGACTTATTCGCCCTATTCAGACTCGCTTTCGCTACGGCTCCATCCCTGAGAGATTTAACCTTGCCACAAACGGTAACTCGCCGGCTCATTATGCAAAAGGCACGCGGTCAGGCGTTATTCCGACGAATCGGAATCATAGCCCTTCCACAGCTTGTAGGTGTATGGTTTCAGGTACTTTTAACTCCCCTAATAGGGGTACTTTTCATCTTTCGGTCGCCCTACTTTTCACTATCGGTCGTTGAGTAGTACTTAGCCTTGGAGGGTGGTCCCCCCAGCTTCACACAGAGTTCCACGAGCTCCGTGCTATTCTGGAACACCGGCAGTAACACAGGGCTCTCGCTTTCGCATACAGGACTTTCACCTTCTACGGCTCCACTTTCCAGAGGATTCTGCTGGCGATGCCTTTGTAACTGTTTACCGGTGCCCGCAACCCCAGGGAGCAAGCCCCCTGGTTTAGGCTGATCCGCTTTCGCTCGCCGCTACTAACGGAGTCTCGGTTGATTTCCTTTCCTACAGGTACTTAGATGTTTCAGTTCCCTGCGTTCGCTTCTTATGGCCTATGCATTCAGCCATAGATGACGCCATCTGGTTGCCCAGTGACGACGGGTTGCCCCATTCGGACATCCCGGGATTAACGGTTGCTCGGCACCTGCCCCGGGCTTATCGCAGCCTGCCACGTCCTTCGTCGCCTCTCAACGCCTAGACATCCCCCATACACCCTTAGTAACTTGACCATATCAATCTATGATTGAACTGGTTCTACAAGTCGCCTATATCTATGAGCGCTCATATTTACATGCTTTCTGTAAGGAAACAAAAAGCATGTTCGGAATTATAATTGTATAATCCCACGCATCTGCATATTCACTTTTCAAAGAACTTATTCTCAAAACAAACCGGCGAAAACTCCGCTGCTGTTCTATATACGCATCAGCCGCCGATTTATTCAAAAACAACAAAAAAAATTTGCCGCTTCACTGCCCGGCTTCACCCCTTAGGGACTACGCCGCGGCATTAAATTCGATATCAGCGAATTTAATGGAGACGATCGGACTCGGACCGACAACCTCCGCGTTGCAAACGCGGCGCTCTCCCAGTTGAGCTACGTCCCCGGGCACCCGCTATGCGGAAAACTCGATAGCACTAAATCCGAAATACTAAACAAATTCAAAATCCGAATTTTCAAATGCTCCAAACCATTTAGGATTTCGAAATTCGAATTTCGGATTTCCTTATGGCTTTTGGCCATAAGGAAGTGGGCCCGGGTAGATTCGAACTACCGACCTCACGCTTATCAGGCGTGCGCTCTAACCAACTGAGCTACGAGCCCAAGAACCCGCTACGCGGGAAATCCTGAATCCTAAATTCATAAATCCTAAACTTTAGAATTTAGTGCTTAGAGCTTAGAATTTCCTTATGTCTTTGCCCTAAGGTAGAGGGCTCGTCGGTTATACTATAAACTTAAAAAAGAGCAATAAAAAAAACCGCTGTTTCAAACTGCCAGCGGTCATTAATCACGGCCATTTCCGGTTGCCTTCAGGCAGTTCAAGTTAAAAAACACAGCATTCTTAAGATTTCTCTCAAAATCCTAACCAGATCCTTTCTATGGTCTGATATACTTTTCAACCCACACCTAAACCTACAATTTACTATGGTATCGACAGACCGTCAACATTATTTTTAATATTTTTTTTATTTTTCAGGACTTTCAGCATTCCTACGTACGATTTTGCCAAAAGTTCACCTCCATCCCCAACTTATGGAAAACACGAAACTCGAATACCTAAATCTCCCGTTAGGGATGGCCAAGCCACGAAACAATATCGAATCACACAAATTCTAAGGCCATAAACACAACATTTTGAAGATTTGAAATTAGTATTTTGAGATTGTTTCGCATTTAAAGCTTTGTATTTCGGGCTTTTATTATTTTCCTGCTCCCTGATAACCTAATATCCTGATAACCTGTTCACTTTCTTTTTGCCTTCAATCGTTTCACGTGATTCGTGCTTAGTGATTCGTTTCTCGTACTGCGTCGGTAATCCGTCATCCGTCCTCCGCCTTCGGTCTTCCGCTGTAAGACGGCCTATGCCTATCTGCCGGGGCTAATTCGCTAATCAACTAATTCTCTAATTCGCTTGTTTTGGTTATGCGTATGCCGTATCGAATATGCAATAATCGCAGGCAGGATGGGTTCTAAGGAAGGCTCATTTGCCTAATTCTCTGGCAATGTAAACACGAAGTGGGCATGTACAAAATATACCGAATCCAAAAGGTAATCTGAATATGCATATTGTTCCGCTTTTTTCAAGGCAGTTGGCAAAATCACCCAGGCCATTATATTCTGCTTTGCACATATTTTGAAAGCCCGATTTATAGCATTTGAAATCGCATGGGCAGTCCATCGAGGCCATTATTTTTTCTACTTCGCCTTTTTGCCTGCCTGTCAGGTCCATTTTCCCCCCTTTTGTACATGAATGCGAAAGAATGTCCCGTGAGAAACGAATACTCCTTACTTAAAGCATAATCCATATTTGCCGATCGGCAAGCAAGGAAAGATAAAATTCGCTAATCTGTTCATAGTTCGTTGTTGAAAGTTCATCCGTCCTCCGTCTTCTGCACTCTGCCTTCTGTCATCCGTCTTCCGTCTTCTGTAATCCGTCGTCCGTCCTCCGTCTTCCGTCGTCCGTCCTCCATCTTCCGTCTTCCGTCCTCCGTCTTCCGTCTTCTGTAATCCGTCGTCCGTCCTCCGTCCTCCGCCTTCGGTCATCCGTCTTCTGCCCTCCGTCCTCCGTCTTCTGTCTTTTACATTTTTCCCTTGCAAATATCCCTTACTTAACGTAAATTGACCATAGCGGCAGTACCCTGATTTTCCAACCATGAGCTAATGTTCTCTATTTATGCAATAATATAATGAACAAGAGACATATTAAAATCTTTGTCTGTCTTTTATGTTCAGGAGGTATCAGATTATGATCAATATTGAATTAAAAAAAGAGGAAGCGGCATTTTACTTCAATCAGGCTAACCTCAACATTTCAGGGCTTGATGAAGTTATTGAAAAGCAGTTACCACATATAGGCAGCAAAAAGGAAAACGCTAAAAAAGCGATTGATAAGATTTTCGATAACATCACGGTTTTGAAGAAAGTGGAAAATTTTGTCTTTTACTTCAAAGATGTAGCTAAAAATGAAAGAGTTGAACTCGATGCTTTATTGCTGAAATTAATAGATTTGCGAAATTTTTATTCACATTATGTTCATAATGATAATGTCAAGATTTTAAGTGATGGCGAAGAAACCTTACTGGAAAAATATTATCAAATTGCGATAGAAGCAACCGGAAGTAAAGATGTTAAACTTGAAATAATAGATAACGAAAAAAAGCTTACAGACGCCGGAATATTGTTTTTGCTGTGTATGTTCCTAAAAAAGTCACAGGCAAATAAGCTTATAAGCTCTATCAGCGGTTTTAAAAGAAACGATAAAGAGTGGCAACCAAGAAGGAATCTTTTCACTTATTATAGTTTAAGGGAGGGATATAAGGTTGTACCTGATATGGAGAAACATTTTCTTTTATTCACACTCGTAAATCATCTATCGACACAGGATGAAAATATTGAAAATACTCAACCTTCTGATGATATCGGCAGAGGCTTATTCTTCCATCGAATAGCTTCAACTTTTTTGAATATAAGCGGAATATTCAATAATATGGAATTCTATCCTTATCAAAGCAACAGACTCAAAGAGCGAAGGGGAGATATTGCCCCTGATAAGGATAGTTTTGCATGGATTGAACCTTTTCAGGGAAACAGTTATTTTAAAATAAATGGATATAAAGGAGTAATCGGAGAAAATGAATTAAAGGAATTGTGCTTTGCTGTACTTTTACATAACAAAAGTAAATATGCCGTAGAACAAATAGAGAAATTCCTTAAATGTTTTAAAGAAGTACAAAGCAAGCAGGAGATAATAGAGTGTGATATATTGGATGAATGTTATTTTCCAGCCAATTACCTGAACCAACCGGAAACAAAAAGTCTAAAGGAAAAGTTACTAAGCAGAATAACCGGGAAAATTAATTATTCATTTGATACTGCTGAAAAAGCTTTTGATAAGATGAAAGATGTTATGGAGTTTATAAATGGATGCCTTCCGTCAGATGAGAAATTGAAGCGAAAAGATTACAGTCGTTATCTCAAGATGGTTCGTTTCTGGGGCGGGGAAAAGGATAATATAAAAAGGGAGTTTGAGGGTAAAAAATGGACGCGATTTTTTCCAAGTGAACTTTGGCATAAAAGAACTCTTGAAGATGTGTATAAGTTTGCACTAAAGAAGAACAAGAAACGACTCGAAGAATTGAAAGTTAAAATAGAAGGCCTTAACGAAGATGACCTTTTAAAATACCAAAAGGTTAACAACATAAAAAATTTGGAGAATTTAAGGCTTCTTGCGCATGATCTTGATTTGAGTTGGCGGGAAAAAGACTGGGGGGAATATTCGGGACAGATAAAAAAACAAATTTCTGATAATCAGAAGCTTACAATAATGAAACAGAGGGTCATCGCCGAATTAAAGAAAAAGCACGGCATTGAAAATATTAATCTTAGAATAAGTTTAGATAGCAATAAAAGCATACAGGCAGTTTTAAATAGGATAGCAATTCCCAAAGGTTTTATAAAAAGGCATGTTTTGCACTTGCAGGAAAATGAAAAGACCTCAAGAAAAATTAGAGAGGCAAAGTGCAAAATTCTGCTTTCCAAAAAATATGAATATTTATCGAGAAAATTCTTAGATGAAAAGAACTTCGACAAGTTGACACAGATAAACGGTCTTTATGAAAAGAACAGGCTTATAGCTTTCATGGTCATTTATCTTTTGAAGCAGCTTGGCCTTGAATTGAAAAATGAAACGAAATTAATTGAACTCAAAAAAACCAGGGTAAAATATAAAATATCGGATAAGGTGGCAGAGGATATCCCGCTTTCACATTATCCATCGCTTGTTTATGCAATGAGTCGTAAATATGTTGACAATATTGATAATTACGAATTTCCAGATGAATATGCCAAAAAAGCTATCTTGGATAAAGTTGATATAATAGAAAATCAGCGTATGGAATTTATAAAACAGGTTCTCGGTTTTGAAAAGTATCTTTTTGATAATAATATAATAGACAAAAGCAAATTTACTGATGTGGAGACTCATATAAGTTTTGTAAAAATACATGATGAGCTTATTGAAAAAGGATGGGATACAGAAAAACTGTCCAAACTCAAACATGCGAGGAATAAAGCTCTGCACGGCGAGATACCGGGTGGGACTTCTTTTGAAAAAGCAAAGCTCTTGATAAATGAACTCAAAAAATGATAGTGATGACAGAATTAGAGGCATCTATATGTTTTTTCTGAAAAATGAATTTAAAGATAATTACTTGTCACTAAAAAGGTTAAAATACAAACGCTGTGATGGACCTCGATTTGTGGGGTAGTAACAGCTTCGCGGGGCGAGAATCTCCAATTCCTGCTGCTGTGATGGACCTCGATTTGTGGGGTAGTAACAGCTGCTTGTCTAATTGATCTTGCAAAACACCGGCTGTGATGGACCTCGATTTGTGGGGTAGTAACAGCTCAGTTCCATCCGTATGAATAAACAAACAAGCTGTGATGGACCTCGATTTGGTAGGTAGTAACAGTAGAATTTTTATATGATATGATGGAAGGCAATCATCGGCTGGCATCCGCCAAGCAAGCATGGCAAGCAAATCGTCTATAATACGCCGGGACAAGTCCGGCGACGTTTGCGATACCTTTGGCACAAGCTATGCCGGGACAAGAGTGGATGGTATTTCTTAAAAACAGTAACAGCGAATATATTGAAAAATCCTTATGATTTTGAATTGTCAAAAATGGCTTATGCTGGAATTGGATAATTACTTGTTAGAAAAATAGAACGGAGACAAAGATGGCACAAATTAAAAAATTCGGTGTATTAAAGACGGCTAAAATTGCCGGGATAATGTATTTTTTAATATCTCTAATATTTGTGATTCCTTTCGGATTAATTGCATTTATATCCGGTGCTGCTCGTGGCAGAGAAGGAATTGCAGGGGCCTTTTTCGGCGGTGTATTTATTATATTTATGCCGATAATTTATGCCGTCATGGGATTTGTCTTTGTTGCGCTTGGATGCCTGTTCTACAATCTTGTTGCGAAGTATTTCGGTGGAATAGAAATTGAGATAGAATAGTACAAAACACACCTATCTATTTACCGCTGATGATGTATTAATGCCCTTAGTGCCAGACTCTCGTGCATCGTGCTCCCGGGGCCAGGGCCTTGTAAATCCGCTGCTTTGATGTTGACAAAAGATGCGGCTGAGCGTAAATAACCTGGATGAACGTCAAAGAACGCAGAAATATATTGGTTACCTGCGGGCCGGGACTGAAAGATTATCTGCAGGCGGAACTTGAGGGATTGGGCTTTAAGATAGTCGGCAGTCATCCCGGCAGCGTTGTCACTCGCGGTTCGTTTCTCGATTGTCTGAAACTGAATTTCTGCCTGCGGACTGCGTACAATGTTCTTTATCTTTTACGTGAGTTCCGGTGCGGAAGTACCGAGGCACTTTACAAACAAATCGGCACAGTGCCGTGGGAAAACATAATCGACCCGAAAGAGCATCTTTGCGTACTCTCGCGGGTGGATACCTGGACGGTCAATAACAGTATGTATCCGAACTTGAAGGTCAAGGACGCCATTGTCGACCGTATAAACAAAAAGAAGGGTCGCAGGCCGGACAGCGGACCCGATAGGAATAGCGTAGTGGTAAATCTTTTCTGGAAGAATGACAGGGCGTGGATATATCTTAATACATCCGGCGTGAAACTTTCCGATCGGAACTATCGAAAAATGCCACACAAAGCGCCGCTTCGCGAAACGTTGGCGGCAGGGATTATCATGGCTACAGGCTATGACGGTTCACAGGATCTCGTGCTGCCGATGTGCGGCAGCGGCACGCTTGCTATCGAATCAGCCCTTATCGCGATGAACAGGCCGGCCGGCAGTATGCGCAGCAATTTCGGCTTCAAACACGTGAAAGATTTTGACCGGCGGATGTGGGAAGAAATACGAAACGAAGTTCGCGAGACTATACGTAAAGACGGGCTGCAAAGACGTATCATCGCCACAGATATTGACGAACAGGCGATCGAAGCGGCAAGGCAGAACGCACGAACGGCGGGAGTGGAGCATCTGATAGAATTTGATGTATGCGATTTCGCCGAGACCGAAGTGCCGGATGGCCGGGGGATTATTGTGATGAATCCGGAATACGGGCTGCGGCTTGGCGAACTCGAACAGCTCGAAAATGAGTATGAACGCATTGGTGACTTTCTCAAGCAGAAATGTTCCGGGTATACGGGCTATCTATTTACGGGCAATAAAGAGCTGGCCGGAAAAGTAGGACTAAAAGCTTCCCGCCGTATGATATTTTACAACGGCAAAATAGAGTGCCGCCTCCTGAAATATGAACTCTACAAAGGCTCAAGGCATTAACGAAACAGCGGGCAGAATTAATAAACAAAAAACCAGGAACAAGCATGAAGACACCTTTTTATCGCTTGGGAAGGGATGAAAAAAATAACGATTATTTCTAACAAAATCAGCCGGAGGGTGCTATAATTCATTTCATAAATAAAAGCTGATAATAAAGCACACAGGACAGTTGTTATGAAAAAAATATTTGTCTCCGGTTGTTACGATATTCTCCACGCCGGTCACGTCCAGTTCTTCAACGATTGCAAAGCTTTGGGTGACCATCTGACCGTATGCTTTGCTTCGGACGATGTCTTATTGGCGCATAAAAACCGGCGTTCTTCAATCCCGCAGGAGCACAAAAGGGCAATCATCCAGGCCCTGGAGATGGTGGATGATGTTGTCATGGGTGAAAATATGGAAACAGGACTGGATTTCAAGGACCATTTCCTTCGGATTAAGCCGGATGTTTTAGCAGTCACCGAGGACGATAAATACGGCGAATTAAAGCACGCCCTCTGCAGGCAACACGGCGTGGAGTATCATGTCTTACCGAAAACTCCGCCGAAGTTCGCACCAGTTTCAACGACCGGAATCGTCAGGTGGATTCGTGCTCCGAAGGAGGCTCCCCTGCGGGTTGATTTCGCCGGCGGCTGGCTTGATGTCCCCCGGTTCGCAAGGGACGGCGGATTTATAGTCAATTGTGCCGTTTCGCCGCTTGTGTCACTGAACTGCTGGGACTATGAAAAGCGGTCCGGCTTAGGCGGAAGCGGCGCCTGGGCGATTCTCAACGGTAATGACGGCGTCCTGAGCGAGCTTAACCTGGGTGTGGGGTGGCAGGACCCGGCGATTATTCAGGAGACGGGACTGTGTGTCTGGCAGAGCGGCCGACATCCCGTTTTGCACCTGAAGCGCAACGGCAGTATGCTCAAAGGACTTATGGCGATTAACTATACCAATCAGGAGCATGACACGCCGGACATCGCCGAAAGAGACCGCGATTACAATGCGATTTATCAGGCCGGTCATTTAGCCGCCAAGGCGGTGCTGTATGGGGACGTGGATAAATTGGCCGAAGCGATACGGATGAGTTATCGGCTTCAGATGGGTGAGGGGATGGAGCCTTTGATAGAATCTGATAAATGCCTGGCGTGTAAATATTGCGGCGGCGGCTGGGGCGGTTATGCACTTTATTTATTCTCCCAACCCGGGGAGCGGGATGATTTTGTCACTCGGCATTCTCAAGCCAAAGCAATCGAGCCGTATATCAAGCCATTGTAGATTTGACAGGTGATTAAAAACGCGTTATTTTCCAGGCAGGAATAATTCAGGTCATTTTCAAAGGAGATGTCAAATGATAACAAGCTGTATAAACAAGCCAGGGATTACGGATTGGCGGCGGGTCCTTCCTTTTGTTTTGTTGTTGATAGGTATTGTATCGCTCTTTGAAAAAACCGCTGCTCAGACGCCGGATAAGGTCTTTGATGTCCGCCAATACGGGGCCAAAGGTGACGGAAAAACGCTCGATACCGAAGCTATTCAAAAGGCACTCGACGAATGCGGCCAAGCAGGCGGTGGCATCGTGCAGTTCCCGCCGGGCACGTATTTGAGCAAACCGATTATCCTGCAAAGCAAGACGACCCTCCGGCTCGATGAAGGTGCGAAATTGCAGGCAACCACCAACCACGCTGATTTCATGAAAACGCCCGGTAACTGGCTCAGCGCCACAGGTGGCGGTGATTTCATCCCGTTCATCGGCGGCAAAGACCTTACGGATGTCACGATTACCGGCAAAGGCACAATCGACGGCGCAGGCGAGGTCTGGTGGGGACCGGCCGAGGAGGCGCGGCGCAAGAAATCGGGCTTCACCCTGCCGCGGCCGAACCTGATTATTCTGACCCGCTGTAAAAATGTAAAAATCAACGGCGTCACCATCCGGAACGCACCCAAATTTCACCTGGTACCAAGAGACTGTGAAGATGTTGTCATCGAAGCTGTGACCTTCAAGGCGCCGGCCGACGCTCCCAATACGGATGCCATTGACCCGAGCGTGAGCCGCCGGGTGCTGATTAGCAAGTGCATCATTGATGTGGGCGACGATAACGTTGCAATCAAATCCGGCAAGAAGATGGACGGCCGCGAGTTTGCCTGCGAGGACATCACAGTCAGTGACTGTGTATTCCTGCATGGTCATGGAGTTTCCATAGGCAGCGAAACAGTGGGCGGCGTGCGTAGTCTTACCGTACAACGCTGCACGTTCGAAAATACCGACAACGGAATCCGGATCAAATCCTACCGGGGCAGAGGCGGGCTTGTGGAAAACATCACCTGCAGCGACATCATAATGAAGAATGTGACTGTCCCTATCAGCATTTCCGGTTATTACCCGAAAATCCCGGCCGAAAACGAGGCCCAACCCGTCACGCCTGAAACGCCAGTCTATCGCAACATTCGGATTACGAACCTCAGGGCGACCAGTCCGCGCAGCGCCGGTTTCATTATCGGCCTGCCGGAGAGTCTGATATCGGATGTCGTGCTCGAAAACATCCATATCTCCGCGCCCATCGGCCTGACGGTTCGCAACGCCAAAGGCGTCAGGGTCGATAATGTGATAATCGAAGCCAAAGAAGGCCGGCCTTTTATATTGGAGAACGCAGTCGTGGAAGGATTGGATAAAGCACAAAAACAGTAAGGTATTGAAAACAGAGATTAACCTACCGGTTAAACCGATGGACTTTTAATAAGAAATAGAAACAGCCAACTATTAATATTATGTCACAGTTTATAACAATGTTGGCTGTGGTTATTGAATAAAGAGTTTAAAATGTTGGTTATTCTGTTGGTTGTTATCTTAATCTGCGGCCTTTTGATTCTGGTATGGCTGAACCGCCGTCGTTTTCGTAATATCCAGGGACGATTGCTAAGCAGAAAATGCGCACGCCTGGCCTCAAGGGAAACAACAAATGATATGAGATACACCCTGAAACTTATCAGGAAATGCCAACTTTATGTTTACGAACATATGGTTTATCGAGATATCTCTGAGTTCAAGTTTATATGTCGCCCATCCTTGCTTGGAATCATATCTAAGTTAAAACGTAATATCAAAGACCTGCGTATCTTATTAGCCAAACAAGCCGTAACGAGTAATGTGAATCCTGCCGTTTTTTCTAAACAGGAGATTGACGAGCTTAAGTGTGGCCTGGAACTACTGACATTCGTTGAAGGTATTGAAAATAAGGACAGGATCCTGTATCTGTTAGCTCAAATTGATGCGGATAGACGTCCGAAGTATGGTGCGGATAGATGTCCGAAGTGCGGCTTTACATATAGCTGGAATGGATGTCAGTGTGGTCATTGTCAATACGGAGAATGATAATAACAAAAAAAGCCGTCTAATAATAGAGTGTGACTGTCGCTATTAAATTTCTTGTCTTTGGAAATTATTTTAGAATTTTAAGGTCCTAATCAAACTGCGGGAGGTCGTTTATAATGTTCAAAGATAGAGCGTTAATCTGGGTGCTGGAGTACGTCTTTGGTGGCGCCTTGGTACTCATATCGCTGGCGGACATGGTGTTTCGGGTATCTGTCCGGACAGATGCTCACATCTGGGCCGCACATCTGTTTGTTGTTTGTCTTGGTGTAGTCTTGATCTCATGTTCCAGTTCAATGAGGCAGCGAATGCTTCTGGCGAGAAGGATTGACGTGCTGACAAAACAACTGGAAAAATTAGGGATAGCGGAGCTATTGTAAAAGCCTCCTTATTTTTAAATTGTTGAAGAAATATTCACTTGTCCTATACAACGCAGAGATAGTAGGTTAATATTTAGCGAAGTTCGAACAGATACTCGTTTAACTATCTCAAAAGATACAAACTTTTTTTATTAATAGAGGTTAATCATGAAAAAGTTATTCTTTATATTATTGTTCGTACTTGCCGTGATTGCAAATGCGCAGGCAGCGAAAATTAAAATCGATATCGACAGGGAAATCGGCGAGGTGGACCCGAAGATTTACGGCGTGTTCATGGAACCCATCCAGTTCGACCCGAGACGCTTCGGAATGCCTGATGCGAAACCGAGTAATACCATGTACGGGACATTATACGACCCGAATTCCGAGCTTGCCAACGAAGACGGCTTCAGAACGGATTATATCGAAGCCGCAAAAGAGTTGAAGTTAACGAATATGCGCTGGCCGGGTGGAAATTACGTGGCCGGATACAACTGGCGGGACGGCATCGGCCCCAAGGGCAAACGGCCGGTACGAAAAGAGCTCGCATGGGGGGCACTCGAAAACAACCACGTCGGTACGGACGAATGGATCAAACTGAACAGGGCCTGTGGAACTGAAAATGTCATATGTATTAACCTGGGGACCGGGACACTCGACGACGCCCGGTACTGGGTGGAATATTGTAACTGCGAAAAGGGAAGCTACTGGGCCGATTTGCGGGCCGAATACGGAAACGAGCAGCCGTATAAAATCAAGTACTGGTGTCTGGGAAACGAGGTGGACGGAGAGCCGTGGATAATGGGATATAAGAACGCCGAGGATTACTGCAAGATTGCGAAAGAGGCCGCGAAGGTAATGAGATACACGGACAAAAATATATCGTTTATCGCAAACGGCTCATCAAACTATGACCCGTACGGAAAGTGGGTCGATTGGAATTTGAAAATAATTACCGAGTTGCGGGATGTCGCCGATTATGTCTCCATACACCGATACTGGGAGTACTCCGATGATTATTATGTATATATGGGACAGCGTGCTATGGACGTGGAAGAGAAAATCACTTTGCCGGCGGCGCAGATTGAAGCAGTCAGGACCATACACAAAATGGAAAAGCCTATTTATATTTCGTTCGACGAATGGGCGCCTCACGGCAGAGGATTTTTGGCGGCGTTGGCGACCGCACAGTATTTTAATTCTTTTCTTCGTCACGCCGATGTGGTAAAAATGGCCAACTTTACACTGCTGACGTCGCTGCTGGGAAGGGACAGGGAGAAAGGGACATTTAAGACGGCGTTGTTTTATACGTTCAAATTGTTCTCGAATAATTGCCTGGGCACGTCACTTGATGTACTTGTTGACTGTGAGACGTTCGATACGGATGAATTTTACAAGGGCATTCCATATTTAGATGTGTCGGCGGTGTATTCGAAGGAAGCGAATTCAGTGATAATAAATGCCGTGAACCGTCACAAGGATGAAGCCATTAGTACGGAAATCACCAGTTGTTCGGGCGTTTTCTTGGCGAAGGCATCGGTAAGTGAAATCAATAGCGACGATATTCGTGGGGTTTACAGTTATGACAAGCAGCAGCAGTATGTTCCCGCCGTTAAAGAGCTGGCCGTCGAGGGAAATAAGTTTACCTATTCTTTCCCCGCCCATTCGTTTACGCAAATAATATTGAAAATGGAGCGACAGTAGTGTAGTTAATATTGCCTGAAAAATGAATTCTGTTAAGAATATTTCTAATTTATCGGAAGGTCGAAGCTAATGAGTACTGAAAATAACAGGAGGGAATTTCTAAAGCAAGGTGTCACTGCCGGGACGGCGATGGCAATCGGCGGTATCGCCCTTGCGGGCTGCTGTGGCAAATGCTCTCTCAAGTCCAAATCCGCCGCCGATAGCGATATGGACTTCAGCCGTATTGCATACTGCTGCATCAATTGTGATAAGTGTTCCTTATATAAAGCCACGCTCGACAACGACGACCATGCGAAGAAGAAAATTGCCGAGGAATGGGGCGATGCTAAAAAGCCGGACTTTGAACTCGAGCAGTTCTACTGCTACGGCTGTAAGGACAAGCGAAGCCGCGGGATACCCGGCCGGGAATGTACGGTCAGGGATTGTGCTGTCAAAAAAGGATTTGCTACGTGCGCACAATGCAGCGGCTTCGAAGACTGCGATAATGAATTTTGGCGGACATTTCCGCAGATGCGAGATACTGTACGCAGTATGAAAGAAAAATTCGGTATCACATGAGAATGTTCTAAAATCGAGATGCATAAGAGAACCGCCGGTGATTTGCGGGGCTTATGATTTTAAGGTCTGAAAGGAATTATTATGCCTGCCGAAGGCATTATTATAATTATTGGGATTATCATATTTGATATTTTTGTCATCGCCTTAGTTAAGTATTTAAGAAAAGTCAACACCAGGCTAAATAAGCCCGCTGACGACCGGAATGATTCCTAAATCATTAAAGATTGTCTAAAAGGCGATTCGAGCTCGTTAAGTGGAATTATTTCGATAAATTACATACTCAATTCATTTTTTTCACAAAAAAATAATTTTTTCAATCAATATTCCGGCACGCTCAAACGCTATATAAGTAGTGGAATCTGCGTATCAGGAAATTCATTAATAATATTAGCTGTTTGAGACATAAAAACGGCGTAATTTCTATTCTTTAAGGCATGCAACCGGAGGGGCATACATAGAGGCCGACTCGGAAATAAATACGGAGGAGGTTCGATGAAACAGGTACTAATTTCATATTTTTTGGTCGTTATTCTACTCACATCCGCTTGGGGCGACGAATTTCAAGTCAATACTCGAGCATCTTTGGACCAGGCCGGTCCGGACGTGGCCGTCTGTGAAAACGGCGGCTTCGTAGTCATCTGGCGAAGCTACCGGCAGGATGGAAGCTCGAACGGAATTTTCGCTCGGCGTTTCGATCCGAATTGCTGTCCGGCGGGCGAGGAATTTCAGGTCAATACGACGACCGCCGGCAACCAGACGGAACCGGCGGTGGTGATGGATGATGCAGGTAACTTTGTTGTCACCTGGCACGGGCCGGGAGTGATTGATCCGAACCAGGAGGATATTTTCGCCCGGTGGTTCGACCCGAACGGCTCGCCCGTCACGGAAGAGCTGCAAATCAACGATGATAGTATCGACAGGCAGCTTTATCCCGCCGTGGCGGCCGGTAACAACGGCGGTTCTGTTATTGTCTGGGAGAGCAGGGACTTTCCGGTGCAGGGTGACAGGGCGATATGCGGCCGAATGTATAATGTCACCGGTGAAACATCGGGTGACGAATTTATTGTGAACGAGGAGCCGTCGAACTGCCGTTATCCGGATGTGGCAATGGACCCGAACGGAAATTTTGCAGTCGTCTGGCTGGACGATGGAAGTTCCAACTCGATAATGGCGAGGATTTTTTACGCCGACGGTTTTGCTAAAACGGATACGTTCGAGGTCGGCACGACAGGTTTTAGCTCTGTCACCCAGCCGGCTGTTGCAATGGATGCGGCCGGATGTTTTATAGTGACTTGGGACGGCGATCCCAATCTCGCTTCGCTTGACGATATTCACGCAAGAGCGTTCGATCCCAACGGGGCAGCCTTGGGCGAGCAGTTTGTCGTTAATACGACCCTTGAACTGGCGCAGCAAAATCCGCAGGTGGCCATGAACGAACAGGGTCAATTCGTGATCGTCTGGGAATGCATGACCGATCCGAACGAAAATGACAGAGACATATTCGGCCGGCAATATAACTGCCTCGATGAGCCTGTCGGTGACGAGTTCCAGCTCAATATTTACTTGCAGGACGACCAGAGGTGCCCCGCCGTTGCAATCGCAAAGGACGGCCGATTTGTTACTGCCTGGCAAAGTGACGAGCAGGACGGTTCACGCTTCGGCATCTTCGCAGCAGTCGGTTATATCGTTGAACCGGAGGATATTGACAATGGAATTGACGGTTCGAGTGACTATTAGATTCCGGCAAAGCGATTGACACAAAACCGAAGGCCCCTCGTATCGGATTTTACCAGTGATAACATCATTAGTGTAAAAGGATTAGTTAAATTCTATCACCCGTGACTAACGCCTCGAAAATGGCTATTTTTAAAATTCAATCTGATTTTTCAAGGGCTGTAAGCAAATGTTTACGGCCCTTTTCATATCCAACAAAATAATAATCGGGCGTAAAGAACAAATTCTCGACCAGAGTAGTATTGGCTTGCCTTTTTAAGAGATTGTAAGGATAATTTGCCCATATCAGCAGGATTATTTCCTTTGTTTATTTTTTGACCTTTGATAAAGAGAAAGGTAAGAAAAGATGAAGAGATTTTTTTCAGTTATGATTTTCTTGTCCCTTGCCGTTAGTTCGTTCGCATCCGAAAGTGTTTTTACCGGATTTGTTTATCGAGAAGCCGACAAGCTGATGGATGAAAACGGCGAGCTTAGATTCGTCAGTTTTAACATCCCCTGCCTGCACTATAACGAAGATAATATGCCCTTTACCGAGACCAATCCCTGGCGGCTGCCCGACGAGTTCGAGATTGCCGATGCACTCGAAGCGGTCCGGCAGATGGGCGGGCAGGTCGTGCGGACCTACGCCCTGTCCGTTCGAACCGAGGGCGAAGACCCGAACATCCCGCGACATATCATCGGGCCGGGGCAGCTTGATGAAAAGAGCTTCGAGTCACTGGATATGGTTTTGGCGGTTGCCAATCGCAAAGGGATACGCGTGATAATTCCGTTTATCGATAACTGGAAATGGTGGGGTGGAATCGGAGCGGCCGCCGCGTTTCGGGACAGGAACGCAAGGGATTTCTGGACCGACCCGGAGCTGTTCGAGGATTATAAGAGCATCGTGAATTCTGTAATAAACCGGACCAATACAGTCACGGGAATTAAGTATTGTGATGATAAGGCTGTTCTGGCCTGGGAGACGGGAAATGAATTGGTTTGTCCTCACGAATGGACGTCTAAAGCCGCCGCCTATATCAAGAGCCTCGATAAGAACCATCTTGTTCTTGACGGCTATCATAATACGATTTTGCGCGAGCAGTCCATTAGTGACGAGAACATAGATATTGTTACCACCCACCACTATTCGAAAAATCCGGCGGAAACCGTCGGCCAGATAAAGAAAAACGCAGCAGCAGCGCGCGGCAAAAAGCCCTACTTCGTCGGCGAGTTCGGTTTCATACCAACCGATGCCGTCGAATCGGTTCTCCATGCCGCGATAGACGAAAAGACGGGCGGTACTTTAATCTGGTCGCTGCGTTATCGCAATCGGGACGGCGGCTTCTACTGGCACAGCGAGCCATCCGGCGGTGATTTATTCAAGGCATATCACTGGCCTGGATTTGCATCAAACGCCGCTTTCGATGAGACCGGGCTTCTGGCCCTTATGCGAAAAAAAGCCTATGAAATCAGGAACATGCCGGTGCCGGGACTGGAAAAACCGGCGGCGCCGGTTCTGCTCGATATTGAGGATGCCGCCGCGATTTCCTGGCAGGGAAGCGCCGGGGCACAGAGCTATATTGTTGAGCGGGCCGGCAGTAAGGATGGTCCGTGGGTGGTCGCCGGACGGGGTATATCCGATGCAGCCCTCCAGTATAGGCCGTTGTTTAACGATACGGGAATAGAAATCGGTGAAAATTATTATTACCGTGTCACCGCCGAAAATTCCGCGGGACAGTCGGGGCCTTCCAATATCGTCGGACCGGTTTACGTCTCTTACAAAACGCTTGTGGATGAAATGCAGGATTGGCGATTGATTCATCAGCGCAGCGGCGAACTGTCGCTGGAAATCAGGCAGGCGCGAAATTTCAAGGAAGATGCACACAGGCTAAAGGGCAAGAGCGGTGACTCTATCGTTTATAAAGTTGAAGCGCCGATCAATTCGTGGAAGGTTTATTCGTTCTTTCCGGATGAGGTTTCGGATTTGAAGTTTTATGTCTCGGCAGACGGTAAAAGCTTCGAGCAAATCGAGTTCATACGACAAGACTACTTCGCAGGTAAAGGTGAATATAATTATCACAAGCCGGTTCTATATAAAGGAGTCGGCTCAGGCAAAGATGTGAAGTATTTGAAAATCGAATACGTTTGCGAAATGCAAATTTCCTGCGTAGAGATAAAATATGGAAAAGTACTCGGCGAATTCACCCATACACTCTCACCGACCGGTTTTATAAAGGGCCATAGCTGGGGCTGGACGGGATGGCGGGGACAGTATCTCGGCGAAGCCCCCGTCGATTCGATGAAGAAACTGGCCGATACCGGTGCAAACTTGGTCTGTATCTCATTCGGCGCCGATATGAACGAGCCTAACGACCCGCAGATATTCTGGGCCGAAAAGAATTCTCGCATGGCGACCGATGATGAGATTCGGCGCGCGATAGATATTGCACGTCAGAATAATCTGAAAATCATACTCAAGCCCGTAGTCAACGTGCGTGACGGCACCTGGCGCTCGTTGATAAAGTTCGAGACGGCGGACGGCGATAAAGACATGCAGGCGTGGGACAAATGGTGGTCTGATTTCAGGCAGTTCCTGCTGCATTATGCCCGGATCGCCGAAGAAACGAACTGCGAGATGTATTGTCTCGGCTGCGAGATGGGCTCGACCGAACCGTTCGAGAACCGCTGGCGCAGCCTGATTGCGGAGATACGAAAGATTTACAGCGGCGTTATCACCTACGACACAAATCATGGCCAGGAAGATAAAGTGACATGGTGGGACGCGGTGGATGTTATAAGCATAAGTGCATACTATCCGATAGGCACGGATTATGTTGAACTTGCACTGCAGGACGACCTTAGTAAAATTCCGCCTTCAGATACTTCCGTAGAAGCTCTTAATCGCCGGTTGAAGCCGACAAAGGAAATTATCCGCAAGGTGAGTAAAGAATTCGACCGCCCGGTATTTTTCATCGAGCTTGGCGTGTGCAGCGCCAAAGGCTGCTCGGCCGCACCCTGGACCCACAATGACCCGAACATGACATACGACGGTGACGAACAGCGAAGGTTCTATCAGGCGATGTTCGAGACTTTCTGGGATGAGCCGTGGTTTATCGGTTTTGCATGGTGGGACTGGCCGACCCGGCTTTACCCTGCGGAAAAAGCCCAGGGTAATACATCCTTTTGCATCTATGGAAAGCCGGCCGAGCAATTAGTCCGACAGTGGTACTCAAAGCCACGCTGAAAATTTTTTACAGTTCGGGCCTGTCACTAAAAACAAACGTTCCTATTTTTAAGCATGGGAGTAAGGGCAGCATTCATGCGGGTTGTCGGCGTACAACGGTTCGTACGATTGATTCCTGAGAGCGGCTCTCTCTTCCCATCTCCCGAAAACCGATTGGGCCGATTTGGCCATCTCCTGAAGCTTCTGCGTCTCGGCCTCCGTAATTTTTTGATAGGATTTTCCTGCCGGTATTGCCTTATAGAACAGATCGATAAAACCCGGCGGTATAGCTGTTGCAACTGTATCCTGGGACAGACTAAAGCGAATAGCCGTTGCGATTTCTTCGTTATTCTCAAGTGTACGATACCAGTGATTGCGAGTTCGCTCAGTACCTCTCGGCCAGGCGCCGCCGCACATGGCCTTTATTGCAATGACACCCACTCCCTGCTCTTTTGCAAGCTCCAGCACCGGCTTTCCGAAATTAATCTTATAAAACTCGACGAAGTTGATAGGAAACATAATCGTATCGAATTTGTAGCCATTCAAAGCTGCCAGCGCTCCTCTGGTTGTATGGGCCGAAAGACCGAGATACCGGACCTTACCTTCTTCTTTTGCTTTAATGAATGTCTCCATTGCGCCGCCGGGGCCGAGAGCCCGCTCCACTTCTTCAGGGCTGGTAATCGCGTGCATCTGGTAAAGATCGAAATAATCCGTCTTGAGACGTTCAAGTGACCTTTCCAGTTCTTTGCGGGCGCCATCTTTATCCCTCATTTGTGTTTTGCAGGAAAGAAAGATTTTACTTCGGTCGATACCCTGAAGACCTATTCCCATGCTGATTTCGGAGCCCCCTTTATTGTATGTAGGAGCGACATCGAAGTAGTTAATACCCTGCTCGTATGCAGTGTGGAGCGCCTTTGTATCTTCATCCTGGCCCTGTTTGGCCAGCGCCAGGCCGGGAAATCCGATAATCGAGATTTTTTGGCCCGTCTTTCCGAGCACACGTTTGGGCATATCGGAGGTTTTTTCTTTATCTTTAGAATCCGATTCCGCCCTGAGGGCCATAGGTTTGCCAAGATAATAACCTCCCGCAATACCACCGACTACTTTTAGGAATGACCGGCGCTCCATATTATCTCCTTCTTTTGATACACGGCGTTATGGAAGATGCAAATATACTTTACCTGATATACCTCTTGTTGGTCGGTATAGTTCTGCATTATTTATTATTTTGTCCTGATTTATTACAGTTTTCGGCTTATAATGAAACTAATATATATCAGGACAAGCTTTTCGAGACCTCTTCGTAAATAAGTTTTCTGGCGTTTTCCATCGGTCCGGGAACAAAAGAGCCGGCGGCCATTTTGTGCCCCCCGCCGCCGAATTTGGCGGCAATTTCACCGACATCGAGTGCACCTTTGCTCCGCAGCGAGCATCGAATACGGCCGTCGTCAAGCTCGATGAATAATGCCGTTGTGTCAACCGTGCTTATCCTGCGGCATTCGTTAATCAGGTTTTCCGTATCGGTGTAAGCAGCGCCGGTTCGTTCGAAATCCGGCTGTGTTATTTGCATGATTGCGAAACGGCCGTTAAGATGGAGCTCGAATGTATCGAGCATTGCAATTGTCAGCATGAAACGCTGTTTCGAGCAATTCTCGTAGAGATTGTGATAAACTTCCGAAGGTTTTGCTCCTGCGTCAATCAGCTCGGCACAGGCGGAAAAAGTTCTGTTGTCTGTATTGTTGAACTGAAACCAGCCGGTGTCGGTCGCAACCGCAATGAAGAGTGCCTCGGCTGTTTTTCCGGTGATTTCCCAGCCGGCGAACTTGAACAATTCAATAACCACCAGCGCAGTTGCAGCGGCGTCCGATTCGATTAATTCAACCGCGCCGAGGCCGTCGGAAGTCCGGTGGTGGTCGATAACCAGAACAGGCTTTTTGTTTTGTTTTAAATATTCCTTGAATCCAGGCAGTTGACCGGGACTGTTCGTATCGAGAACCATCACTAAATCAAATTCACCGAACCGTCCCGTTTTCAATTCTTCGAGCTGCACATCTTCATCGAGAACCGGAACTTTTTCCGTGAGGAGAAATTGATACCATTGAGGCGACGGTGACAATAATAAGGATTTTACTTTTTTACCGAGCGTATTAAGTACATCACACATCGCCACAAGACAGCCGATTGCATCTCCGTCCGGCTTGGTATGAGTCGTCACCAAGATCCTCTGTGATTTGTTGATCAACTCAAGTGTTTGTTGTAAATCGTTATCGGATACCATGCTTATTTTTGGACTTCGCCGTTTATCTTTACATTTTCCAGAGTAAGGTTCTTTATTCCGTCAAGCTTGTTTCCTCTTTCGACGTTGTCGAACGTGCAGTTTTTCAGTGTGACGTCCGTAATGGGCGAGCGTTCGTAGCCGTTAATTAACAAAGCATAACGGCTTTTTTGGCTGGTAACGTTCTCCATGTTTATATTACGAACGGCCGGCGTAAATTCTCCGGTGTCACCTTCACCGTAGAAAAAGTTTATCTTGAGGACCGCTTCGGCGACCTGGCCGACGGTCACGTTTCGCATATAAACATTTTCAACGAACCCGCCGCGAACTGAGTTGGTCTTAATCCGCAGCGCCCTGTCCAGATTCGGGCTGTCCATTTTACAATTCTCGGCAAAAACATTCCTCGCCCCGCCGGTCATTTCACTGCCTATTACCACGCCGCCGTGTCCGTCCTTCATTTCGCAGTTCCGGACAATAATATTTTCACTGGGGACATTGACTCGTCTGCCGTCGTTGTTCCTGCCCGATTTGATTGCGATGCAGTCGTCGCCGGTATCGAAATAACAGCCTTCAATCAGGACGTTCTTGCACGATTCGGGATTGCAGCCGTCGTTGTTGGGGCCGTGGCCTATTACCTTGACGTTTTTAACGGTGATATTTTCAGAAAGCACGGGGTGAATGTGCCACATCGGGGAGTTCTTGAATGTCACTCCTTCAATGAGAACATTTTTACATTTGTAGGGTTGAATCATGTTCGGCCTTAATTGTTTACCGAGGCCGAAGATTCGCTCTTCCACGGGCACGCCGGCCTCACCCATTTCTCTCGATTCACTAACATCACTGCCCTGAGTGCTTTTACGTTTCCACCAGTTTTCGTTACTGGCTTGGCCGTCGAGTGTCCCTTTACCTGTAATGGCGATATTTTCCTGCTCGTATGCATAAATCAAAGGAGAGAAATTCATTACTTCCACACCTTCGAATCGAGTAAAGACGACCGGCATGTAATCGTTCGGGTCGGTAGAAAAATTAACAACTGCTCCTTCGGAAACATACAGGTTCACATTGCTTTTAAGATGAATCGGCCCTGTGAAAAAGGTTTCAGCAGGGATTACTACCCGCCCTCCGCCGGCCTCGTTGGCGGCGGCAATCGCCTTTTTGAAGGCTTCAGTGCAATCCGTTTTTCCATCGCCAAGCGCGCCGAAATCAGTAATTACGAAATCTTTGTCCGGGAACTTCGGAGCTTTAATATTGCTAAGAATCTTCGGTACCTGCTCCCAGCCTGTAGCTGTAGCGTTTGTTGTTGCGCAAGCGGTTTGTAAAATAATTACACCAAGGCATAGCAACACGGACATAATACTGATTACGGTAATTTTCAGGTTCTTCGAGTTTTTCTTGTTCATAAATGCCTCCTATACATATTACCTAATCAGCAAAAAAGCATGTTTTTCAGGAAAAAATTACGTTCCGGCCCAGAACCACCTGACGTTAGTAAGGGAGTTTACCAGAAAAAGCCCGCCCATACAAATAACAAACCAGTCTTTATATGTTTGTTTTTTCCGATATCGCCAGGCAAAAAGACCTGCGAGGATGCCGCCCTGTATAAGTAATAAAAACCAATAATACGGCATATTGCTTAATACCGTTGCCGACCTGTGTCCGACCAGCCATTCCAGATGTGATACCGAGGCTTCAAAAACAGAGCGCAACGTATATCCGCCTGCATTGAAGGGCCAACCTGTAAAAGGTATTAGTAATCTCCTAATGGATCCAGAGACATTAATGTGGGGCCAGCCCATAACGGCCTGCCAGATTCCCGCCGGCAGAGAAAGTAAAATCTGAAAAATCCAGCCAAGTAGAAAATTCGTCCAGAATCCATGCTTTTTTCGCCTTATGAAAATAAGGACCGTAGCCAGAAATATTACGATGAATAACATCAGGTGAATTATAAAAAATAGCATTATGGAATTACTATGGGGTATCCTATGTTAAAATTTCTTTTGCATCATGGCAGTCTTTTGCGATTTGAGCAGATAATTTTTCCGGGCTCTTGAATTTATGCTGGCTTCGGATACGTCGAATAAAATCCATCGCCATGAATTTGCCGCTGATGCTGTTAACGTCATCTTTTAGCAGATGCGCCTCTATCAGCAAAGGGAATTGGTCGCCATAAGTTCTTGCCTGGCCGATGCTGTAAGCTGCGGGGATCGTATCTTCGCAGGAGATGGCCTCCTCGACGGTTTGGCCGATCCTGACAAAACCGGCATAAACACCCTCGGCGGGAATCACCTGGTTCGGCTTTTTCATATTCAGTGTGGGAAATCCCAGCTTTTTGCCTATTCCCCGGCCGGGTATGATTTCTTCGACTAATCGATAGGGCCTGCCCAAAGCGGCGGCGGCGTCGGTGACGTGGCCGCTTTCGAGCATATAGCGAATCATCGTGCTCGAAACCCGGACGATCTGGCCTGTTGAAAGTTTGATCGTTTTCGGCTCTATTACCGAGACTTCAAAGCCGTTCTCGGCGCCCAGCTTTCGTAGCGTATCGATATTGCCCGTCCGCTCTGCGCCGAAGTTAAAATCATGGCCCTCAACGACCGCACTCGGGCAAATATTTTCGACAAGAAATTGATGCACAAAATCTTCCGGCGAAAGATTCAGCAGCTTGGCGCCGTCTTTTAATAAAATCAGGCAATCCACGCCGAACTGTGCCAGCAGAAGCTTCTTAAGTTCCAGAGGAGTTAATACACCGGGCGCCTTTTGTGGATACAAAACAGCGACCGGATGTGGTTCGAAGGTCATTGCCATGAATTCCACATGTTTTTTTTCTGCAATATCTTTTGCCGTGGTTAGAATCTCCTGGTGGCCGAGGTGAACGCCGTCGAAATTGCCTATGATCAGTACGCAGCCCTTTTGGATTTTCTTAAGCTGGTGTATTGACTCTATGATCCTCATTTTATCCTTTTAACCTGATTTACGTATTGAAGAGATTATCCGATGCCGGGATTCTAAAAGCTACAAACGCAAATAAACACAATTTTCCGGATCGCCATGACATTATTTACACTTCCTGCACAAAATTTGCAATGTTTTTTAACTATCACAGATGCAGCAGTTTATTTTGCTTTGCAAATGAACAAAGGTCGATGTGGTTCGTATTTTAAAAATAATTAAAACATATTTGCAACTTAGTTGCATATTTGATATTTTATGTCAAATCGTGATATCCGGTTTGTTGTACCTGATCAGTGACGGATTTAAGGCTGAGATTACAAATGAAGAGTAAATTTGTACCTATATGGGCGGAATTAAGAAACCACGCACCATTTACATTGTTTGGGGCTTCTACCGGCATTGTGTGCATGTTTTTATTCCGAAATCTTGGGTACGATGCAAGCCGGGGAGGGTTCTACGTATTCCATCCGGGACATGTTTTGCTCAGTGCGATTGTAACCACTTCGATATTTCAGCATTACGCCCGTAAACAAAAATTGATTACTATCTTCCTGATAGGGTTTTTAGGCTCGATTGGTATCGGCACTCTCAGCGACAGTTTAATTCCGTACATCGGCGAGTTATCGCTGGGTATGCATATCGAAGCACATGCCCACGAACATGAAGGTTTCGCCGAGCAGGCTCATATCGGTTTTATCGAAGGCTGGTATATCGTCATACCGGCCGCTATAGTCGGTGTGATGATAGGATATTTCAGACCAAAGACTAAGTTTCCCCATGCAGGACATGTCTTGTTGAGTACGTGGGCGTCTTCATTCCATATACTTATGGCGATGAACGGGCAACTGACGATACTGAATGCGGTCGGTAGTTTAGGATTTTTATTCCTCGCGGTCTGGCTACCCTGCTGTATCAGTGATATTGTTTTTCCGCTGTTGTTCGTCAAGTCGCCGGAACAATTGCCGCACCATCACCATTAACTTTTTGAGAACATAATGAAAAAGACCAATCCGGACAAACAGGCCCGCGAAATGTTAAAGGCGGCTAAACTTTACTGTACAATGCCCAGAGTGACGATACTCAAGGTATTGCTCAAGGCGGGCGGGCCGCTTAGCCATGACCAGATAGCTCGTCGCTCCGGCAAAAACCGATTCGACAAGGTCACCATCTACCGAACTCTTGAAAGCCTCTTAAGAGTCGGATTGGTGCATAAGGCGTTCGTTGATAAAAGGGCTTCGCATTACGAACTGGCCCGTAACTGCACCGAGCACCAGTGTCATCCACACTTTACCTGTACCAAATGCGGCGATACACACTGCCTGATGGATATATCACTGCCTATGACGGCGAGTCCTTACAAGGGTTTTGTAATTAATAGGCAACAGGTCCATCTCGAAGGCCTGTGCCCGAAATGTACGTAATATTGAAATATTTCATACGATGTTTTATCGAACACAACAGCAAAAAGAACGGATAAGAAAACAGTTGCTCGGTGTCACCCGGAAAATCGTCCTCGTAATTGGAACGGTCTGTTTCATATCGATGGCCACGGGAATTACACTACAACTGCATCTTTTAAGTTGTGAACACCCGGACAAGCATGACCATTATAATTGTCCGATTTGTGCGAGTTTACTGATACACTCGAACAAGTTTTTACAGTGTCCGGAAATACAGATAATATATTACGATTATTTCGTATCAGGCACGGTTCATCCGGTCTATGCATCAATTCCGACAAACTATCTGACGGCTTTTAGTCCTCGGCCTCCCCCGCTTGTTTCTTGGATGTGAAAGTGCATATTTTCCCAACGTTTCAGGTTCGGTAATCACGCAACACTGGTTGTCTATTGAACCTGAGAGAAAATTTGTGAACGAAATAGCGTTGTAAGGAGCACGAGATGCAAAAAATAATTGTCGCGGTGCTGACACTCTTTGCTTTGGCGATGATCAGCGATATTGCCATTGCAAACGAGAAAGCAGGCGGCGTGAATAAAATAGAAGATTTGAATGTTTCTATTATGGAGCTTCAACAGCAGATAATTGAAATGCAGAAAAAACACGATGCAGAAATAAACGCCCTGAAAAAGCAAATTGACCAAATT
>Ga0315548_1000862_pt1 | contig 27184 bp, 36 predicted proteins | sample SalMarSW160110MG_2_FD_202540 | JGI IMG/M metagenome (GOLD analysis project Ga0315548, IMG submission 202540) | Salt marsh sediment microbial communities from the Plum Island Ecosystem LTER, Massachusetts, United States - Salt Marsh Sediment SW1601-110 ... | reverse complement strand
CCAATAGGATGTACTTGTACAGCTGATTCTACGATGTGCCCTACCATAGAAGAAAAATCAACAGAAGCTAGTATTAAAGTAGAGATTGAAACGATAGGTGAAGCCAAAGAAATTATCGTGGAGAAAAGTGCACCAAACCAGGTATCTATAAAAACTGAAAAGGCAATTGCGATTACTAGCGAGAAACTTATTATTGAAGAAAATAAACTATCCATTGAAACTACAGAAGGGAAAAGGCAAATTAAAGTATCGCCCGAGATTGCTTCAGAAAAAGCAATAGCAACAGGAATTCAAGAGGTGAAGAAAATTGAGCTTAAAAAGGAGGCAACAAAACCTATATATTCTGTTGAAGGCACTAAAAGAGCTAGATTACTTTTTATCTTTCCTGTGACATTGAGAATAGAAACAAAAATTGATGCGGGAACAAGTGAAGTTATCTCTGTCAAAAAACCCTGGTGGAGCTTTTTGGCTTGGTGAGCTTTACTTTCCGATCTGAATTTTTAATTTAGTTATTCAGTCGTGTTTTCAGGGGTTAGCAGTTTCGCTCAAAATAAGTTCGAGCTAATTTCAGAATATCCCGCAAAAACATTAGTGAGGCTTTTAATCAGCCTCCCAGAGCACATAAATTATGTGCTCGGTCGAGCACATAACAAACTGTTATGTGCTCTGATTTTTTGTTAAAATGAATCAATGGTTCAGATACTTTGGCACAATTTGTCTGAAGAGGAAGTGGTTAAATTATTGAAAACTGATTCAGCAAAAGGATTAAGCGAGAAAGAAGCTCAATTACGCCAAAGAGAATTTGGTAAAAATTTACTTCCGGAAGAGAAACCTCTATCAAGGTTGAGAATATTTTTAGAGCAATTTCGCAGCCCTTTGATTTATATTTTAGTAATTGCTGGGATTATTACTTTGATTTTGGGTGAGTATACTGACTCCATTGTTATTTTTGGGGCAGTGATTTTGAACACCATTGTTGGTTATTTCCAAGAGAACAAAGCTTCCAAAGCTTTAAGAGAGCTGAAAAGAATAGTCAAAATTGAAGCCCGGGTGACAAGAGAAGGAAATCCTAAAATTATAGATTCCTCAGAATTAGTTTCCGGGGATATTTTTATTTTAAATCCCGGAGACAAGGTCCCGGCTGATGGAAGAATTATTGAAGTCCACAATTTGAAAATCAACGAAATGGCTTTGACTGGAGAATGGCTATCCGCTGAAAAAAATCCTGAAATTTTGCCAGCTGAAACCCCAATGGCTGACCGGGATAATATGGTTTATATGGGCACGGTTATTGAAGACGGAAAAGCCAAAGCAGTAGTGACGGCAACGGGAATTGAAACAGAAATTGGCAAAGTAGTTACACTGGTTAAAGAAGCCAAAGAGGAAAAAACACCTTATCAGAAAAAACTAGCCAATTTCTCAAAAATTATTGGGATAATTATCGGGATGATTTGTTTTGGAATTTTTATTGAAGGAATGGTAACCGGGGGAGAGTTTGTTGAGATGTTCACCACGGCGGTGGCGGTGGCGGTAGCGGCTATTCCTGAAGGGTTGCCGGTGGCGATGACCGTAATTTTAGCTCTGGGAATGCAAAGAATTTTAAGGAAAGGGGGGTTGGTTAGAAAGCTAGCAGCAGCCGAAACCTTGGGAAGCACTTCTATAATTTGTACTGATAAAACCGCCACCTTAACTGAAGGAAAAATGAAAGTAGATGAGATAATCGGCGATGAATTGTTAACTCTCAAAGCTGCTGTTTTGACCTCCGAGGCCTTCATTGAAAATCCTGATGACCCGAAGGAAAAATGGATTATTAGAGGAAGACCAACTGATAGGGCCTTATTGGAGGCTGGAATTGAATTAGGACTCAACCAAAAACGAGAATTTAAAAAAAAGAAAATTTCCGAAATTTCTTTCAATCCGATAAACAAGTTTTCGGCTGCCCTGTATAAAGAAAATGGAGGACAAATTTTCTATATTTGTGGGGCGCCAGAGAAAATTTTGGAACTTTCTATTCTAAAAGTAAAAGAAAAAGAGGAATTGAAAAAAAAATTAGACGAATTGGCCAAAAAAGGTTTAAGGGTTGTCGCCACCGCCTATAGAAAAATTGAAAATGGCAAATTAAAAATTGAAAACTTAGAAGATTTTTGTAAAAACCTTATCTTTACTGGTTTTATCACTCTAAAAGACCCTGTTAGAAAGGAAGTAAAAGAGGCAATAAAGGTTTGTCGGCAGGCGGGTATGAGACCAATCATTGTCACCGGGGACCATAAATTGACGGCAAAAGCGGTAGCTGAGGAATTAGGTTTTAAAATAAAAGGGGGGGATATTTTGGAGGGGAAAGATTTAGATACGATTACGGATGAAGATTTTGAGAAAAATTTAGACAAAATTCAAATTTACGCCCGGGTTGAGCCAAAACACAAAATAAGAATTATTGAGGCCTGGCAGAAAAAAGGAGAGGTGGTGGCAATGACTGGCGATGGAATAAATGATGCTCCAGCCCTGAAGCAAGCCGATATTGGAGTAGCCCTGGGTTCAGGAACTGATGTAGCCAAGGAAGTCTCTGATTTAATTCTTTTGCCAGATAGTTTTAATATTATTGTAGCCGCCGTTGAGGAGGGGAGAGCAATCATCGATAACATCAGAAAGGTTATAACTTATCTTCTCTCAGATAGTTTTACCGAAATAATTTTGATTGGCGTTGGTCTTCTCTTAGGTTTTCCTTTGCCGGTGGTCGCTGTTCAAATTTTATGGATTAATCTAATTGAAGATGGTCCCCTTGGACTTTGTTTAGCTTTTGAGCCGAAAGAAAAAGACCTGATGCAGCAGAAATCCCAAGGACACGATATTCCTCTTTTGACCAAGGAAATGAAGGTCTTGATTTTTATTATCGGACTGATAACCGATTTTTTTCTCCTGGGTTTATTTTTCTGGCTGATAAAATATTCCGGATATGAAACTCCTCATATTCGTTCTATAATTTTTTCCGGCTTAACCATCGATTCAATTTTTTATGTTTTTTCCTGTAAAAGTTTAAGAAGAAATATTTGGAAGATTAATCCTTTTTCTAACAAATTCTTGGTCTTTGCTTGGGTTTTCGGTATGATAGCTTTAATTGCTGCTCTTTACCTTCCAGCTCTCCAAACACTCCTAAAAACGATGCCGTTAAATCTTTTTGATTGGCAGTTGGTTTTAAGCATTGGATTTTTAAATATAATTTTAATTGAAGCCACCAAATGGTACTTTATTACTAAAAAACAAACATCATGATTATTTTCTATATTTTTATTTTTATAGCTAGCTGTACTTTGCTTTATTTCTCGGGCGAATGGGTTGTAAGAGGATTAATGAGGGTTGCCAGGTTTTTAGGTTGGCGTGAATTCGTGATAGCTTTTTTTGTTATGGCTTTTGCTGCCTCTCTGCCCAATTTGCTTGTTGGTATCACTTCGGCCTTACACCAAATCCCTCAGCTTTCTTTTGGCGATATTGCGGGAAATAATTTAGTTGCCCTTACTCTGGGAGTTGCTTTAGCCACTTTTTTTGCCAAAGGCGGTCTTCCGGCTGAAAGTCGAACCGTCCAGACAACATCGATTTTCACGGTGATGGCTGCTGTTTTACCGTTGCTTTTAATTTTAGATGGAAATCTATCAAGAATTGACGGAATTCTGCTGATTATTTTTTTTGTTTTTTATCTTATTTGGCTTTTCTCAAAAAAAGAAAGGTTTACTAAAATTTATGATACTCATAAGATACCTGTTTTAAAAAAATTCAAACTTTTCATAAAAGACTTAGGAAAAGTAATTTTAGGTATAATCTTTTTAATAATTGCAACTCAAGGAATCGTTGCTTCGGCCCAATTTTTTGCAGTAAATTTTAATTTATCGTTAATTTTAATTGGAGTTTTAATTACCGGTTTAGGGAGCGCCTTGCCCGAAATTTATTTTGCTATTGCCTCAGCTAGGAAAGGCGAAGCCTGGATGATTTTAGGAGATTTAATGGGGGCGATCGTTATCCCGGCCACCTTGGTTTTGGGAATTGTAGCTTTAATCTGTCCGATTTCAAATATAGATTTTTCACCATTCGCCATTGCCAGGATTTTTTTAATAGTTTCAGCCATATTTTTCTTCTTTTTTGTCCGAACTGGCCGCGTCATCACCAAAAAAGAAGCTTTCTTTTTACTGGGAATTTATATTGCTTTCGTTTTGGTTGAAATTTTATTTGGTTGAAATTTCAACCAGATGATGTTAAAATAATTTTATGGATTATCTTTTTTTCGGCATCATAACGGTTTTGTTAGTTGTTATAATTATTTACTTGTTTACCAGAAAAAGCGGGGGAGATGTTAAAATTCTCCAAGAGGAATTAAAAGAAATTCGCGATGAAATAAGAGAATCACGTGAAAAAAATATAGAATCTTTACAAGCCCAATTAAAGGAAAGCGGTAAGATTGTGAAGGATGTTACCTCCCAGTTAGAAAAAATTCATTCTGACCACAAGCATGTAATAGACGTTAAAGAACAATTAAACAAATTGACGGACGTTTTGGCAAACCCAAAACAGCGAGGAATCTTGGGTGAATATTTTTTAGAGACTTTACTTAAAAACATATTTCAACCTCATCAGTATCAATGTCCATATCAATTCAAGGATGGTGAACTCGTTGATGCTGCTATTTTTATAAAGGATAAAATTATCCCTATTGACGCTAAGTTTTCCTTAGAAAACTACAATAAGATTTTAGAAGAAAAAAATCTGGCTCAAAAAGAAAAATTAGAAAAAATATTTAAGCAAGATTTAAAGAATCGTATTGAAGAAACCGCAAAGTATATTCGACCAGATGAAAAAACAATGGATTTCGCTTTCATGTTCATTCCTTCCGAGGGAATTTATTATGATTTGTTAATTAATCAAATTGGAGGTATAAAGAGTAACACTTATGATTTAATTGAATATGCTTTTAAAGAAAAACATGTTATAATTGTTTCTCCAACTTCTTTTTATGCTTATTTACAAACAGTGCTCCAAGGACTGAGAGCCCTACAAATTGAAGAATCAGCAAAACAAATCATAAAAAAAGTAGAAGACCTGCAAAAACATCTATTAAATTATGATAGTTTCTTGCAAAAATTAGGAAGTAATTTAGATACAACAGTAAATACTTATAATCAAACCTATAAAGAATTCGCCAAAATAGATAAAGATGTAGCTGAATTAGTCGAAACCGAAGGAAAAAAAACGATTAAACCATTACAATTAGATAAATCAACACATCAAGGTTAGTCATTGTAATTCGGGTAATTTATGTTAGCAGTAATTAAGACTGGAGGTAAACAATACATCGTAACTCCAGGAGAAAAAATAAAGATTGAGAAAGTTGAGAAAAAAGAGGGGAGCGAAATAAACTTCCCCGAAGTTTTGCTTTTGGAAAAAAATAAGAAAATTGAAATTGGAACTCCTTTAATCAAAGGGGTAAAAGTAATTGGAAAAATTGTTCGTCATGGTAAAGCTAAAAAAGTAATAATCTTCAAATACAAAGCAAAAAAGAGGGAAAAAACAAAAAAGGGCCACCGTCAGCCCTTTAGCGAAGTAGAAATAACAAAGATAGTTAGTGCTTAGCTATTTACGTCCTTCCAGGGCGCTTCCCAAAGTCTCTTCATCGGCGTATTCCAGTTCAGCGCCTACTGGTAAGCCCCGGCCAAGCCGGGTATTTTTTTTCCCGAAGGGTTTTAACAATCTCTCTAGATATAGAGCCGTCGCTTCGCCTTCGGCAGTAGGATTGGTGGCAATGATAACTTCTTTAATTTCTGGATAGCTTTTTATCCTTTCTTTTAGCTCTTTAGTTCTTAATTTCTCAACATCTGCTTTTTTAAAGGTAGAAACTGTTCCTCCTAAAATAAAATAGAGGCCCTTATATTTTTTTGTCTTCTCAATGGTAAATAAATCAGTTTCTTTTTCAACAACACAAAGCAAGGCTCTATCCCTGGAAGAATCAGCACAAATTTTGCAAAGTTCCCCTTCGCTTTCAAAAGGATTAAAACAGAAAGAACAAATTTTTACTGTTTTTTTAAGGTTGGAAATAGAATTAATAAGTTCTTCTATCTCTTCTTTTGGGATTTTCATTAAATAAAAAACAAATCGGGCAGCTGTCCTTGGCCCGACAGTCGGGAATTTCGAGAACAAATCAATGAGTTTTTGAACAGATGGCGGAAACATTTATTCTTCAGCGTATCCCTTTTCTAAATTTCTAAAACTTACTATTCTTTCGTCAAAATATAATTCAATGCTTCCGACCGGACCATTTCGGTGTTTGGCAATAATTATGTCAGCAATATTTTTTCTTGGAGTTTCCGGTCGATATTTATCTTCGCGGTATATAAAAAGCACCACATCGGCATCTTGCTCCAGACTTCCGCTTTCTCTTAAATCAGCCAGTCTCGGTCTTTGGGGAGATCTTTGCTCTACTGCTCTTGATAATTGAGAAAGGGCTAAGACCGGGATATTAAGTTCTCTGGCTAAACCTTTTAGAGACCTCGAAATCTCAGTTATCTGCCTGACTATCTGGTCAGTAGGATTTCTTGGTTCCATCAATTGCAAATAATCAACAATAATTAGACCTAATCCTTTATCTGCCTGAAGACGCCTGGCCATCGCTCTCATCTGTAAAATGTTTGAGGAAGCGGCATCATCAATATAAATTGGGGCCTCGGATAAAATCCCCATGGCGCTTTGGATTCGAGAAAAATCATTATCCTCTTCGGCACTAGAAAGTCTTCCGGTTCTTAATCTCCATAAGTCAACATTAGCTAAGCTGGCAATTAATCTATCTACCAGCTGGTCTTTTGACATCTCTAAAGAAAATATTCCTACTGGCGCTTTCTGGGAAATGGCGACGTTGGCAGCAATATTTGTGGCTAAAGCTGATTTTCCTAAACCGGGCCTGGAAGCTAAAATTATTAAATCAGATTTTTGAAAACCAGCTAAGATGTTATCTAAGGCAGCAAAACCAGTAGGTAGACCCCGGAGGCCTTCCTGATGCTTGGATAATTTATCAAGCCTTTCAAAGGCATCTTCCAGAGTTGCTTTAACTGGTATAAAATTTTGGCTTAATGACTTTTGGGCAATACTAAAAATTCTTTTCTCAGCCTGGTCTAAAAGTAAATCTGTGTCTTCAGTCTCGTTATAACCCAAAACTCCAATTTCCTGACTGGCATCAATCAAATCTCTTAAAATCCTTTTCCTTTGGACAATCTTGGCATAATTTAAAACATGACTAGCCGTGGGAACGGAATTTATCAGCTCAGTCAAATAGCTATTCCCTCCAATTTCTTCAAGCTGCCCTTTTCCCTTAAGGCGATTAGAAAGAGTCAAAAGGTCCATTGGCTCTCCTTTTTCAAACAACTCTAAACTGGCTTTGTAAATTTCCTGATGAATTCCACGATAAAAATCCCGAGGCTCCAAAAAATCAGCTACTTTAACCAGGGCATTTTTATCTAACATCAGGCAGCCAAGCAAAGATTGTTCAGCTTCAATGCTCTGAGGAGGTAATTTTTCTGGGAGTTCATCTGGCATATAAATCGGAGATTAATAAAACATACTATTTTAACTTAACACAGAACAAAAAGATTGGCAAATGCCCAATTTTTTGATAAAATCATATAAATTATTCTTATATTCGTAGAGTTATGAGAGTTGGTTTAATTTCTTTTCATTCTTTTAACAATCCGGGAGGAGTAAAAAGGCATATTTTAGGCTTGCAAAAAGAATTTAAAAAAAGGGGGATTTATTCAAAAATTATCGCCCCCAGGAGAAAGGAGTCAGAAAATTATGGTAAAGATGTTATTCTTTTGGGAACTTCCTTCCCTCTAAATTTTAGTGGAAGCCAATCAGATTTTTGTATAAATTTTAATCCCTTGGCCATTGAAAGAGTCTTAGAGAAAGAAAAATTTGACGTTTTACATTTCCATAACTTCGGATTTCCTTCGGTCTGGCAAATTTTAGAAAGGTCTGATGCTCTTAATGTTTTAACTTTTCATGCCAACATTGAAGGGAGTGAATTTTTGAAAAATTTTCCAATTTTTCTTTATCTTTTGAATAAAATGGTCCAATGGAAAATTGACGGAGTGATTGGAGTAGCTCCTTTAAATCTTAGAGTTTTTAAAAGTTATAAAGGCCCAAAAACAGTTATTCCTAACGCCATAGACCTTAGGGAATTTAATCCCCGAGTTTCAAAAATTAAAAAATTTCTTGACGGTAAGATTAATATTTTATTTCTCGGCCGAATTGAAGAAAGAAAGGGCCTGATTTATTTACTCAGAGCTTTTAAAATTTTAGAAAAAAAATTTACTAACTTGAGGTTAATTGTGGTTGGTGAAGGACCTCTTGAAATAGATTTGCAAAATTGGGTTAAAAAAAATAAATTAAAAAATGTTGTTTTTGAAGGAGAAGTTAAAGAAAAGCATACTCCTCCTTATTACAAGACTTGTGATATCTTTGTAAGCCCCGCCATTTATGGAGAAAGTTTTGGAATTGTTTTGGTTGAGGCGATGGCTTCAGGAAAGCCGGTGGTGGCTTTTGCCAATGAAGGTTACAGAGAAGTTTTAAAAAAGGACAAAGGAAAAAGATTTTTAGTTAAACCCAAAGATTACAAAACCTTAGCTCAAAAATTAGAAATTTTAATTAAAAGCAAAAAATTAAGAAAAGAAATGGGGGAGTGGGGATTGGAAGAGGCTCAAAATTACTCCTGGTCCAAAATTGCTGACCAAGTTTTAGATTTCTATGAACTATGTAGAAGAAACAAGCAAAAGAGGAAGAAAAAACTTATTTCCCTCAACGAAATCCTGAAGAAAACATATACTCTGGAGAAAACATATACTAAAGACTTCTTTAATTGGCTAAAAAAGCTAAGATAGGGTTTCCCCAGTTTCTCTTTCTTTAGATTTTAAAATTGTTTGCTGAAGCTTTAGCTGAAGCGAAAGAAGAAGCGTGCTTCTTCGCACTTTGAATTTTTTCTTGAAATTTTTCAGGAGAAGGAATAAAATGAAAAATAATTTTCCCCAAAGTTCCGGCTGATTCAATCTCCAAATCTCCGAAGCCAAAAATTCGACCTATTATTCCAAATTGACATTTTACATCTTGAATTTTATTTAAGGGAATATTGACAATTCTTTTCCCAATCACTCCTCTTTTTTCTACCAACTTTAAATTGGTTAAATAATATTCAGTACAAATCCATTCCAGGAAAGTTACAATCATCAAAAAAACCAGGGTTCCGGCCAGAGGAATTATAACTCGGGTAGAAATGCCAAGAATTAAAAGAAAGGGAAAAAGGTACCTGAATACAACCAACCCGAAAAGCACAATAAATGCCTCGGGAAAGACCAATAATAACCGATGAGGATTGGTTTTAAAAATGATTTTCTCTTCATTCATAACCTTTTTAATTTTGGCCCCTTTTTGGTGTCTTCAACCCAATAGCCAATTTTTTTAATTTTTTCTCTGATTTTATCAGCCAATTTCCATTGGCCATTTTTTCGATATTTTTCTCTTTCTATTGATAATTTAATAACTTTTTCTGGAATCCCTGTTTCCTCTTTTTTTATTTCTAAAAGTTTTAAACCAAAAACAGAGTCAAATTTATTTATTAGATTTAAAATTTGTTTTGCCGTTTTACTGTCTACTTCTTCGATTTTGTTTGCTTCTTTTATTAAATTAAAAACGGCGGATAATGCTTCGGGCGTATTTAAATCATCGTCCATTGCTTCTTCAAAATCTTTTTTAGCTTTTGAGATTAAACTTTTAATTAATTTTAAACTTTGGGATGGGGTTTTGCCTTTTGGTCTCCGACCCATTTTTTCCATAAACGTTTTAATCCTTTCTATCGCTTTTTCTGTACCTTTGAGCGTCTTAAAACTGAGATTTGTTTTTTGTCTATAATGACTGCTTAGTAAAAAATAGCGAATAGCTCGCCAAGTATAATCTCTTTTTAATAAATCTCTTAAGGTATAAAAATTACCCAAAGACTTACTCATTTTCTTTCCCTCCACTAAAAGATGCTCATTATGAAGCCAGAAGTTAACGAATTTTTTTTCTGCATATGCTTCTGATTGAGCAATTTCGTTTTCATGGTGGGGGAAAATAAGGTCAACTCCGCCAGTATGAACATCAAAAGTTTTTCCAAGATATTTCATACTCATTACTGAACACTCGAGATGCCAGCCCGGTCGAACTTTACCCCATTTCGTCTGATAAAAAATTCCTCTTTTCAATTCATCTAAAGTACTTCTTTTTAATAAAGTAAAATCTCCCGGGGCGTCTTTTTGATATTCATCTAAATCAACTCTGGCACCTGGTTTATTTTTTTTCAGGTCAATTCTTGACAATTTTCCATAATTTTTAAACTTTGAAATATCAAAATAAACGCTGTGAAGTCTCTCATAAGCATAACCTTTCTTTTCTAAATCCTCGGTAAATTTTATCATTTCCTTAATGTTCTCTGTTGCCTTAGGGTAATAACTTGCCTTTTTAATGTTTAAAGTTTCTAAATCCTTAAAAAATTCCCTTGTATATTTTTCTGTAAAGTCTTTTAAACTCATTTTTGCCATTTTTGAATTTTTGATAGTTTTATCGTCAATATCAGTAATGTTCATTATGTGCTTTGCCTGATATCCTTTGTATTCTAAATACCGTCTTAAAATGTCAGCGAAAACATAAGAGCGGAAATTTCCGATATGAGCAAAATCATAAGCCGTTGGGCCACAAGAATAAATTTTAACCCGGCCTTTTTTAATCGGTTTAAAGATTTCTTTTTTTCGCGATAGAGTATTGTAAAGTCTCAACATAATGCTAATTAAAGAGATCTGTGCTTAAATATCTCTCTCCACCATCTGGGAGTAAAACAACGACTAAGCCTCTTTTTAAACCTTTAATAATTTTTGAGGCACCGAACATTGCTGCTCCCGAACTCATACCTACAAAAATCCCTTCTTGTTTGGCGATTTTACGAGTCATTTCATAAGCATCTTCATCCTTAACGTTTATTTTCTCATCTAACTGAGTTTTATCATAAATACCGGGTTTATAAGCTTCTTTCATATTTTTTAATCCTTGAATCTTATGACCTAAAAATGGCTCTACTCCGATAATTTGAATTTTTGGATTATATTTTTTTAATCTTTTTGAGACTCCCATTAAAGTGCCGGTTGTCCCCATACCGGCAACAAAATGGGTAATTTTACCTCCGGTATCTCGCCATATTTCTTCAGCCGTGCCATCATAATGAGCTTTCCAATTATCAGGATTATTGAATTGGTCAACTAACCAGTATTTTTTATTTTTTCTTGCCATTTCATAAGCTTTCTCAATTGCTCCGTCGGTACCATCTTTGGCTGGAGTAAGTAAAGTCTCGGCGCCAAGAGCTTTTAAGATTTTTCTTCTTTCTACACTCACAGATTCCGGCATGGTTAAAAGCAATTTATATTTTTTAACCGCACAGACCAAAGCCAAACCAATTCCTGTATTTCCGCTTGTTCCTTCTAAAATAATATTATTTTTAGTTAATTCTTTCTTCTTTTCAGCCCCTTCAATCATAGAAAGAGCAATTCTATCCTTAACCGAACCGCCGGGATTAAAAAATTCAAGTTTAGCATAAAGCTCTACCTTTTTTTTCGGATTCAATCTGTTTATTCTTACTAAAGGCGTGTTGCCGATTAATTGCAAAATATTTTTAGACATATAAAAATTAAAATTTAAAATCCCAATTCATTATACCTTTCTTTTGTTGAAGTCTCAAATTATTGACAAATATTTTTTAATATGCTATATTATTAATAGTTGAGGAAATTGAGCCTAGCTCAATTCTTAACTTTCTTTTTTGGTATAGACATATGTCGAAGCCAAAAAAGAAGAAAAATTTAATAAGGAGGTAGACAATGTCTGTATTGACTAGATTAGAAGGCCTCAACCTGATTTGTGGAGAGAATTTCAAAATCGGGAACCCCGATACCTCAAGCCCTATTAAAGTATTAGGAATTGAGGCTTTCTCTCCGGACTGGCTATATCTTCGATGGGTTCGGTTTCGAGGGGACAAGTATGGGGAGGAGCATTTCCTTGAAATTAATCCTCTCCATGCCGAACTGCTAAAGGAAAACCTTCCCGAAGAGGATTATAGCGATTTAGTAAAGATGGCTCTTTCTTATTCGCAAAGTGACCCATTAGATGAAAGGGGTCCGAAGTTAGAGATGGTCATCGCGGAGATAGGAAAAGAGAGAGCCCTCGTTGTATTGCACAGGGTTCTTACCGGGGTTAGTGAGATTTGCGGACCCCATAAGTCTGAGGGTGAGTTCTTTTTAGAAGAGCTCGCTGAAGCACCTTAAACCTTAAAATATGTATTGCAAATTGCAATAGGAAGCCGTTCGACTCGGATTCCGGAACGACCACCTCGTATATGGTCGTTCTTTTTTTGACTTTTTGGGGAATTTCTGGTAAACTAAATTGTTTAGGAATTGATAAAATTCAATTCTTAGACGCTCTCTTGATGCAGGCTATTGCCGAAATTAAGAAAGAAAAAATTTAATAAGAAAAAGGAGGCAAACAGAGTGAAGATTAAGAAGATTGTCGTGTGTGATTGCGATGGAGTTATGATAGACTCCACTGGAGAAATTCTCGAAGTTAGTAGAGAGTGTGTGGGAAGATTTTTCCCTGTGGAAGATCTTAACATAGAAAAAGCAGAAGAGTTGGTTGCCCGTTTTGGAGGACAAAGCTTTGCTTCCGGATTTAAAAAAGCTCTTGAATCGCTTTTCCCGGGAGAAGAAAATAAAGAAAAAAGGGAGAAATGCTGTCAAATGATGACATCAAAAAGGAAAGGAATTTACGACAAAGCAAAGCCCTTTCCTGGAGTGATAGAGGCAGTTAAGAAACTTGCTAAAAGCTATCATGTGATGATATCCTCCGGTCTTGAGCGCAGTATCATTGATAGCTGGCTTGAGAGAAATGGCCTCGGAAAAAACCTGTTTAAGGGGATTTACGGCTTAGAGGATGGAGGAAAAGATATTCACCTTAAACTAATCAGGGCAAAATATCCCTGGGCCAAGATATTCTATGTAGGAGATTCACTTATTGAAATGAAGTTAGGTGATTTTTCAATCGGGGTAGCCAGACAGCCATGGCATCAAGAAATACTCTTGAGAGGAGGGGCTCAAGTGGTTATTCCCTCTTTAAAAAAAATATTTAACGTGCTCTAAAAGAGGGATAACTAGATTGATGGGCGGCCATTTGAGTCGCCCATTTTCTTTTGATTTTTTAGTAATTTGTGCTAAAATATATTAATTGTGCCTCCAGAAATTCAAACATTTTTATTGGCGATGACCCCAATAGGGGAGTTAAGAATTTCCTTGCCAGCCGCTTTAACAATTTATCAATTAAATTGGGGGGCAGCTTATTTAATTTCGGTTATTGGAAATTTAGTCCCGGTAGTTCTCCTCCTTTTGTTTTTAGAGCCGGTTTCTAATTGGCTTTCCAGAAGGTCGGGAATCTGCCAAAAATTCTTCTTTTGGCTTTTTACAAGAACTAGAAAGCGATATAGTTTTAAAATGAAAAAATATGGATATCCAGCTTTAATAGCTTTTGTCGCTATTCCCTTGCCAATTACTGGCGGCTGGACGGGATCTATAATTGCTTTTTTATTCAAGATACCTGTCAAAATAGCCTTTCCTTTAATCAGCTTGGGAGTTATTATAGCTGGAGCAATAGTTTTAGCTGCTACCCAGACTGGAATTGTTATTGAGAAATATTTTGGCTGGCCAGTTTTATTAGGCGTTTTATTAACAATCGGTTTGGTCTGGTTTATACGTCATAAACTCAAAACCCATGAAAAAAACAGATACAATAATTAGCGTTGTAATGGGGTTTTTGATCGGAGTTTTTTTTCTTGTTGTTTTAAAAAATATTGGAGTAAGGATTCCTTACGGTTGGTTATTTCTAATTATTTTTCCTCCCCTTGTTTTACTTGGAATGTTTGTTGCTGCTCTGATTGGAAGAAAGTTTTTAGTATTTTGGCAAGCAGCGAAATTTATTTTGGTAGGGATTTTAAATACTTTTGTTGACTTAGGGGTATTAAATTTTTTAATTTTAGTATCAGGAATCGCCTCTGGCCTAAGTTATTCAGTTTTCAAGGGAATCTCTTTCATAGTGGCGGTAATTAACTCTTATTTCTGGAATAAATTCTGGACTTTCAAAAAGCCAAAAATGGTCCAGCCCGGCAAGGAGTTTCTCCAATTTTTTATTGTTAGCCTTATCGGTTTTGGAATAAATGTGGGAATAGCCTCTCTAGTCGTTAATGTGGTTGGTTCCCAGCTTGGCTTTTCAGAAAAAATATGGGCTAATGTCGGGGCAATTATTGCTACTTTCTGCGGAATGACCTGGAATTTCTTTGGCTATAAGTTTATAGTATTTAAATAATATGCCACTTGTTTTATACAGAAAATACCGACCCCAGAGTTTTTCTGAAATTATTGGCCAAGAACATATTGTTCAAACTTTAACCAACGCCATTTCTTCAGGAATGATTGCCCATGCCTATTTGTTTTCCGGTCCCAGAGGCACCGGTAAAACAACTGTAGCCAGACTTTTAGCTAAAGCCGCCAATTGTCAAAATCGAAAGAAAAATGAATTTGAACCCTGTAACAAATGTTCATCTTGCTTGGAGATTATGGAGGGGAGAGCCCTGGATTTGATTGAAATTGATGCCGCCTCCCATCGGGGGATTGATGAAGTAAGGGAACTGAGAGAGGGAATAAAGTTCACCCCAACCAAATCAAAATATAAGGTATTTATCATAGATGAATGTCATCAGCTCTCAAAAGATGCAGCTAATGCCCTTTTAAAAACCTTGGAAGAGCCGCCTTCTTACGCCATTTTTGTTTTAGCTACCACTGAAATTCATAAAATGATTCCAACCATTATTTCTCGCTGCCAGAGATTTGATTTTAGAAAATTAACCGTGCCGGAAATTATAAAAAGATTGGAGATTATTTCTGAAAGAGAAAAAGTTAAGGTTGAAAAGCCGGTTTTGGAACTTATTGCCTTAAATTCGGGGGGGTCTATCAGGGATGGCGAAGGCATGTTAGACCAGGCCCTGACTTTTGCTGGCATCAAAGGTGAAATTAAGGCCGGAGACATCAAAGATTTGCTGGGATTGGTTGAGATAGAATTAGTGGCTAAGTTTTGTGATTTTCTTTCAGAAAAAAAGGCTTCGGAAGCCATTAATTTTTTAAACGAAATAACGGACCGGGGTTCGGACCTTCAGGAATTTGCCAAAATTCTGATTAATTATTTAAGGCAGGCTTTAATTTTGAAAATAGTAGGGTCAGAAACAGCTAACCCGATTGTGACCGGCCTGACCAAAGAAGAGTTTCAGAAATTGGAGGAACAGGCAGCGGTTTTCAAAGAAACTGAGTTGAGGAATATTTTAAACCTTTTTCTGGAAGCTGAAAATAAAATGAAATATTCCCCGATACCCCAGTTACCTTTAGAATTAGCCATCATTGAATGCGCAAATGAGGCGCAAGCCGAACGCAGTGCGGAGATGAAAGCGTAGCTTTCATCGACTCTTGCGGAATTGTATAAAATTGCGGGGTCGTCTAATGGTAGGACACAACACTTTGGATGTTGGTATCTTGGTTCGAGTCCAGGCCCCGCAGCACGAGTCAGCGCAGTATTGAGGCCGACCGAGAGGCCTAAATAAACGCCTTTTTAGTGATTTTTTGTATAATAAAATTATGAAGTTAAGTAAAATAGTAAATAGAAACCCCGAAGACGAAACAGATGAAACATTTATTGAGTTTCTTAAAAAATATTGGTGGATAGAACTTTTGGTTTTGAGTAAAGTAATCATTTTTATTAATAAAGGATATTATGGATATTCTTTTGGGATTTTATTTTTAGTAGGAGCTTTAATTATTTTGTGGATTTTATACCGAATAGGGTTAGAATAAAAATTTAAATAAATTTATGAACATTTTAATAATTTTAGTCATTATATTAGCAAGTTTGATTTTAGCTTTTATAAAATATAAAGCTACTTGTTATAGCTATGATTATAATAAAGATGAAATATCGCTTAAGAAAAATTCACCGTGGCCATGGCAGTTTAATGAAATATGGAATCCTTTTATAAATTTTTTACTCGGAGGTTTAATTGGATACTATTTTATATCAATTAGATGGAGTGCAATATCTAATGGAGAAATATTAAAAACCGCTGATTTTGTTTTAATATTTATTTCTATAATGTGCCTTACGGGGTGGTTCCCTCATTTATTAAAAAATATTACAGAGGGCGTAAGTGCCATTCTTAAAAGAGTATTAGAGGGGAACAAATAAATTTATAAAATATGTTAAATTTCGATATTTGGGTAATTTTAGGAATAATAGCCATTATTTTACTTATTATTTATTGGCGAAGTCGAAATGCTGTTTGGGGAGGATTAACGATAGGAATTATTTTAAGTTTAATAATTGCTATTTTTTATCTTTTTCGCGGGCATGGATTTGACTGGTCTACTATTGGTAAAGGTGCAACATTAGGAACAATGATTGGTTTTGGTGCAGAATTATTGGGGAAAATCTCTGATTTTATCAGAAAGAGAAAATAATAGCCCCGACCGAGAACGGGTCAGTAAGACACCTCAAAACGGCCCGAAATTCCCCTTAAAGACTATGATGTTCTAAGTAGGCTAAAGTGTTGTATAATGAAAAAGATGTTAAATCTAATTGTAGCCATTATTGCATTCGTTATATTTGTAGTATTTGGCGTCAAAGCATTCAATGATTTTGGATTCGCTTTCCGATGGAAAGCGGCACTTCCATTTGGTGAATTTTATAAAGAAACAGGAGAAAATAAAATTCCCAATTCTTCTACACAAACAACTTCTACGCAAACAACAGAGAATCCACTAGAAGTCAAGAAACTGAACCCTGTTTTAATAAAACTTACTTATAACGCACCTGCCCTCGTACCCGATGACATATGTAATAACGGGGTATGCGAAGGAGAATATATTCTAATTGGTGAAAATTTAGACACAATTCGCGTAGATTCTACAAAATGTATAGAGTTTAAGCCGGAAAGTTATCATTATGATTCTGGACCTTATGACCCAAAAACTGGTACCTACACAAAAATTATAACTGATTGGCAAGGCACTGAGATACGGAAATGCGGTTGGTTTGATCTCCCCAAGAGTCGGATTATGAGCAGAGAAAATCTTTTATACGAAACTAGTGTTGAAAAACAAATTCCAAATTACGATACGATAGACGAATTTGGTTCCAAAATTGTAAAATAGCCCCGACCGAGACGCGTAGTTTAGAAGCTTCGGAAAGCCCCGAAGTTCCCCTTAGAAGCTCGGTGTCAGGCACTCGTTGTTTGTAAAACAGGTTCTAACGTCGTCCCATAGCCGCAGCACTTCAATTTTGAACTCAAAATCAACTACCCGTCGTGGACGGTTAGCACTTTTTATCGCCTTTCAGGCGGTTTTTTGATATAATAAACATATGCAAGAATTTGATGCACCATTTGGAAAAGTCCAAGTTCTCGAATCCAATACTAAATTTGGTTCAAGTATTTTATTGGTTGAGCCAGGGAAAGAAATCTGATTCTATAGTTGAAATTTTATGTATAACTATCCCGCCATATAGCCCAAAGGATACTTTTAAAGTCAAATAACTATTATCCCAATAATTATCTGAAGTTTGAGTTGGAAGTGAAGGTTTAGAGGAACAGAAAATCGCCAAGAAGGCGGTTTTTTGGTAGAATAGAATAAAAGTCGGGATAATTTTGATAGCAAAAATATAATTACTATGAATAAAGTTTTATTTATATTAGGAATTTTATTGGCCTTAACGGGAGGCGCCTTAATGTTTTTAGGAATCTGGCCTTTAGCTCTAAGAATTACCATAGGTATTGTGGGCTTAGCTTTAATAGTCAAAGGCAGAAAATCCTAAATCAATAAATTATCAGCAGGCAGCTGCTACCAAACAGATTCTAACGTCGTCTACGACCCGCAGCTAATAATTTTGAGCATTAATAGACCGAGAGGTCTAAAAATTATGCCAGAGATAATGAAAAATCTTTCGCCAAAGCGAATGACGGAAGTTATTAAAGAAACTAAAGTTGCACTTAGAAGAAATGTCTTAGAGAGTAATTTTAGTGGTCATCATATACAAGTTTACGGAAAGATTAATAGTGCAGATGATATTGGTTATAATTATGTTTCTTTTTATATTAAAGACCAAGATAATATTCATATAGCATTGAATTTTGATACACCCCCCACTCCCGAAGTTTCTGTTTTAGGGGTAGGTGATAATGTTGTGGCCCAAGGAGAAATACGTAATGTTTCTGATTCGATGGTGGTTTTAGACCATTGCATTTTAATATCAACATCAGAATCAAGAGCTAGAGAAGAAAAGAATAGAAAAATAGAAAATTCTTTCAAATTACCCGAAGTTTTTGAGGAAAAGAAAATAAAATGGTGGGAGAAAACTTGGGTGCAATTTTTATTTGTTTTGGGCGCTATTGCAAGCATTATCGCTATTATTTTTTATTTAGTAGAGAAGTTTAAAAAATAAACCTAGATTCCTCTTAAAGTCTTGGTTCTAACGTCGTCCCATAGGGTCAGCACGCTACTATATTCTCGTTTTTCCGCCTCGTTTTGCGCCTTGCCGCTTCGCGGCTTTTTTTGTAGTAAGTTGAGGAAATACTCGAATTTGTTATAATGAATTAATGAATCAAAAGGAAATCATTCCCTACGAAGAAGTTTTTCGGGTATTAAACAAGGCAAAAGTGGATTATTTAGTTTGCGGAGGAACAGCCGTGGTCTTATTGGGATTTGCCAGGTTAACCGTTGATTTAGATTTAATTATTAGTTTAGAAAAAGAAAATTTGAAGAATCTTTACAATGCTTTGATAAAATTAAACTACAGGACAAAAATACCAATTAAAAAAGAAGAATTTATCCAAAAGGAAAAATTAGCTAAATTAGCCAAAGATAAAAATATGAAAGTTGTTTCTTTTTATAACCTAAAAGATCCTTTCAAGGTAGTCGATATTGGCGTTAATTTACCAAATATTTCAGAGATTTTAAAAAACAAAAAACATATTAAAGTTAAAGATTTAGCCATTCCTATTATTCTCATAGACGATTTGATTAAAATGAAAGAGAATTTAGCCAGAAAGCAAGATTTGATTGATGTAGAAAACCTTAAGAAAATTAAACAATATGAAAAAAGAAACCGTCAATGAACATCTAATTCATATCTTGGAAAAAACTACCCCTTATCAAAGAATAGTTTGGTTGGGTAAAACCCTTGAATTTTGGAAGAGGTTAAATAAACAAAAACAGTTATCTCTCGAAAAAAAGAATCAAAGGATGTTCGAACCTTTTTTATTGAAATAAGTTCGGGTTTTATCCAAAAGAGACAGCACTTCTTTTGCTCGAACTTGAATTTAAAAATTCACTATTTTTTGCTAAAATTTCCTTAGCCAAAGGCACGGCTCGAACTTTTATCGCCAAGAAGGCGGTTTTTTGGTAAAATCAAACTATGAATAGAGAACAAGCTTCAGAATTATTAAAACAAAATCTTTCCAATCAAAATTTAATTAAACATTGCTTGGCGGTAGAAGCCGTAATGCGAGCTTTAGCCGTTCATTTACAGCAAGATGAAGCTAAATGGGGTTTAGTTGGCTTATTGCACGATATTGATTACGAAAAAACTAAGGATAATCCCGGTCAACATTCTTTAATTGGCGCTCAGATGCTTGAGGAAGTTGGTTTGGATAAAGATATTTGTCAGGCAGTAAAAGTCCATAACGAAATGCATGGATTACCCTTGGAAACACTGATGGATAAAGCTTTATTTACAGTTGATCCTTTAACCGGTTTAATTGTGGCCGCTACCTTGGTTTTGCCTTCAAAGAAAATAGCTGATTTAACGACAGAGAGTATTTTGAATCGTTTCTCTGAAAAGTCTTTTGCTAAAGGCGCTAAAAGGGAAATTATCAAAAAATGCGAGGAGCTTCTCGGTATAAAATTAGAGGAGTTTGTTGATATCAGTCTTAAAGCTATGCAACAAATTAGCAGCGATTTAGGATTATAGTCTCACCAAACAGGTTATAACGTCGTCCAGGGCCCGCAGCAACCTTGAGCGCGGTTCGAGAGACCGAGACGATTAGAAAATAAATAAAGATATGAAAAAGAATAATATAATTATAATATTAATAATTCTAATATCCTTTTTTATTGGTGTTTATTTTTATCCCCAGATGCCGGACGAGATGGCTTCGCATTGGAATATTAAAGGGGAAGTAGATGACTATATGCTAAAATTCTGGGGATTGTTTTTGATGCCCATTATTTCTCTCGGGTTATTTTTGCTTTTTATTTTAATTCCCAAAATAGATCCCTTGAAAGACAATATAGAAAAATTCAGGAAATATTTCGATGCATTTATAGTTTTAATAATAGTTTTTTTATTCTACATTTACCTGCTAAGCATTTTCTGGAATCTCGGTTTTAGGTTTGATATGGGCCGACTTATGGTGCCTGCCTTGGGAATACTTTTTTATTATTGCGGAATTTTAGTAGAAAACGCCAAAAGGAACTGGTTTATTGGTATTAGAACGCCCTGGACTTTGAGTAATGAAAAGGTTTGGGAAAAAACTCATAAAATTGGCGGAAAGCTTTTCAAGATCGCCGGCTTAATCGCTTTTTTGGGGATATTTTTTCCCAATTATTCCTTCTATTTTATCCTTGTTCCTGTGCTTCTGGTTGCTGTCTACACAATTGCCTATTCCTATTCTGAATATCAAAAAGAGACAAAATGATAATTAAACTTATTCCAAAAACTATTTTAGGTAAGTGGTCTATTGTATTGATTGTTGCGATACCGGTATTTTTTTATATCGGTATGTCATTTGTAGGTTTTTATGAATCTGTTCCGGCCGGGAAAACAATAGCACGCGATATTGTTGTCAGGCCCGGAGTAGCCTTGCCGATGTTAGCCGGGTTTGTTTCCGGAATTACGGCTTTTTTTGTCGGCATTATTGGTATTACAAGGAAAAAAGATTATTCTATTCTCATATTTTTATCTACGGCGGTTGGGTTTTTAGTACTGCTTTGGTGTTTGGCTGAAATTTTATTTCCTCATTAATTAAAATTTTATCTAGTTTTAGCTTAAAAATGCCCTGACCGAGACGGGTCAGTGAGACACCTCTAAAAGGCCCAAATCTCCCCTTAAAGACTCAGTTCTAGACCGGGGCCCGCAGCTACCTTGAGCGCGGTTCGAAGAACACTTGGAAAATATTGAAAAATATTTAAAATAATTAAAAACATCCATTGCTGAGCAGTTTTTATTCACCGCCTAAAAGGCGATTTTTTTGATTAGAAACAGCTGGGGTATTGACAAGGGTATAGTTAAGGGTGTATATTCATAATAGAGGAGCAATAATAAAAGGTCGTCCTCTTGTTAATAAAAAATAAAATTAATTATTGTAAAAAATTATGCCAAGATTTGACGGAACAGGTCCTGGAGGTTTGGGTCCTGGTACTGGCTGGGGGTTAGGTCCCTGCGGTGCCAGAATGGGTTACGGTCGCAGAGGCGGCGGTCGCGGTTGGGGTCGTGGATATGGAAGAGGATTTGGGGGCTATGGCCCATATGGCTATCCTTATCAACCTCAAATAACCAAGAAAGAAGAAAAGGAAATGTTAGGAGAAGAAGTGACAGACCTAGAAGAGGAACTAAAAGCCATTAAAGCCCGTTTGGCCGAACTCAAAGGACAAAAGTAAAATTAAATAGGAAAAATAGCATGAAAATAGCAATAAGTTCAACCGGAGAAAAGCTCACGGATAATGTCAGCGAGGTATTCGCCAGATGTCCTTATTTTATCGTTGCAGAAATTGAAAGTGAAAAAATCCAAAAAGTTGAAACGATAGAAAATAAAATCGCAAACCAGTTAGGTCAGGCGGGTATTTCGGCCGCCCAATTAATGGCAGAAAAAGATATTAAAGCTGTGATTACAAAGAATGTCGGGCCGAGAGCTCTTGACGTATTGAACCAATTTAACATAGGTATTTATGCCGGAGACGGTACGATAGAAAAAGTTTTGCAAGAATTCATTGACGAAAAGCTTAAAAAAATAAATTGACGTGAAAATAGTGATTCCGATAAATGAAAAAGGCTCTTTAGATGATAAGGTTGCCTTGCATTTTGGCAGGGCAAGTAATTTTTTGATTTATGATACAGAAACGGAAAGTTTCGAAATTTTCCCCAATCCTGAAGTTACGGGAGGAAAAGAATTTCCGCCGGATTTTTTGTATCGTCAAGGAGTAAAAGCAGTTATTGTTTTTGGTCTAGGAGCGATGGCTTATAATAAATTTAAAAACTATAATATTAAAACGTATAAAGCGGTTCAGGAAACTATCGCCGCAAATCTTCAAAAATTTGAAGATGGCAAATTGCAAGAGTTAAAAGAAGAAGATATAGACATATTTTAATTTTAAGGAATTACCACTCAAGACCCAGGATTAAGAAAAAATTTAGACGTTGAACAGGCCTCCCAAAATGTAGCCGGTTTCATTAAAAATTGTACCGAGGAAATAAAAATGATTGCCGGAGCCTGCGGAGAAAATAATATCCATAAGTTAAATAAAGATTATTTGAGAGCTTTGAACTCAGAAACAGCTCAAATAACTAAAATAAAACATGTTTAGAGTAAACAAACAAAAATGTATAGGATGCCAGGTTTGTCTTCAAAACTGCCCTGGCGCTACTAAGATAGGAAGGGACGGAAAAGCGGAAATAGCAGACCAGGAAAAACTAGAAAAATGCGGGGGAGAGAGTGTTTGCTCAATAGGAGCAATAGAGAAAATAGACAAGGAGGAGAAAACAGAAACAGAAATTCCATCTCAACCAGCTCCTCAAACTCTACCATTTGATGGCAGGGGAATGGGACGAGGAATGGGAGCGGGTAGAGGAAGAGGACTTGGCAGAGGTCCTCGAGATGGTAGAGGCGAGGGTAGAGGCGGAGGCGGTAGGGGAAGATAAAAAAAATAATATGCTAAAATTAACTTATGTTAGAATTAACTGACGAAAATTTTGAAAAAGAAATTACAAACGCCTCAAAACCGATTTTGGTTGATTTTTGGGCGCAATGGTGTATGCCTTGTTTTGTGCTCGGGCCAATTTTGGAAAAAGTAGTTCAGGAGTACGAAGATAAGTTAACTTTGGCTAAAGTTGACTTAGATACTGCTCCTCAAATTTCCCAAAAATACGGGATTGAGCAAATTCCAACCGTTGTCTTATTTAAAAACGGAAAGCCGATCAGCGGATTTATTGGGGTAAAGCCTGAGCCGGCAATAAAAGAATTTTTAAATGAAGAGCTGAAAGACGATTCGAAGACAAAAGACTCAGAAGATATAGAGGAAATAATAAAAAGTTATCAAATGTATGCCGAGAAGAATGGATTTAAATTGAATCCAGACAGAGAAGCAGTGAAAAGATTAATTAAAGGAATGTTAGAAAATGAGAAGAAATACGGAGCCAGATATTGTCCATGTCGAAGGGTAACCGGTAATTCGGAAGAGGATAAATCTAAAATTTGCCCTTGCCAATGGCATCGAGAAGAAATTGAAAGGGATGGCCATTGTTTCTGCGGATTATTTTTTAAATAGTAATTTTCATGAAAATTACTATTATTTATGACAATACTGCTTTTAGAGAAGATCTCAAAGAAGATTGGGGATTTTCTTGTTTAATGGAAGAAGAAAATACTCCCAAGATTTTATTTGATACCGGAGCCAATGGAAAAATTTTACTGGACAATATGGAAAAATTAGGAATTGATCCATTATCAATTGAGGAAATTTTTATCTCCCATCTTCATTCTGACCATACGGGAGGATTAGATGAGTTTTTAAAAGCGAACCCAAAAATTAAGAAAATTTACGTTCCTTTTTCTTTGGGGATAAAAGGTGAAGTTATTTTAAAACAACCTCAAAAAATCCACGATAATGTCTTTTCAACTGGTGAATTAGAGGGCATTGAGCAAAGTATGGGAGTTGAAACGGATAAGGGAATTGTTTTAATTGTTGGTTGTTCTCATCCTGAAATGAGCCATATTTTAGGCGTAGCTAAAAAATTTGGGAAAATTTATGCAGTTATTGGCGGAATGCACGGATTTTCTGAATTTGAACTATTTAAAGATTTAAAACTAATTTGTCCTACTCATTGCACCCAGCACAAAACCGAACTTAGAGAACTGTATCCCCAGAAATACATTGAGGGCGGGGCAGGGAAAATAATTGAGATATAATTGTGAAAAGAACAGAAGAAGAACTTAAAAAAATCAAAAATGAGGTTTTAGACTGTAAAAAATGTTTCTTATATAAAGAAAGAATTAAAAACAGATTTTATCCTGTAATCGGAGAAGGAAATCATCGGGCAAAAATAATGTTTGTAGGAGAAGCGCCGGGATTACAGGAAGCCAAAACGGGTAGGCCATTTTGCGGGGCATCCGGGAAGATTTTAGACGAGCTTTTAAAATCTGCTGGTATAAAAAGAGAAGATGTTTATATTACCAATATTTTAAAAGATAGACCTCCTGAAAATCGAGACCCGCAGCCGGAGGAAATCCAAGCTTGTACTCCTTATTTAGAAAGACAGATTGAGACAATCAAACCGGAAGTAATTTGCCCCTTGGGCAGGTATTCAATGAATTTTTTGATGGAAAAGTTCGGACTGGGAGACCGAATAGAAGGAATCAGTAAAATCCATGGCAGATTATTTAAAAACAAGGGCCTTTTTCAGGATATTACCATAGTACCTTTTTATCATCCGGCCGTGGCCACTTACAATCCGAATATGAAGAAAATTCTTGAAGAAGATTTTAAGACTTTAAAAACAATAATAAAATAATACAACCCAAAAAAAGATATGGAAAAAGAAAAAACAAAAGAAAAAAAGATTAAAGTAAACTTATGTCAAATTCTATTTTGAAAGTAAAAAATTTAAACGTAGAGTTGGGAAGAGAAAAAGTAATTGAAGATCTTTCTTTTGAAGTAAAAGAAGGGGATGTTTTAACTATTTTAGGACCAAATGGCGCCGGGAAAACAGTTTTATTGAAAACTTTATCAGGAGTTTTGCCATATAGAGGAGAAATTGAGTGGCAAAAAGAAGTTAAAATTGGTTATGTTCCCCAAAGATTGCCATTTATAAAAGAAACCCCAATGAGTGTTGAAGAATTTTTTGAACTGAAAGGATCTTCAAAAAAAGAAATAGAAAAAACTTTAAACTCAGTAGGATTTAAAAATAATTTTTTAAACAAAAATGTAGGCAAACTATCTTCCGGACAATTTCAGAGAATATTGATTGCCTGGGCTTTAATTGGGAATCCCGATGTTTTGCTTTTTGATGAACCGACTACTGGGATTGATATTGGCGGTGAAGAAACCATCTACGCCTTATTAGCTAAATTAAAAGAGGAAAGAAATTTGACGATTTTACTGGTTACCCATGATTTAAGCGTTGTTTTTAAATTTTCCAATTCTGTCATTTGTCTGAACAAATGCCCAATCTGTCAGGGCATTCCAAAAGAAGTTTTGAGCTCAGAAACTTTACACAAACTTTATGGTGAAGAAGTGAAATTTTACGAGCATCATAAACACTAAAATTATGGAACAATTTTTATTAAGTTTAGCAGCTGGAATTTTTATCGGAGGGGTAGCGGGATATTTAGGGACTTTAATGCTTTCAAAAAAGATGGCTCTGGTTGCCGGTCCTCTAGGTCATTTAACCTTGCCGGGAATTGCCTTGGCTTTAATTTACGGTTTTGATATTTCTTTAGGGGCTTTTCCTTTTGTTATCTTGGGAATTATTTTAATCTGGCTCTTAGAAATAAAAACGAAATTGCCCATGGAAGCTTTAACTGCCGTTGTTTTTGCTTCGGGTGTTGCCATTGCCTTTTTATTTTTGCCAATTGAGCAGGCAGAGACTGCTTTAGTCGGCGACATTACTAAAGTTAGTCTAAGCGAAGCATTGGTTACGACTATTTTGTGTTTTTTGGTTTTCTTTATTATTAAGAAGATTTATTCCCGGATGGTTTTGATTAATATCTCCGAAGATTTAGCTAAGATAGAAAAAATTAATGTCAAAAAATACAATTTTTTCTACCTTGGAGCAATTGCTATCATCGTTGCTTTGGGAGTAAAAATGGTCGGCGGACTTTTAACCGCTGCCCTAATTGCCATTCCGGTTTGTGCCGCTAGAAACTTAAGCAAAAATTTATTTCAGTATGTCTTTTTGGCGACATCTTTCGGGGCAATATCTGCTTTTTTAGGAATTTTGCTTTTTAAATTCACTGATTTTCCAGCCGGTCCATTAATTATTATAATTAGTGCCTCAATTTTTCTAATGTCAATGATTTTTAAAAAAGGAACATAAAATATGAAAATCGCAATTACTGGAGGCAAGGGCGGGGTGGGCAAGTCAATGGTGGCAACTTCTCTGGCGGTAGAATTTGCCAGAAAAATTAAAACTATGCTAGTAGATGCAGATGCCGAATGTCCTAATGACCACCTTTTGCTTTCCATAAAAAGAAAAAAATACGCCACCGTTTACCAACCGATTCCCAAATGGGACTTTAAAAAATGCACAAAATGCGGTAAGTGCGCTTCCGTTTGCAAACAGAATGCCATTGTCTTTGCTAAAGGTAAATACCCGGCTTTTGTAAAAGATGTTTGTATTGGCTGCAAGGCCTGTATCGTTGCCTGCCCGACCGGCGCCATAACAGAAACTAAAAAAGAAATTGGAAAAATTTATACCGGAAAAAATTATAAGGTCAATTTGGTTTCGGGCGAACTTAAATTGGGAGAACTGGCTTCCGGCGAAGTAGTGGCCGAAGTAAGGAAATATTCCGATAAGATTAATGAAAAAGTAAAAGCTGAAATAATGGTTATTGATTCTTCGCCCGGAATCGGTTGCCCGGTGATTGCTTCATTGGTTGGCACCGATTATATAGCGGCCGTAACCGAGCCGACGCCATCTGCTCTATTTGATTTAAAAAGAGTTTTGTATCTGGCCGAGCATTTTGGAATTAAACACGGTATTGTGATAAACAAATCTGATCTTGCCA
>Ga0315548_1000861_pt1 | contig 27184 bp, 20 predicted proteins | sample SalMarSW160110MG_2_FD_202540 | JGI IMG/M metagenome (GOLD analysis project Ga0315548, IMG submission 202540) | Salt marsh sediment microbial communities from the Plum Island Ecosystem LTER, Massachusetts, United States - Salt Marsh Sediment SW1601-110 ... | reverse complement strand
ACCCGAGAACAATTATCTTCTCCCGGATTCTCTTCTTTTAGATCCTTTTTTTGAGGAAGAAGGGATAAAAAGAAATACCAATATAAATCTTGCAATAAATAAATCTTTCATCAAGTACAAATCTTATTTGAGTTTATATTTGAATCTTTCTGAAAAGGATTTCTTTGAAATCGGAGATATACTGCGGAATGATTCGGGGTTTTTCGCTAGTCTGCAATATACTAAGATAATCAACAATAATATGTCATTCTTTGTTAGTTTTAGTTCGAAGCTCAACAATTCAAATATAGAAAATTTAGATTATACAAAGAATAATATTGACGGAGGAATTCAATTGATTTTCTGAAAAAGTTTGTTAAATTATAATAATGAAATTTAAATCGTTGATAATGTTTTCTATATTTATTGTTATAGGAATATTGATTGTTCTTGCAGTTAAAATAACCAATAGGAATATCGAACGTATGTATAAGAATGGTTCCAGAACAGCTTTTCAGTTGTTATCTGAAATTTCTGATAATTATGTTAAAAGAGATTTGGAGCTCAATAGAATAGAAATCAATAATATTAAGGAATCGGGTAAGGAAATTCTTAGAAATTATATTGAAAATGGTAATATTTCCTTGAATAAAGATTTTAAAGGTGTTTGGATTTTGCGTGATTCTATTTTGAAAAGTTCAACCAAATTCGAAGAACAGGAGGATATTATCCTGAATTTCTATCAAAATGAGTTGAAAGGTAAAAATTACGGAACCTTGATAAGTTTAGAAGGTAAACCATTTTATTTGGTTAACGTAACCGATAAAAACCATAATGCTCTTTTGTTATCTGAAAGCACTTACGGCGAGACAGTTGGAATTACACGAGTTCTGGATTCTCTTATCTCATCTTCTAATCTGGTCTATTTTGCCATAATCGACGAGAGTGGTTCTCCTCTTGTTTATAGTTCTCTTTATGAAGGTTTTTTGCCGGTTAAGGGGGAGGAGGGGGGATATGTTATTGCAACTCCACGGGGGAAGATATTTCAGCTTGAGACGAAAAGGAACGGAGATATTATTGTAGCAGGTTTTTCCATGGAACCTTTTGAGCGTATTGTTGCGGTTAACGGTTTATTTCTGGTAATTATTATAGCCGGTTTTGCTGTTTTTTTGGGTTTTCTTTTATTTAATTTGTCAAAATCCGAGAGATATAGAATTGACAAAGAAAGGGAGATTAGTCACCTTGAAGAAATTGGAGCTTTATCTTCGGGTTTTTCCCATGAAATAAGAAATTCTCTTAACACACTTTCGCTGCTTACAGGAAATATAGAAGAAGAAGAAAGGGGTATTCTTAAAGAAGAAGTAAAGAGAATGAATCTTGTTATGGATTCGATAAAGTTATTAATACTATCCGAAGTAGTTAAAAAACCTGTCGATATCCATAGCACGATTGATGAAGCTATTTCGCTTGTTGATAATAGAGGTAATTTTGTAGAGATTGAGTTTGAATCAGTGGAAAAATTAAAAATACAGGCAAACAGGTCTCTGCTAGTGACTGCTTTTTCAAACATTATCAAAAACGCGATCGAAGCGAGCGCGAATAAAATAAGAATATTAGAGAGAAAAACCGGAAATGGTATAAGGATTAAAATTGTCGATAACGGAAAAGGAATAGATAAGGATAAAACAGGTAGAGTTTTTGAACCTTTTTATTCGAATAAAAAACAGAGCGGACTTGGTCTATATTTGGTTCGTAAGATTATAGATTATCATGGTGGCAGCATAAAACTTGAAAGCGGAAAAGAAACGGCTGTAGATATATTTTTACCTTTAAAGGAGCAAAGTTGAACATTTTAATTGTGGAAGATGAAGTAAATCAGCGAAAATTACTGAGGAAAGTGCTTTCAAAAGAAGGCTATGCTGTTTCCGAAGCCGGAAGTGGGGGAGAAGGAATAGATATTTTTTTTAAGGATAATTTTGATCTTGTTCTTCTGGATAGGAAATTGCCGGATAAGGAAGGAATCGAGGTTTTAAGAGAAATAAAAAAAATAAATCCTATAGTCCCGGTTATAATTATTACAGCTTTTGCCAATGTGTCCAATGCTGTGGAAGCTATGAAAGAAGGAGCTTTTCATTATTTGAACAAGCCTATCGATCCGGATGAGCTTATATTACTTATTAAAAAAGCGCTCGATAATTTAAATTTAAAAAGAGAAAATATAGAACTTAAAGAATCTTTAAGGGAAAAGTTTCAGTATGATAAAATTATCTATAATTCCGGGATTATGGAAGATTTGATGTCTCTTATTTTCAGGGCGTCCGGGAGTGACGCGAATGTTCTTGTGACGGGTGAGAGCGGAACGGGAAAGGAACTTATTGCCGGAGCTATACATAATCTTTCTCTAAGAAGTGAAAAACTTTTTGTTACGGCGCATATCGCGTCTCTTGCAGAAACTCTTGTAGAGTCGGAGTTATTTGGACATGAGAAGGGCGCTTTTACAGGAGCGGATAAAAGACGTATAGGTAAATTCGAATTTGCATCCGGGGGAACATTATTTCTCGATGAAATAGGAGAATTACCAAAATCCATACAGGTTAAACTATTACGGGTAATAGAGGAGAAAAAAATAATTAGGGTAGGTTCCAATAAAGAAATACCCATCGATATAAGATTGATTTGTGCCACAAATAGAGATATAGAGAAAGAAGTGGAAAAAGAGAATTTTAGAGAAGATTTGTATTATCGTTTGAATGTAATAAGAATACATGTCCCGCCTCTCAGGAAGAGAAAAGAAGATATTCCTTTACTTGTTTCACATTTTATAAAGACCCAGGCTCAAAAGGAGAAAAAAGATGTTAAAGGAATTATAGATGAGGCGCTTAAAAAACTTCTTAAATATGATTTTCCGGGTAATATCAGGGAACTGGAGAATATAATTAAAAGGGCGATTGTTTTTTCGAGGGGAGTTTATCTTACCGATGAGGATATTTCTGTGCCTGTCAATAGAAAATTAAAATATAGTGGCAAGTTAAAAGACGAACTCAAGAATCTTGAACAAGGTATGATTAAGGAAGCGCTTAAAAAACATGATTGGAATCAGAGTAAAGCGGCAAAAGAGTTAGGCATTTCAGAAAGAACTATCAGATATAAGATGAAAAAATATAAGATTGAAAAACAATAGCCACTAAGTCACAAAGGGGCAAAGATTCTGTTTTTTTTATTCGATTATGTAATTTATTCCTTAAATAAGAATCCTATGAGTATTTGATATGTGGTGGTGTGAGTTTTAAACAACAAGAATAAATCCTGTTAATTTATGTTTATCTATGTCCTAATCTAGATACCGGTTACTGGGTCCCAGGTTCCAGAACAATTCGTGCTATTCGTGTGATTCGTTGTTCCTTTGTGTCTTTGTGTTCTTTGTGTGAGATAATTTTGGTGTGGGGTGGGGTTTTAAATAACAAAACATTTTTTCTCTGTGAGCTCGGCGAGTTGTTTGTTTTCTCTGTGTGCTCTGTGTTGAAAAATGGGAGGTGGGTGGTTTAAAGAAGTGCATTGATTTTCCGGGAAAGTTTATTAGATTGTAGTAATGAAATCGAAAACAGGAGCAGTTTCTTCCATATTTGTGGTTATAATAATACTGGCTTTTTTTACAGTCAGTATAACAAATGGATATATTGAAAGAGCTTACAAAGATGGTTACAGGGCAACCTTTAACTTTTTTTCCAATATAGCAGAGAGCTATCTGAAAAGAGAGACGGAGCTTAACAGGATCGAGATCGACAGTTTGAAAAATAAAGGTTATAATATTCTTGAATATTATCTTGAAAACAATGAAATCCCGTTAGATAAGGCGCTCGATGGTTTATGGGTCTTTAAAGATTCTTTACTGACCGGAATTACCGCGTTTACCGCAACAGAAAACGATGTAATTGCACTCTATAAAGATGAATTAAAAGATGAAGATAGTGAAACTTTAATGAATATAGGTGACAATTTATTTAATCTGGTTAATATTAGTAAAGAAGGTTATAATATTTTGCTGTTATTGAAGTCGGATTATGGCAAAAGTAGTTCCCTGGCAGCTGTCTTGGATTCTTTTGGAAATTCTTCAGATGTTGTTTATTTTTCTGTTCTCAATAAAAATGAACTTCCCATTGTTTATAATTCCAGTTATGAGGATTCTCTTTTTAGCGAAGGTGAAGGGGGAGGAGTATTTCATTTTGAAGGAGAAATAGACGGAGGCAGTATTGTAATGGATTTTTCAAAGGAGTCTTTCAATATAGTTATTTCAAGAAATATATCATTAATAATTTTTATTTTCTTCATTCTTTTGGTATTACTAAGTTTGCTTTTATATAAATTTATAGGATTTAAAGATTTTGATGTTGATGATGAAAGCGAAGCTCGTCATATTGAAGAAATAGGGGCTTTATCCTCCGGTTTTTCGCAGGAAATAAGAAAATACCTCAAGACGCTTTCTCGGCTTGCCGTGAACATGGAAGAGGAACAGGGCAGAATTCTTAGAGAAGAAGTAAGAAAAATGAACCTTGTTGTCGATTCTCTTAAGTTATTGATAATTTCCGGAATCGATAAACAGCCTATTGATATTGATAATGCAATCGGAGAAGCGATATCGCTTGTCGATAATAGAAATAGTTCTGTGGATATTAAATTGGAATCCGTAACAAAATTAAAAGTAAAAGCGAGCCGAACCCTTTTGGTAACTGCCTTTTTGAATGTTATTAAAAATGCCGTTGAGGCGGATGCTAATAAAATAAGGGTTCTTATAAGAAAAGCCGGAAGTGTGGTAAGAGTTATAATTATTGATAATGGAAAGGGTATAGATAAGGATAAAATCAAAAGAGTTTTCGAACCCTTTTATTCTAATAAAAAGCAGAGTGGGTTAGGTTTGTATATCGCGCGTAAGATTATCGAATATCATGGCGGTAGTATGAAAATCGAAAGCGGAAAGGAAACTAAGGTAGATATACTGTTGCCGTTAAAAGATTAAAGTTTTTTAACTAAGGCCATCTTTTCTTAACTGATTCTCTTTGTATATCCTTTAATGTGTCTCTGGCTATCCATTTTGCGGATTTTGAGTCAGCTTTTTCCAGTTCTTTTGCGAATTTTGTTACTTCTCTGTGCAAGTTTTTATTCTTTTTTCCTATATTTCTTAGTGCCCAGCTAACGGCTTTCTTAACATAATTGCGTTTATCTACCGACCCCTGTTTTATTATGGGAAAAAATTTTATGAATTCGTCATCCGGCATTTTTTTGTTGTGTACTGCAATACAGGCGATTAATGAAAATGCCGCTCGTTTAACGAATTCTTCTTTTCTTTTCGACCATTTTCTGATCTTATTTCTGATGAAAGGGATTTTTCTAAAAAGGTTCATGCAAACCTGGTCGCATACGTCCCAGGAATTAAAATTGGCTACCCATTTTTCGGCTTGTTCTTCCGTAAGTTTATTCTCTTCCCCAATCATGGAGGCTAAAATTTTTGTTTCATCAATCCCTTTTGCCCATAATTGCGAGGCAAGTTTATGGTCTTTGCCTATCTCTTTTGCAAGTTTTCTTAAATCCGGTATGGAAACTCCCAGTCGATTTGTCGTACTGATTCCGTAACGAGCCATTCCTTCTAAATTGTCAGGATTGGCTTTACTTTTTAATTTTGAAACTATATCATCTACTGAATATTTTATATTTGAGCTTTTCATATTTTATTAACGAATACGAAGTATTATCAATCCGTTCGATTGATCCATTGGTCAGCTGCCCGCAGCAGGTACGTATTGTTTTCTCCGTCAGTTACTCTTGCAACCACTTCGACCTGAATTTGCGGACCCCATTTAGGTCCTTCCCTGGCGACTTTTTCAAGTTGATGCTCCCTGTTAGGGTTATCTGGACGCTCTTCACCCGAGAATCCCGTTTCCCACAGGAGTTCATCGTTTATTATCCATAAGCGGTTGGCATCAATCGAAGATGAAAACTCCAGCGAATCGATTGCAGTAACCCAGATTAAAGCAATAAGAGGTTTCCCGTCAGGCGGGCTGATAGGCATAAAATCACGCCATAAATAGGTTTCTAATGTATATTCTCTACCATCGATTTCAATCTGTTCGGGTGCGGCTAATAAATCCTGAATCGAAGGCACTGGTGATTCAAAAAGTTTGCAGCCCGGTATTAGAATACAGCCTGCCACTGCGAATGTTATTATTTTTTTAAAATACATGGTAACCTCCTTTTAAAGAGATTTTTATCCCTGAATTTTATATAGTGTTTTACTGTTTTTGACACTTAACGTTATTTATTATCAAAATTTCTCTGTCGACAGGAAAACTAACTTTATTTTTTGATAATCTTTCGAACCCGCTTTCTTCGTTTTTCCATCCGCTGAAAAAATATTCTATCAGTTGTTCATTTTCCGGTTCTTCAATTATTAGAATGTAATTGCTGTCCGCGGTAATCCAGCTTCCTTCGAGTTCCGTTAAAGATTCCCTTTTTTTATGTATTTCAAGTATTGCGGTTTTTAATTCAAATTTATTATTATCATATAACGCCATATCGACTGCCGCAAAATCGTTAGCCAGCGATTTAAAATGAACTTTTCTATTGTCTTTAATTATTTTTCCCGTAGCGCAAGATACTATTAAAGCAGAAAGTAAAATTATACAAAATTTAACTGTTTTCATATATCCCCCATGTCAATAGCATTATAAGCACTGGAAAAGATAAGTGCAAGAGCTACGTATGTGTTGTTTTATTTTTTTATCTAAAACCTAAGACCAAAAACCTAATACCTAAGTAAATGGATTATATCCGGGCTTTTTCTGAAGTTTATCAAGTCTACCTAAAATTTCATGTCTGTAAACTGTTTCCGCCCAATCTTCGGGGGCAATCTCTTGAATATCAATAGAGACATGTTCTTCCGCTGTGTTAGCAATATCAACTACCGATTTAGTAATAGCTTCGGCGAGCTTATTTTTTTGTTCCGCGCTGCGTCCCGGATACATTTTAATTATTACATGAGGCATATGTTACTCCTTTTTATTATTTTTAATCTCACACAAAGCCACAGAGAGCACAAAGCCACACCCCACCCATTTAATTGTTATTTTATAAAAAAAACAAAAGATGCAAAGACGATAAAGTTTTTCTTCTTTGCTTCTGTGTCTTATTCCTTATGAAAGAAACTGTGTCCCGCAATTTCCATCTCTACTGAATAGAGCGAAGTTCTGGCTGTAACGTAGAGCGTTTTCATTTCGGGCCCGCCAAATGTTACGTTTGCGGGTTGCTCCGGAAATTTTATGATACCCAGGAGTTTTCCTTCAGGATTAAATACCTGAATTCCGAGTTCCGAGGTTATATACAAATTTCCTTTTGTGTCTATCGTTGCTCCGTCTCCTCCGGAATTATCTTTCCCTTCTGTTTGGGAAAGTTCACAGAAGACTCTTCCCTCTCCCAATTTTCCCGGAGACGTAACGGGATATGCCCGCATATCTTTCTGCATCGTGGGTATTACATAGAGCATTTTTTCATCCGGTGATAATATTATTCCATTGGGTCCTTTTGAGTTATCCCGAAGTCGTGTTATTTTACCATCGGTATTTCTGTAGTAAACTGCCTCTTTACCCTGAGGTAAAGGCTGTGGAGCTCTAAACCTGGGATCTGTGAAGTATATTCCTCCATTTTCGTCAACTACAATATCGTTAGGCGCATTAAAGCGATTTCCTTCGTATTTATCAGATAAAATTGTTGTTTTCTTTGTTTCAGTATTTATCGATATTAGCTGTCCGTCCATCTGGCAGGCAATAAGTTTATTTTTACTTTCAAACATGAGACCGTTAGCATGAGCTGAAGATTCGATGAATACGGAAATTTTTCCGTCCGCGTTCAGTTTATAGATTTTATTTGCAGATACATCGGTAAAATATAAATTTCCCTGCATATCCGCGGCAGGTCCTTCCGTAAATTGAAAATCACCCTGGATTTTATTAATCTCACTTACGGGTCCTATTCCGGGTATGTATGATTTATCTTTGGCTGTGCAAAATAAGGTTAACATTATTGCGAATAAAACTAAAATCAATTTTTTCATTTTTCCCCTCCCTTTTTTAAATTTATAGGATAAATATTGCTTTATGTCAAGTAGTTGATTTTTAAAACCACTGAGTCGTAGAGATTTTTAGTTTTTTGGAACGATTGGTCAGTTGTTCTCTGGATTTTTGTCGGGATAGCGTAATTCTTTGTTTGATGTGCCTTCAGTATACTCTTTTATTTTGACGGAATGTTCATAGAATTCGTCGAGACTTATTTTCTTAAGATAGAGCATTCCATGTGTGGCTCTTAGCCGCGGGTGAGGGTTTTGGGAAAAATAATTATGTCCGAGACAAACTTTTATGTCTCTATATTGTTTGACCCAGATTTTTTGACTTAGCTCAGAGAAAGGTCCTTCGTGCTTGTAAGAGGGGAAGGATGCTTCTCTTTGAGACCCAAAACAACTCATAAAAGCGTTATTTAAAATAGCGATGGAGTTCAGCGAAACCGGTACCATCGAATTTATTTCTGAAGGATGAAAATTTTCCCAAACATTCCTATAACCCCATATTTCTATATCTTTGTTGTTGTGCTTTTTAAGAGCTTCCGCAATTGCCTGAAGTACTTTATAATGAGTATCCGGTCCGCTCGATTCGGGATCGAGAGCTATAGTTACAATATCCGGTTTAATGTTATCGAGCAAATTAACAATAGGTTCTACATCACGATAAAATTCAGGAGATTCCGTAAACATATCTCCTTTGTAAAAACCGAGTCTCAAATGGTGAACCGATTCAGAGGCAAAACCTGTATATCTCCAGAGAAGTTCTGCTTCCCATTCTCTTACAGAACCTTTTAGATTCTGAATATGGTTGAGGTCTTTTTTCCCGGGATATTGAGTGTCAAAATAATTTATGAGTTCACTAATTCTATTTTCAATCTGCGGCAGATTTTTTTCCTCATAAATTCTTATTATATTTCTCAGTAAACGCCTGCTCTCAGCTTCGTTTTTTATTTTCTCGTTTTGACCCGCTATGCCATCCAGGTAGGAATGAATGTCTTTGTTCATTCCATTTCTATTGTCCGGATTGAAATAACCTTTTTCTATCAATTCTTCAAAATGAGGAGTTTTGATATGTTTTAGAAGTTTCTTGATTAAAATTAACATATATTTATTGGTTACTGAAACAAAACCGCTTGTCATGTAAGCAAAATGATGAGAGTTTTTTGGAGTTCTGATAAGATGCATGAAATAGGGTAGATATCCCAGTAGTATATCATCATGATGAGGCGCGGTATGGAGAAAGACTAAATTTTCCGGTTCTTTTAAACCGTCTTCGATCGAGAAGAGAAGTTTTTTTTCTACTTTTTTATTTATTGTATTAAAACTCACTGATTCTTTTTCCAGGACTATTTTTGAAAAGCGATTTTCTTTATAGTCTTTTTGTTTGAGTTTGCTTATACTTTTTTTTCTTTGAAGTGATAAATCTATTATGACTCTCGATATATCTTCTGGGATAAGTTTTTTAGAAGAGGCTAATTCTTCATAGTTTCGTTCAATAAGTTTGGAGGCTGCGCCTCTTGTTACGTAAAATCGCGAATTAGGTATTTTTTGTAGAATTGTGGCTGGGTAAAGATTACTCATTTCTTTTTGTATGGCATCTGTTACCATTTTAGATTTGCTTGTTCCCGCAGCAAAAATTATTGCTACAACATCCTTATTATAAATTATGGTAGATAAACCTATAGTAGTTACACATCTTTTAGATGTGGTTTCTATTCCTCCGAGATCTATTGCGGCGGCAGCCTGTGTTTCGTAATTGGTTGAGGTAAGACGGGTTGTAGAATAGAAGTCGGAACCTCTGACATTGAAAGCTATATGCCCGTCCGGTCCGATTCCTCCCATGAAAAAACCAATACCTCCCATTTCTCTTATTTTTTCTTCGTAATTAGTGCAAAACTGATCAACCAAGTGGATTACCTTTTTCTGTATTTCTTCTTTGTGGTTATGGGGATATCTGTTGCGTAACGACAAGTCTACACCTTCATCAAAAAATATTTCTTTAGCCTCTGAAGTATGTGGTATTCCTATTTCTGAGGTGTCCATTAGTAGGGCTTTATTTTTGTCTAATCCCAAATTTTTAATGTAGTAATTATTGATGTATTGGTAAAAGCTAATTTGTTCCTGCGGGTCCATCGGGTAAAACTCATCCATCTGTACAAAACGAAGGTTTTTAGTTTCGGGGCGGATTTTATTGTCTATTCCATAATTTTCTAATTCTTCTTTCACTGTTTTTTTATCCCAATTGTTAAAATAGTAATTTGACCATTTTATGAAAAACTCGGGTGTTTTTCCCGTTGGTAAAGAAATAACCCCTCCCGGGTTTTCTTTAACCCATTCTATAAATCGCAAAGCTGTAATTTTTCCCAGTATTGGGAAATTATCCACGACTATACACGGGATTTTTTCTGTAGGGGGATAAATAGATTTTCTGCCAGTTTGTTTTAAAACTTGTTTTTCAACGGGTGAAAGATATATTTTATTTTTTTCTTTCATTAGTTTAAGTATAAGAGTGAGGTGTTTTAAGTCAAGTGGATCTTATAATAAGAGGGCGCAGATAAACGCAGATTTAAAAGATTTATTTTCTGTTTTATAATTCAACTATTTAACGATTCAACCATTTAACTTAGATTAGAGAGATCTGTATATTGCATTTTACTTTTTAATTTTTGATATTTGATTTATGTTGGGGTGGTTGACTATTTGGATTTATTCTTTACATTTCATAAATAAATATTTGGAGGGAATTATGCGTAGATTCTTGTATCTTTTTGCTTTATTATTTTTCATATTCCTATCTCGGGAAATGTTAACCTGAGCGTATATGATAATCTCTGGCAGAAAGTAGAGACAATTTTAGACGGATATCTCGATGGGAGATATTATGAATTCGATTTTGACGGAAGTTCACTGCCCAGTGGGATATACTTCTTTCGGCTTGAATTCGCGGGTAACGCTCGTAATATAAAAACTATATTGGTGAAATGATTTTATTCGGCAAATGTTTTTAACGGGATTTCACCCACAACTGTTTAAAAAATATGCTGTTTTGTTATTTGATTTAGGAGGAAAACAATGATGAAAACATGGGAGTTTTTAATTACTAAATCGATATTTGGAAATACTATCTGGCAATATATGATTTTATTTATTACAGTTATTGTTTTTCTGATTTTAGGTTGGATTGCTCGGTTTTTACTGAGTAAAAGTGCTGGAAGAATTGAGAGGAAGGGAAGGAAACTGGTTAGTATTACAATTAAGGGAATAGTTCGATCCATTTTGTTTTTTTGTTTTATTATAGGTTTAAAGATTGGTATAACTTCTTTGTCAATAAGTGAATCAATTGCAGGTGCATTGCATACTGCCATAGCCGTTTTATTTGTAATTGCAATTGGGCGTTTGGGCTATGCTATGGTAGATGTTCTGGATAGCCGAATGCGTGATCTTGCGTCCGACCAGGAAAGTTCCGTTAGTGATATGCTGGCTTTTTTGGTAAGCAGAATGCTGAAAATCACGATTGTTATCCTTATACTCTTACAGATGGCGACTATCCTTGTTGACAAGCCATTGACCTCTATAATTACGGGTCTTGGAATTGGCGGATTGGCTTTTGCTCTGGCAGCTCAGGATACATTGAAGAATTTTTTTGGGTCTCTTGCCCTTTTTACTGATAAGCCATTTCAAATAGGGGAGAGAGTTGTTGTTGACGGTGAAGATGGAAATATTGAGGATGTGGGTTTGCGTTCTACTCGTATACGGACGTTGGATGGTCATCTGGTTACGGTTCCAAATGGCGAATTGGCGAGGATGACTGTTCGCAATATTGGAAAGAGACCTTATATAAGAAGACTTTTTAATATAACTATTACTTACGACACACCACCCAAGAAAGTCGAGAGAGCGCTGGAAATAATCAAGGGCATACTAAAAGACCATGAAGGTATAAATCCTGAGTTTCCCCCCCGGGTTTTCTTTAACGAATTTAATAGCGATTCGCTAAATATTATCGTTATATATTGGTATCATCCTCCCGATTACTGGGATTTTATGAGATTCAGCGAAAAGGTTAATTTGGAAATCCTAAATAGGTTTAATTCCGAAGGCATCGATTTTGCTTTTCCGACACAGACTTTATATCTAGAGGGAGATGAGAAACACCCTCTTAACGTCGATATATCGGGAGATTTACCACGTAGTAAAAGTTAATAGGAGATATACCCATAGGGAGATCTAAATATAATAGTTCTTCTGCCTATAACTTGACATTATACGAAAAAGTTCATACAATATAAAAAACAGGAGGTTTTTATGAAAAGATTTTTACTTGTTGTAGCTGTATTGGTTTCACTCTCGTCTTTCGCGAGATCTATGGAAGGAAGTTTTGGTATGGGTATAGGATGGAGTAATGGTGCTTCTTTACTCAATCCTAATACTTATGTCACTAAGATAGGTATTTCTCAAAATTTGGCTCTTGAACCGGAGTTTTATTTAAGCGCGGTAAGAAGTGCATATGATAATGCTTATACTGAATATGGTATGTCTTTATTACTCGACTATATTATGAAGGAACATGAAAAGACAAATGTTTATTTTAAAGGCGGTTTATCGTTAACGGTGGATAATCCTCCTAATACGAGGGCTAATACAATTTTTGGTCTTGCTTTTGGGTTTGGAATAGAACATTTCATCAGTGATTATTTCTCTATCGATTTAAGCGCTTTATCTTCATATGCTGTTACTTCCTATGGTGAAGAATTGCCTGAAGAAGCAAGCAGTCCGTATGATTTTTATTTGGGTAATGGTAATATAAGAATTAGTGTGCTATGGTATTATTGATTATTTAGCTCTCCTTTCACTTATCATTAAAAGAGAGTAGAGGGTTCCGTAAAAGAGGAAATAGAAAGCCCCTTCAATAATTGTTGTTTTTGATGTTACATTAAGTGGTTTAAAAACGAGCAATCCGGTAAGAATAGGAAATACCCCTAATAGACATGTGATTAATGAACGATAAGCGGCTATTCTTTCAGTAGTTTTATTATTTTTATCTATATAATAAGCGCAAAGAAAATCGGTAGCTGTTAATACCGGAGTAAATAAAAAAAGTGTAAAGAAAGACAGTAAATTTAAAGAACGAGGAAAGTCATCGCATAAAAAACACATAATGATAGCGTATGGAACGATATGAGGTAGTTTTATACTTGTTCCAAAAAAAATGAAAATTGATGTATATAAAGTTAGTGTTCCGCTAATCCAGAGAAGAACCTTTATGCTTTTTTTCATTAAGCCTCCTTTAAACCTCAATAATTAAAAGGTGCTTTGGCGTTGTAAAAAAGTTCACGGCAATTAAAAAAAGAGAATGCTTTTTCTTATTTTTCACCATCTTTAACATTTGTTTGAAATGAGTGGTCTTTAGTGAGCATTTTTCCTATTCTTTTCCAGCGTACTTTCTTGAAAAAAGCCATTATAGAGACTTCAGGTTTCCATGACCAGTAAATTAGTAAAGGTGTTCCGGATATGTTGTCGATTGGTACCGGACCCCAGAATCTCGAATCGTCGGATTCGTCCCTGTTATCACCCATCGCGAATACATGACCTTCCGGTACTATTATTGGTCCGAAATTATCTCTCATGTGAGGATATTTATGCAACTTTCCGTTCCGCCATAAATGTTGTAGTTGCTCATTTCCTAAATTTAGAGGAGGATATTCTCTCGAATCTCTGTGTGAAGTATAATCCGAGTTAATATTTTCTCCGTTTATAAAAACTTCTTTATGTTTAATATAAATAGTATCTCCGGCTATACCCATACATCTTTTTACAAAATTCGTGTCTTTGAATAAACCTTTCTCTCCCAGGGGATAGCGGAATACGATTATTTCTCCCTTTTTTGGTTCTTTTATTCTGAGTAAATATTTGTCAGTAAAAGGTAATTTTATTCCGTATTTAAGCCTATTTACTATTAAGAAATCACCTATTGAAATCGTATCTTTCATAGAACCGGTTGGCACATGGAATGTCTGAACTATGAAACCCCGTAGGAAAAGTATTATGCCTATAGCTATTAACCAGGACCTTACCTCTTTCCAGATTTTTTGTTTATCCATCATGTCAACCACTTTCCATGACACTTCTTAAACTTTTTTCCACTTCCACAGGGACATTTATCATTTCTTCCGATATCCTTTATTTTTTTTCCTTCTTTTTTCAATTTGGTAACCTCCTCATTGAATTTTCTATCAAGTTTAGCGTTACCTATAGCAGGTATCTTTTCTGTAGGTGTTTGTACTTTTTTTCTTTTAGCCTGTTGGGGGGCATTTTCGATACCTTTAAATTGTTCTTTTACTTCTTCTCCTTCAACTTCTTCAGGTGCTTGAACTGCTTCAGGTCTAAATCTATATAATAATCTAGTTGCATTTTTACCGATGTTATAAAGTAGTTCTTCAAACATTCCAAAAGATTCTCTTTTGTATTCAATAAGCGGATCTTTTTGGGCGAAACTTCTTAGGTTTATACCTTCCCGTAGGGCATCCAGTTCGTATAAGTGATTTCTCCATTCATCGTCGATTACTTTTAATATTACCATTCTCTCGAAGTGCCTCATTATTTCTTGCCCTACAATTTTTTCTTTCGAATCGTATTTAAATTTTACCATTTTTCTTATATTGTCTTCGAATTCTTTTCTCTTAATTTCTTTTATGTCGCTTTTTCCTTTCTCGAAATCTACTAAGAAAAGTCCGATTAAATCTGCCTGTAGAGCGTCCCAATCCCATTCTTCGGGATATCTGGCAGTTAGATAGGAGTCGAATATCGCGTAGAGTGTGTCATCTGTCCATTCCATTACCCTGTCTCTTAAATTCTCTCCGTCTAAAATATCGTTTCTGATATCGTAGATTACTTCGCGTTGTTTGTTCATTACATCATCGTATTCTAAGAGCCTTTTTCTGATGTCGAAGTTCATTCTTTCAACTCTTCTCTGAGCATTTTCTATCGCCCTGGAGATTAGAGGATGTTTAACGGAATCCCCGTCCTCGACACCCATTCGATCCATAGCACTGGCTATTCGTTCCGTCGCGAATACTCTCATCAAATCGTCTTCGAGTGAAATATAAAAACGGGACGCGCCGGGATCTCCCTGACGTCCGGATCTCCCTCTGAGCTGATTATCTATTCTTCTCGCTTCGTGTCTTGCTGTTCCAATAACGTGAAAACCACAGGGGACGTCTTCTCTGCATTTATCTATATCAATTTCTTTGGGTATTTCTTGTCCTTTTTCAGTGACTACAGCACATTCTTCGCATTGGATTATATCTCTTGCCGGCTTTATATCCGTACCTCTGCCTGCCATATTTGTGGCGATTGTAACCTGTCCTTTTTCGCCCGCGTGTAATATTATTTTTGATTCTTTTTCATGTTGTTTCGCGTTTAACACCTGGTGAGGGATGCTTTCCCTCCCGAGCATTCTCGATATCAATTCGGATACATCGACGGATACTGTGCCGACGAGTACAGGTAAGCTTTTATTATGAAGTTCTTTAATTCTTGAAACTATCGCGCTATATTTTTCTCTTTTTGTTCTATATATTAAATCATCGTAGTCTATTCTTCTAACCGGTTTATTCGTTGGTATTTGAACCACGTCTAAATCGTATATCTGCATGAACTCTTCCGCTTCTGTCGCGGCTGTTCCCGTCATCCCGGCAAGTTTATTGTACATTTTAAAATAATTTTGAAGGGTTATTGTCGCGAAAGTTTGAGTTTCTTTTTCTACCTCGACGTTTTCTTTTGCTTCCAATGCTTGATGAAGCCCGTCGGAGAATCTCCTTCCGGGCATCAACCGTCCGGTGAATTCATCTACTATGATAACCCTGTTTTGCTTAACTATATATTCTACATCTTTCTCAAAAAGAGTATAAGCTTTTACTAATTGGTTTGCCGCGTGTATTCGTTCTGATTTTTCGGCATAATCCCTTTCGATAGATTCTTTTTGAACCATTTTTTCCCTGCTCGATAAAGAATCGTCCTGTTCGATTTTGTGCAGTTTAATTGAAAGATCAGGCAGCTGAAAGAAATTTTCCGATTCTTTTTTTATGATTAAATCCTGCCCCATTTCGGAAATATTTGTAGAGTGTTCTTTTTCGTCGATCGCGAAGTATAAATTTTCATCTATTTCGTGAAGTTTTTTGTCTTTCATAAAGCGTGATTCGGTTTCCTGTATTAAATGTTCGATTTCACCATTTTGCATTAACTTAATTAATTGTTTGTTTTTAGGATTTCCTCTTTTAGCCGTGAGCAGTTTTTCTCCGGCTTCTTCTCTTTTCTTCTCGTCGAGCAAATTTTTTGCTTCCGCGATTGTACTATTTACAAGCAGGGTTTGTCTATGTACAAGATTAGCAATAGCTGGTTTAATTTCTCCGTATTGTTTTGTGACTGAATGTTGCACGGGACCGGATATAATAAGAGGGGTTCTCGCTTCGTCTACCAGAACCGAGTCCACTTCATCTACTATCGCGAAGTGATGACCTCTCTGAACTCTGTGTTCCGGAGTTACTGCCATATTATCACGAAGATAATCGAAACCGAATTCATTATTGGTTCCGTAAGTGATATCGCAGTTGTATTCCTTTATTCGTTCTTCCGGTCTCATATTTGAAATTATTACTCCGACAGAAAGCCCGAGACTTTCATAAATCTTACTCATCCATTCTTTATCTCTCTTAGCGAGGTAATCATTAACTGTTACAAGATGCGCCCCTTTTCCGGAAAGAGCGTTAAGATACAGGGGCATTGTAGCGACAAGTGTTTTTCCTTCACCTGTTTTCATTTCAGCAATATTTCCTTGATGCATGACAATGGCTCCTACCAATTGTACATCGTAGGGTACCATGTTCCATTCCCATTCGAGATCTGTGACACTCCATTTTTTACCCAATAATAATTGACAGGTTTTTTTAACCAGAGCAAAACTTTCTACCATTAAATCATCGACTGTTTCCCCTTTCTTTAATCTCAATTTGAATTCTTCTGTGATCTTAGGTAGGTCATCTATCGATAGTTTTTCGTAATCCGTTAATTTATTATTGATTTCTTCGACAATAGGATGGATTTTCTTTAAAATCCTTTCATTGTGGGATGGGATAATCTTTTTTAAGAGTTTAAACACAGATTAAATCACCCCTTTCTTTGCCTGTTGATATATAACTCACTTTAACCCCCAGGGAATCTTCTATAAATTTTATAAAGTTACAAGCTTCTTTTGGCAAATCATTATATTTTGTGATAGACTTGGTGTTATTCCATCCGGGAAAACTTCTGTAAACCGGCTTGGCTTTTTCCAGTTTCCAGACCTCGGAAGGGAACCATTTTTTTTCTTCGCCGTCTATTTTATAGGATGTTGCTACTTTTACTTCCGGAAGACCATCCAATACGTCGATTTTTGTTAGAACAATTTCGGTGGTCCCCGATATCCAGCAGGCATATTTTAATGCCACGAGGTCTAACCAGCCGCAATTCCTCGGTCTTCCGGTGGTCGCGCCGAATTCGTTACCTTTTTTGCGAATATCTTCTTCTGTTTTCTTTTCCATTCTGCTTGGGAAAGGACCTTTACCTACTCTTGTAGTGTATGCTTTTGTGATTCCAATGATATTGGCAACTGAGTTTGGAGGGGTGCCGGTGCCGGTTAAAATTCCTCCGGGTGTAGGGTTGGATGAAGTAACATAAGGATAAGTTCCAAAATCAATGTCTAAAAGTACGCCCTGGGCTCCTTCGAATATTATTCTCTTTTTTTTATTTATTAAATCTCTCAAAAGCTCTACCGTATCTACTACCATATAACCATAGCTATTCTTAAAGGACTCGATCTTTTGCAAATATTCGGCTGGTAGATTGAATTTGTCCAAGTAAGAGGAAGAAAAAATATCTCCCATTCGAATTCCTTTTCTTAGTATTTTATTTGAGTATGCAGGTCCTATCGCTTTTCCTGTAGTGCCTATTTTGTCTTTCATTTCTTTTTCTTCTTCAAAGTATGATGGAAGTATCAAATGGCTTCTTTTGCTTATTTTTAAATTATTTTTTATCTCTATTCCTTTTTCTTTTAAACCTTCAATCTCTTTCGTTAATTGCTCTAAATCGATTACCACTCCGTTTCCTATTATCGATATTTTGTCAGTTCTAAGAATACCCGATGGTATAAGATGGAGAGATATTTTTTCGTTCTGGTAAAAAATTGTATGCCCCGCGTTTGCCCCTCCCTGATAACGACAAACTACATCGAAAGAGTCCGCGAGGTTATCTATTATTTTTCCTTTCCCTTCGTCTCCCCATTGAAGACCTAATACTACTGCATTCCCTTCTTTCACAATGAGCCTCTTTAAAAACTTTCCCTGTAAAATATCTGCAATTGTCTTCCTAAAGATTCACCCAGGATATCTTTTAGATCGAACTGGATTCCCATGCTTCCTGATTGTAATTTATAGCCGAGATTAAATCTGTTTTTATATTCATCTTCATCGTTCGCTCCCATTATGTATTCGAGGTGGAAAGTATGTGCTTCTGCTAAGGTTAAAGCCGCGTTTCCAAATATATCGATTCCATTATCTTTATCATGGTTATAGTTTGCTCCGCCCGAGAGTATTATTCCGGGCATTAGTCTTGTACCTATACAAGCGAATAAATGTTTTTCGGCATACTCTTCAATGGGTTCATTATTATATCCTATAACACTTTCTATTATTCCGTTACCGAATAGTCTTGCCCTGATATCTACACCCGGTTGATCTTCCCAGTCGATATCTCCGTATCCTACTAAATTTGTACCACCGAAGCTTATACCCAGAATAATTCCATTCCATATACCAACTCCGATTTTAGCTCTTAATTTATTAATAGGTTCTTCTTTTATATGAACAAGGACTTCTCCGTGGTAAAGAAGAACCGGTAATGGGTTATCTATTCCCGTTATCGGTTCATAGTAGGTTGAGATCATAGATAAGATAATAAGAATCATTTTACCTCCTTTAAATACTAAAGCGAAGGCTTCCTTCGCCGATTATGTTATGAACTTTTTGTATCATTTTTTCATCCGGTTTTATCTTCATATCTTTGGATTTTAAGCGTATTTCTTCATATTCATCTCTGCAAAGAATCATGAGAGGTATTTTACCTGAGTGTTCAGATAAAACTTTTTTTACTCCGGTTATATCCTCTTCACCAACTCCTCCGAGATTAAGTATTAAATAAGCGCACTTAAGATGGTCTTCTATTTGATCCAGAGGCATTATTTTTTCCGCGCTTATTTGAATTTGGTTACTCATTGAGTCGGCCTTGATTCTTCCTTTTATTACTACAGATCCTAGAGAATCTAATTTGCTTCCGTATTCTTCAAATAATTTTGGGAATACCAATACATCGAAAGATCCATTTTCGTCTTCGACCCTTAACTTCGCCCATCTACGGTTTTTCTTCGATGTTTTTTTGTCGACTTTTGTTATGGCTCCGCCGGTTATTATTAATTTATTAACTGGAAATTCTTTTAGTTTTGTGGAAGGAGTAAATAATGCTTCTGAAAGCTTTTCGTATTGAGATAAAGGATGACTGGAAAAGAAAAAACCGTAAGCTTCTTGTTCATATCTTAGTTTTTCGTTTTCATCGAAGGGGGATGTAGGAATCAATTCTCTCTTTTTATCACCAAATAATGTTTCCATTTTTCTTGTTTCTTTTGTTTTAGCATAATCCATAGCGTTTTTAAGGGAGGAGAGCAAGGAATGGCGGTTTACCTCGAGAGAATCAAAAGCTCCTGCTTTGATAAGGTTTTCGATGACTTTCTTATTTACCAGTCTTCCGCCGGCCCTCTCCACGAAATCAAAGAAATTTTTAAATTTTTTACTTTTTCTTTCTTTAATAATTTCCAGTACAGCATTTTTTCCAACATTTTTTATACCCCCTAACCCATAACGAATAGCTTTATCTTCTGGAATAAATTCGTAGCCTGATATATTTATATCCGGAGCTTTCACTTCTATTCCATGTTTTCTCGCGTCTTTAATAAATTTCCTGATGTCTTCCACCTCTGCGCTGATATTACTTGTAAGAGAAGCGGCGTAAAATTCAGTTGGGTAGTGTGCTTTGAGGTAGGCGGTTTCATAGGCTATTTCGGCATAGGATACCGAATGAGCTTTATTGAAACCGTACTTGGCAAACGCGCTCATTCTTTCGAATATATCTTCCGCTTGAGTTTTGGAAATCTTATTTTTGACGCAGCCTTCAATAAATTTCTCTCCCATCGATTGCATGACGTCCATTTTCTTCTTTCCCATAGCTTTTCTTAAAATATCCGCTTCGCCTAGAGAAAAACCCGCGAGTATATTCGCGATTTTCATTACCTGTTCCTGGTAAAGCATTATTCCGTACGTTTCTTCCAACACAGTCTTTAATTTTGGATGGGGATATTCCGGATCCATCTTACCCTGTTTTTTTAAAGCAAATTCATCCTGATTAATGTTTTGAAGTGGACCAGGTCGATAGAGGGCGACGGAAGCTACGAGATCGGAGAAGTCCGTTGGTTGAATTTTTCTCAACATTTTTCTCATTCCATCCGATTCAAGTTGGAATACGCCTGTTGTATCACCCCTTCTTATTAGTTCGAAAGTTTTTTTGTCGTCTTTATCTAAATCATAAATATCCAGTTTATGTTTAATGTTTTTAAGGGTTTCCTGTATAACTGTTAATGTTTTTAAACCCAGTATGTCCACCTTCAAAAGACCCAGTTTTTCTAATGTTTCCATAGCAAATTGGGTTGTGATTATTTTTTCTTTTCCGCTGGTGCTTACAAAAAGAGGAATAAAATCGGTAATGTCTCCGGGGGCGATTACTACTCCGGCCGCATGGGTAGAAGTTTGTCTGATTAATCCCTCGAGGCTTTTAGCGAGTTCTATCAGTTCTTTTAAATCCGCTCTGCTTTGTATTTTTTCTCTTAATTCTTTAGAGCCGTTTAACGCTTCTTCTATCGATTGTTCTCTTTCAATTTCTTTAGCTAATTCGTCGCAGTCGTTGTAGGGTATCTCGAGTACTCTTCCGACATCACGGACAACCGATCTGGCTTTCAAAATACTAAAAGTTACTATTTGGGCAACATTTCTTTCTCCGTATTTTTCCTTGATATGTTGAACGACTTCCTCTCTTCTGACATCCGAAAAATCTATATCCACGTCTGCCATGGAGACTCTTTGGGGATTTAAAAAACGTTCAAAAATCAATCCATGCTTTAAAGGGTTTACATTTGTTATTCCGAGACTGTAAAGAACGAGACTGCTTGTTGCTGAACCTCTTCCCGGTCCTACGGGTATTTCTTGTTCCTTAGCGAAATCGACGATGTCTTTTATTATCAGAAAATATCCCGCTAACCCCAGTTCTTTGATTACCGATAGTTCGTAAACAAGACGTTCTTCTTCGCCCGGAGTAACTCTTTTTAATCTTCCTTCGAGTCCTTTTCTCGCGAGGTGTCCGAGATAATCTTCTATTCCTTCGAATCCTTTCGGTATTCCTATTGAAGGTAAGAGTGTCCTATCTGTTTCGAACGAGACGGGTATACATTTTTCTTTGATCTCTTGGGTGTTTTCTATAGCTTCGGGTATATCTTTAAAAAGTTCTTCCATTTCTTCCGGTGAACATAAGTAGAAATTATTTGTGGGTAGCTTAAGTGTGTTTTCTTCGTTTATAGTTTTTTTTGTTTGTAGTAAAAGAAGAATTTCATGACTTCTGGCATCTTCTTGTTTTAAATAATGAACGTCATTGGTTGCTATTATCGGTACATCGATTTTTTTTGAAAGTTCTATTAGTTTTTCATTGACTTCGACTTCTTTTTCGATTCCGACTCTCATTATTTCTGTGTAGAAATCCTCACCAAACTCATCCTTAAAGAAATTCATTTGTTTCTCTGCTTCTTCTAAATTATCATTGAAAATGAGAGCGGGAATTATTCCGTTTCTGCAGGCAGTACCGACGATTATTCCCTCTTTATATTTTAAGAGAATTTCCTTGTCTAATCTCGGTTTTCTGTAAAAACCTTCTATATAGGCTAATGAGGAAATTTTCATAAGGTTATGATAGCCTTTTGAGTTTTTTGCCCAGAGAGTTATGTGGTAATTGTGAGATTTCTTTTTCCTTCCCTCAAGCGAAAAATATCCTTCCATTCCTATAATTGGTTTTATCTGGTTTTTTACTGCTTCCTGGTAGAATTCGAATGCTCCGAAAAGATTTCCGTGGTCGGTAAGAGCCACTGCGTCCATCCCTAAGTTTTTTACCAGGGCTATTAAATCGGGGATTTTAATTCCCCCGTCTAATATAGAGTAGTGACTATGTACATGGAGATGGGTAAAACTCATATTACTTTTACCTTGACTTTGCTTATTCTTTGTCTTGTTGCTTGAAGTACGGTGAATTTTGTTTTTTCTATAATTACTGATTCCCCTTCGTTGGGTATATGATTGAGTTTTGTAAGAATCAATCCTCCTACTGTTCTTATATCCGGGTTTTCATGGCTTACCGGAAGAATTTCTTCAAGCTGGTCTAGTTCGAATGTTCCGGGAACAATTACGGATCCGTCGTCCAATTCTTTATAAATTGTTTTTTCTTTATCTAATTCATCCTGTAGTTCTCCGACTATTTCTTCGATTAAATCTTCAGTTGTAAGAAGACCGGCGACTCCGCCAAACTCATCCATGACAATTGCGATAGAAATATGTTTTTTTTGAAATTCTCTCAGTGTAGAAAGCACGTTTTTTGTATAAGGTATGAAATAGGGTAAACGCATTAGGTCTCCCACAAGTATTTTGCTGTCTTCTCCCCATAATCTTAAAATTTCTGTCATATAGATAATACCAACGATGTTGTCCATAGAACCATCATAAACCGGTATTTTTGTATGTCTTTCTTTTTTATAATGGTCAATTAAAGCTTTTATATCTTTATCTATAGAAATACATTCCATATTGGTTCGGGGAACCATTACTTCTTCGGCAACCGTTCTGTCGAGTGCAAAGATAGCGGTTAATAATTCCTCTTCATCTTCGGATATTACCCCTTTATCTTCTACTTCGGCGATTAAATCCTTCAGTCCTTTTTCGCTTTTAATTGTTGACTTCTTGAACCAATTAAACACTAGTATTTTCTCTTGTTTGGGAGTATTACTCCTCCTGATGTTATAATTTTAAATCCGTCCTGTATTGAAATGTCGGTTTCTATAATCTCGGAAGCAGGATAAATGAGATAGTACCCGGAAGTAGGGTTGGGTGAAGTCGGAAGAAATATATTAAAGTATTCTTTTCCTCCTATTTCCCATTTTTTTTCGCTTGTTAAAAAAGCGAGAGTGTATGTTTTTTCCCATGGATATTTTATAATAACCACTTTACTGAAAGCGGAATGATCTATCATTATCGCGTTCACCAATTGTCTGGTCGCGTTGTAGAGTCCTTTTACAAAGGGTAGTTTCGTCATTATTTTATCGAGAGTATTAAAAGCCCACCTACCGAAAAAACTTGAAGTAATAAACCCTATTAAGTAAATCCCGAATATTACGGCTATGAAGCCTATTAATGAAGATAGGGGGGTTGATATATTTTTGAATAAAGAAATTTGAGTGAAATACTTACCAAAAAACCCACCAATTTTTTGTATAAGAAACCATATTACTCCAACTGTTAAAACTACAGGGAGTATTGCAACGAGCCCGGTTATAAAATATCTTTTAATTTTATTTTTTAAAGTCATATAGTTTTTTAAAATAATAAAGGATTTATTTGATTAGTCAAGTATTGAGAAATGAGTTTAATTTGTAATGGCAGCTACAGCGGCTACGGCGATGCCTATTTTGTATAAAATGTCTACTGTAAATGCTAAAACTTCCCAACCGGATCTTCCTATTTTGACTTTTTCCGGAACAATAATTGTATCTCCCGGTTTCATTTGAACCGAGCCTCCGGTTTTGCCTGAGGCACTTCTGATATCGCCTTTCTCGACTCTGCCTGAAGCTCTTCTGATGTATATTTCTTTTGTATTCGCTGTTGGTTTTGGTCCTCCTGCTATTTCCAGATAATCTTTTAAGGATAATCCTTCTTCGTAAGCTATTCCCGTTGCATTGTAAACTTCTCCTATTACTTGAACGGTTCCTGTCAATCTCGGTACTTCTATTTTATCTCCGCTCTCAAGAGGCATATTTAATTGATTTGGATCATGTAGATTTATTACAACCCTGCCCGGATCCTGAATCTTTTTTATGCTTTCTAACTGTTGTTCCTGAATTTTGATATACTGCATTTGCGCGAGTTTGTCGTTTTCGGACGTAATGCTTCCCATAATGGCTCTTTGTTCGGCGAGTAGTCGGAGACGTGTTTCTCTTATTAAATTCTCCAGCGCTTCTTTTTGCAGCTTTTGAACTGATTTCTTTGTGAATATTGCTGCTTCAAGATAGGCGTTTTCAGTAAAACCTCCGGCTCTGTCAATTGCTTCCCTAAGTGTTGTTCCGACTTGTATTGGATACGTTCCGGGATTCTTGAACTCTCCAACCAAAGTAGCATTTCCTAATTCACTATAGTAAGGTTTTCTTTTTATTGATAAATAATCGAGGGGTTTGAGTTTGATTTGTAAATCGTTGGGATCGTCGAGATTTATTTTTTCTAAAAAAAATCCTTTCTCGGGATCGAGTCTGAAGAGTTCCGCCTCATTTCTGGCGGAAACCCATTTTCGCGCGGCGAATATGAGGTCTCCCACCGTCATTTCAGGATGAAGGATATAATTGCCAGGTTTTTCAACTTCTCCGGCAATACTTGCATAGAATTGTTCTTCTATTTCTTTTTTTGTGAAAACTTTTAGTTTATCCCATTCTTCTAATTTAATGTTTTCCTCAGCGTTACCTTCAAGTAACTTTTCTAAATTAATTTCAATTATTTCCGGTAATTCTGCCCCTGTAAAGCGCTGAATTTCAGCTCTCTCCATATATGTCCCTTTTCGTAGTCCTCCGGCTTCTTCTAAGAGGTCGAGAACGGTCATACCGTTTTTTAGCTGGTAAGTTCCTTTGCTATTAATATTTCCGCTTATCTCAACGTAGTTGTGCAGATAGGGAGGTATTTCGATTACGGTAACAAGATCTCCGTTTTCTATTTTTGTATTTTTAGAAAACCTATTAAAAGTATTTTGGTCCTCGAATTCCAGATTCTCGATAATTTTTTTATTGTCCGGAGATATTCTCTCGATCCGAATTCTCTTTGTTCCGGCTGTAGGGAGGAATCCGCCTGCCATTTCTATTAGTTCTGAGAGTTGCTCTCCACTATTCAGTTCGTATATACCGGTTCTGTTTACAGCGCCATTTATTCCTACTACTTTTCCTATTGGAGGTACAAGTATAATATCGCCGGCTGAAAATTGAAGCGAAGGTAAAGGTTTTCCTTCTATTAGGAGTTTGTATAAGTCGACAAGTTTCGTGGTTCCACTATTAGAAATGTATTTTATTTTCCGGAGGCTTCCTGATTTTTTTGGACCATCTGCTTGGAAGAGAGGGCTTAAGGGATTTGAAAGTACTGTAATATTGTAAACCCCGGGTTTATTGAATTCACCCATGACAAATACATTGACACTTTTTAAGTAGCCCAAACTTACGCTAACCTCTATATTAGAAAACTCTTTTTGAAATTCTTCACTTATTATTTTTTTGCTTGCCCCGTATGTTTTTCCCCAGAGATTTATACTTCCTATATATGGTAAAACGATTGAGCCGTCGCGGTTTATACTTATTGTCCATGAGTTGTTTAGTTCTCCCGAGATGTCGATATATAGCTCATCTCCCGGACCTAAGATATAATCATCCGCAACTGGAGCAAAAGCCGGTATTTCCTGTAACGATGTTTTGAACATGTTATATCCAAACTGTTTTAATGTTACTGAAAGAGAATCGAGCTGTTTATTTAATTTTGACAGTTTTTGCCTTAGATGAAAATATGTGGTATCTGCTGTTATCAAATACATACCCTGTAAGCTATCGCTCACTAAATATTTACTTCTAAGTTCTATTTTTAAAGATTCTGCTTTTACAAGTTCTTCGAGAGAATCTCTTAAAAGCTCGATTTCCATTCTCCGGGGCGTAATCATATATTTTTCGTTAAACATTTTTTCTATTGTTGAAAGAGACTCGGCTTCTTCTACAGGAGCTTTCTTTTCTTGCGCTGAGCTATCAGATAAACTCAATTGATAAGGAGTTGTTTTATTCTGCCCCTGCATTTTTTGCAAAATGCTTGGATCTATTCCTTGATTAAAACAGGCAAATGGTAAAACTATAAAAACAAAAATTAACAATATTTTTTCTTTTAACATCTTTTCTCCGTTTTTTTAATAGTTTGATACTACCAAAAGTTTTGGTTTTGTCAAGGCCTACCAAGTAATGAGACGCAGATGAATGCGGATTATCTGGCAACCACATTTTTTATAGTTGTTAAGTCAAAAGAATTTTGAAATCTGTGATTAATATTTTTTATTTTTGTTTTTTCTCTGTGCGCTCAGTGTTTTTTTTAATCGTATTTATTTCTCTGTGTCCTCTATGGTTAAAAAATGGGAGAGGGGAGGGTTACAAAAACAATTGACATATTTTATATTCTAATTATAATACAATTATGAATTCTATTTTGGAAAAAATCGAAGAATCCATTATATCAAAAGTTATGAAAGCCGCAGAAGAAAGTAACGCGATTAATTTCGCGGAAAATCCTATCGAGCTTTTCACCCCAAAATCCATCATAGAAAATGCAAAGGAAGCGATAGAAGGTGGATTCAACGGCTATTTGCCAGGTGAAGGGCGGCTTACTTTAAGAAAGGTGATTTCAGAGATGATTGCCAGAGAAACTGACGTTACTTTTGATCCGGAAGAAGAAATCACTATAACTTCAGGGGCTATCGAGGCTTTTGTTTCTTCTATGTTGAGCCTTGTGGAAGGCGAAAATGGTGTTGTTATACCCGAACCATTCTTCGAAAATTATTTGCCTATTACTGAGTTGAGCCGCGGTAAGCCGATTTTTTTATCTCTGGCTGAGCCGGATTATTCTTTTCATTTTACTGATTTTAAGA
>Ga0315548_1000860_pt1 | contig 27196 bp, 22 predicted proteins | sample SalMarSW160110MG_2_FD_202540 | JGI IMG/M metagenome (GOLD analysis project Ga0315548, IMG submission 202540) | Salt marsh sediment microbial communities from the Plum Island Ecosystem LTER, Massachusetts, United States - Salt Marsh Sediment SW1601-110 ... | reverse complement strand
ACCTCTTCCTGGGGGATCTGGCGGTCCGCGAGCCAGCTCAGTGCAGTCTGCAAAGGCACATTCGGTTGGCGCGCCTTTTCGTTCAAGCTCTCTTCGTATTTACGCAGATCCCCGGCTGGCAGTTTCAGGTGTTTGATCTCACTTACCGAGGTACCCGCCGCCGGTTCCAGTAAGATTTGCTCCTCTCCATTTGAGCGGCGGCGTTTGAAATACCACAATGGGAAATACTCAAATGACTGGCTCACGATTTGGGCTTTCTTATCCAGATCCTTAACCGTTTGGTTGCCTGCCATCCAGCGCGCCAGTGAGGTACCCGCCTCCTCATCGTTGATGGTGGGCGCTAGATACCAGTGGAAGACGACCTGAGACTTATCAAGATAAACCGTGGAACTACAATAAGGGCATGTTAGAAAAACCTCACCCTCATCAGGGTGCAACTCACCGCCGCATTGAGTGCAATGAATCGATACATCCGGGGACTGGTCACTCATATTCCAATTATAGCAACCTCACCGGAAAAACGCTATAAAAAGACGGTATTTCTCCGAATCACTCGTCACGTTTTCATATCCACCAGATCATTACCGCCATCCATAAGGAGCCATCCCCATCCCATCAATTCACTTCTCATCCCACCTCTGCTGGAAGACAGATCACCACAATCGGCTTACCGCGTAAATGGGTCAGGAAAACGACCCTTTCCCCATCCCCTTCTAACCGTAAATCTCGAATTAGCGCTTCGGGCTGCAGCGGCGAGCCCCTTTTCTTCACAACAACCCGGCCGATGCTTCTTTCGCGCAGGTAAGTTCGCAGCCTTTTCAAGCCAAAGGGGAACCAGTCTTCGATCACCCAACCTCTGGCGAACGGCGTGGCTGTCTCTTTAACCGCGGTCAGGTAAGCGATGTCGGCATCCAATTGAGCAGCTTGTAATCGAACTCCCAAAGGTCCGACCAGCCCTGCCCGGATAATGGCCGGGTCGGGCTCGTATAAGAACGCCTGCGGTTCGCTGAGAGGTACTAGCCTTTTTCTCCCAGGGCCTGTTCTCGTGGCACTTCCCGGAAACTCTCGAGAGTCGAGCGTATGAGCGCCGGGCAGCACGGTCGCTCGACGCTGGCAGGTCTTCAACGGGCCAAACCACAGCAGGGCTTCTTTCAGTCCGCCACCTAAAGAGATGAATTCCACTTCAGCGTCGTATGCAACGATCTGCTCGAAACGCACGCCTGGGGAGATCTTTACACCTATTGCGGGAAAGCGTGGCAACCACCTCTGCACCACCTGTAGAGGTGGCATATAGCTCCCTACTGAGCTAATTCGCTTGCCGTCCCTGCGCCGAGAGGGGTCAAAGAACAAGGCCAGATCTGGGGATGGGTAGAGCGGTAATGAGGCAGTCAGGTCCGCTTGCAGCAAGGTTACCCGCTCCATCAGATTGAGCGCCTCCAGGTTTGCCCGCGCCATGGCCAGCCGTAATGGGTCCAGATCGATGCCCACCGTCAGCGCAACCTTTGCCAGAGATATTGTATCCCCTCCGAGGGAACATGCCAGGTCCGCCAGGCGTTTAAAAGGGCGGTAGCGCCTGACCCGGTAAGAGGATACTTCATGAGAGCTGGCCTGTTCGAGCGCCTGGCGCGTGAAATACATGCGATCTGCCCAGGGGAACTTCTCGGAGGCCTCAGACCGCAAGATAGCGATCTCCAGTGCTAGGCGGGCCAATTCGCGCGGGTATTGCCGAGCAACCCTCTGAAAGTGACCCAAGAAATCGGTCTCCCGGGGAGCCAGCTTCTCCGCGAATTCAAGGGCTTCTTGACCCGTAGTGGTCTGCAGCAGGCGGAATGTACTGAGATCCATTTCCCCCAATTTTAGCAGGAGAGGGGGTGATGCCCAAGCTAAATTGCCTCAAAGTGGACACTTTGAGGCAAGAACTCCTACTGCTCCAGATGAATCCCCTAGATCTTCTCGGGTAGAGGGGGTTGTGACCCAGCTAAATGATCTCTTACCCCCATAACCACATCACTGCCGATCATACTCAAGAGTGCTGTCTAGCTGGTTGTTCAGGTACAGTTCGACCTTGTATTTCCCGGCTGGTCATTTGCTGTCGCTTATCCAGGGCTCCCTGATTGCGATCTCCTTTCCAGGACATCCACGCTTGGAATGTAAGATAAACCCGGAATCCTTAGGAATCATAAGCGCCTCCATCTCTCGTTGTCCTGACGACTCATCAGAACGACATTCTGGCAGAGGCAGAAAAAAACATTCCATAATTATTTGACAAATGCATTTGGTGACTCCACCAAAGTTTGCCCACCGTTATGTTCCTTGGCTGGATATAGCAGCCCAATAGGGGTGCTGCTGAGCTTAAGCAACCACTTGACCAGATCCTTGTACGCTTCGCCGCGTTGAGAATCGCTACCGCAGATTGAATCCCCTCATCGATCCAAATTAGGAGTTTTGATACCCTTTTGGTTGTGGCCCCCCAGCATTATATTAACCGCTTTCCGGCCGATTTCCACCGCAAAGTTAGTGCCCCGGTCCCAGGGGTACACCTGGCTCATGCTGGCAAAGTACAGATCCGCTATGGGCGTCTGGATGGCAGGGATATTGCTCGAGTGGTTCAATTCCGGCACTGGCTGGGCGTACTTGGTTCGGAACAGCCAGCTTTTATTTACCCAATCAGGCGTGAATTCGGGATTGAAGCGCGTCAGAACGGATAGGAAACGTTCCCGTAGCTGCTTATGGCTTAATTGGAAATATTCGTGCTGCGGGTCCAGGTAATCACCGCAATAAACAATGTGTTCCCCTCCGAAATGTTCTGGAGAGACGAAGTTGGTATGCTCAACCAAAGCCAGGAACGGGAAACCGGCAGCTTTGGGCAGGTTAAACCAGTAGTAACCTTCTTCGGAAAGACGCTGTTTCAAGGAAAACACCATCACCACTGCGCCCATATTCTTTAATTTCAGAAGGCCCGCCAGGTAGTCCTCGGGAAGATCCGGGGCTAGGCGCGCCAGCAAAGCTGGCGAAGTCGTCACCAAACCTTGATCGAAGTAAGCCTCCCCAGCTTCGGTCTTAAAAATCAACCCATTGGATCGATCAGGCGATATGAGCGAGACTGGTGTAGACAAGCATATGCTTACCCCCATCTCGCCTAAGCACTCGGCGAACATATCGGCGAACGCCTGGAAACCGCCCTCGAAGGTGCCGAGCCGGGTGGTACGGGCTTTAAGCCGCGCCCACATCCAGGCCATATTGACATCCTTATAGTGAGGACCAAACTTGCCGATCATCAAGGGTTCCCACATCATCTCATATACCCGCTCGCCAGCCCATTTTCGCATCCAATCGTCCACAGTGATTTTTTCTAACGATCGCCAGTTGTTGGTCAGGCGCAGGTACAACCCCACTAATCCAAAGCGCATCTTATCGATTCCCCAACCCAAGCCCGGAAAAAGCAGCGCCTTCATGATCGAATCAAATGGGAAGAATTTGCCCTCGTGATACATCACTGTGAATGGCCGGGGGAAGATGACTTTATCCTGCCAGCCCAATTCCGTTATCAAACCCAGAATATGACGGTCGCTGGCAAACCAGTGGTGGTAGTATTTCTCCACCCACCAGTCCCATTGGGGTTCTTTAAACCCGCTGGCCAATCCGCCCACGTAATCGGCCGCTTCGTAAATCGTCACTTCCTTTCCGGCGCGTACCAGGTCATAAGCAGCTGCCATTCCGCCAAAACCAGCCCCCACTATGGCAACCCTTTTGGAGTTATTCTTCATGCTAATCTTCACTCAAATCTTGCCGGGTTGGGATCGTTGATTTCAACAAGTCGAGCTTCTTGTTCCACCCGGCGCCACCCAATTCCCTCCCTGGTCAGGTAATATGCCCCCAAGGCGGTGATCGGCAACCACAAAGCCACGTGCAGCACCAGGGTGTAACCAGCTGCCAGGGCTTTTTCGATGCCGTAAGCCGTCAGCACGGCGATGCCTGGAGCGTCAAAAGTGCCCACATAGCCGGGTGCCGATGGAATGGTGGTCGCCAGATTGACAATGCCGTTCATCAGCATCAGCGTGAAGAAACTGACCTCAAACGGAAAAGCGTGCATCACAAACCAGTATTTGCCCGTTTCCAGCAGCCATATCACCACCGAGGTCAGGAAAACCATCAAGGCTTCCCGGGCTGAATGCAACGATTCCAGCCCTGTCAAGAAACGTCCCGTCAGATCCAGGACTCTTTCCCGGAACCGGGCTGGCACGATCTTCCCCACGAACCACCCAACCACTTTTTCGGCCCGCTCCGGAAACATGGCAGCCAGCAAGAAGACCGCCAGCGCCCCCAGGAAAGCCCCCGCCCCCCAGATCGCCAGGGTTTGGATGTCCCCCACAAAGCCCGAATCGGCTGTCAGGCGAGCCAGTTCAGGCAGGTTTAGAAACACGAAAACCAGCATCACCACCCCATCGAAGACCCGTTCCACGATGATGGTCGCCAGAGAAGCCGAGATCGGGATGGCTTCGCGCCGCTTGAGCACGATCGCCCGTAGGACTTCACCTGCGCGGGCCGGATAAATATTGTTACCCATATAACCAATCGCCACGATCGGAAACATTGTGCGCGTGGGAATCGACTTCAAGGGGTGCAACAGGTAATGCCAGCGCCAGGCCCGAGCCCACACCGCCAGGAAATAAATAGTGATGCTGGGCAGCAGCCACCAGTAATGGGCCCCTTCCAGGACACCCCACAGATCCGCCAAATGAAGGCCTCGCAGGGCAAAGTACAAAAAAACCGCGCTGATCACCAAACCGATCCAAAATTGCCACCGTTTCATGGCGATCATTCTACCACCATCGCATTGGTTTCCAACACCAGCCTGCTCCTGCCTACTCCAGCCAAAAAATCCCAAGATCTGAGGCGAACAGGACTCGCAATCGAAGCTAACTTGACTGCACCACAATCTGGTTGGCCTATGGGACAATTTGCTAAAAATGGCTGGATTATAATAGCCTTCATGAGGGTTCCTCGCCCGCTGGTATTTATCCTCTGCTTGGGCATATTGGTAGGGGGCGGTCTCCTCTTCCTGGCTTTCACTCCCCGCCTGGTTGAGGTTTCTCCAACCCCACAGGCCAAATCCGTGCCGGTGGGTGCCCCCTTGCGCCTGACTTTTTCACGCGCCATGCAACCAGACTCGGTGCAGATGCGTCTCAGCAGCGACCCGGCCCGCCGGGGATCGTTCAACTGGGATGGTGTGACCCTGGTCTTCACCCCAGACATCCCTTGGCCCAGCGGCGAGACCGTCACCGTACGGCTAGCTGGTGGAGCGCGCTCGGCGGATTTCATCCCCTCACTGCTCTTTAAAGAACAGGTCTGGTCCTTCACGGTAGAGCAACCCCTGCTGCTCTACCTGTACCCTGCAGATGGCCCTGCTGATATTTACACCATAGAGCCAAATTCTAAGGAAGTTAAGCGACTGACCCAGACCCCCTTTGGGGTGCTAGATTTCGGCGCGAGCCTTGACGGTACCGCTATCTATTTCAGTCAGCGCAACGCTATGGGCGGAAGCGATATCATGCGTTTGGAGCGCCTTTCAGGATCTGATGCTCCTGACCTGGTAAAGCTGTTGCTGGCCTGCCCCCAGGCTTATTGCCGTTCACCGCAAATCTCTCCTAACGGGACCTTGCTGGCCTTTGAGCGCAATCCCTTGGCCGGCACCAGCCAGGAGCTCTTCCCGCAAGTCTGGTTAATGCCCATCCCTGCAGACCAACTTGAGGGCGCCTCCTTGTCTGCCGGATATCCCGCTGGGGTTGCTGCTCATCCTACCAGCCTGCCAACTTGGTCTTCCACCGGTATGCTGGCCTTTTATGATAGCAACCAACACGCTTTCGTCATCATGGACCCCAAAACCGGTGAAACCACCGCATTTCCCAATGAAACCGGTGAGGCCGGTGCCTGGACGCCGGATGGGACTGCCTTTATCGCTCCAGAAATCAGCCTCATTTCTGCGGATGGTACCGGCCTGCAAGGCAGCGCCGATAACCTGGCAAACAGTAAATTGGTGCGCTACGATCTGCAGGCCAATTCCAGCCAGGTATTAAGCCAGGGTATTTACCTGGAAGACACCTGGCCCGCTTACTCGCCCGATGGAGATTCCCTGGCATTTGCTCGCCGATACCTAGATGCTGCCCATTGGACTCCTGGCCGGCAAATCTGGGTGATGGATACCGACGGCAACAACGCGCGCCCATTGACCCAGGCTCCTTTCTTTAACCATGCCACCCTCACCTGGAGCCCCGACGGGGGACAGTTAGCTTATCTTCGCTTCAATCAGGAGACTCTCACCGATCCGCCCGAACTTTGGCTCATCAACGCCGATGGCAGCCACCCGATAGAATTAGTGACCGGAGGTTACGCCCCCTTATGGATGCCATGATCCCCAACGATATCGCTGCGCCCGATTTCACCCTGAGGGATTTGGATGGCCGGCCTCATTCTTTGCCAGACTACCGTGGGCGTCTGGCGGTTGTTAACTTCTGGTCAGCCAGGTGTCCATGGACCGAGCGCACTGATCACCAGTTGCTGGTTGACTTAAAAACCTGGGGGGATTCGGTGACCTTGCTGCCGATTGCCTCCAATGCAGACGAGCATCCTGCTTTGCTGAGGCGCGTGGCGGCAGAAAGGGGCATATCTTTGGTCTTGCGCGATGAGGATCTGCAGGTGGCTGACCTATACCACGCCCAGGCTCCCCCCCACCTTTTCCTGGTAGATGTAGACGGCATTTTACGCTATCAAGGCTCCCTGGATGACCTGACATTTCGCCGGCATAAAGCCTCCCGTCATTATTTTCACGAAGCGGTGGAAGCCTTGTTGGTTGGCTGCTTCCCCTAAACCGCTCGAACGCCTGCCTGTGGATGCGCCCTGGTCCGTTATACGCCCTAACCTCCAGGCCTCCGGCAGACTTACCAGGAAAGGGGAGCACCTGACAGGCTTCCAAGGGGTGCATACTCCTGTCTTTTACAATAAAATATAATGCATTTATGCAGTTCAGGGAAAAATCGGGAGTGTTTGGGCGGATGTTGCCCGCCCAAACACTCCCATCCTCCCACCAACTGCGTAAGTCCTAATGCATTAAAAATCTTTCTTCCCGCGCGCCCGCATTTCCTGCGGCAGCAAGCTGCTGTAGAGGAAAGCGTGCAGTGGCGTGAGTATGCCTTTTTCTAACCCTAACCGGACCACCGCGCCGTTTTGAGACTCTAACTCGGAAGGACGCCCCTCGATGATATCCCTTTGCATCGAGGCCGTCGCTCCCTGCGGTAAGTTATCGATAAACCTAAGCGTTTTTTCAACGATATCCTCGCCAAGTCTGACATTGTGCGCTCGCGCCACATCGGCGGCTTCCTCCATGGCCTGCCGCAAAATTTGGCGAGTCTCGGGCAGCTCACGCATGATCCCAGCTGGTGCCCGCGTCACCGCTCCCACGCCGCTGATAGCTGCGATGAACAGGAATTTTTCCCACATAGCGACTTGAACGTCATCTGGGACTTCGGCCCACACGCCGGCACGCGTAAAGACCGCCCGCAGCTGCTCAGCACGCTCACTTTTACGCCCGTCCAGTTCGCCAAAAGCCACGTGCGGTTCCATACCAGCATGGCAGATGTAGCCGGGCGCCGCGATGAAGCTGACAATATGGCATAAACCGCCTAGCACATGCTCTTTTCCGAGAATTTCTGCCAGCTGCGAGGGAGCATCCACCCCGTTTTGTAAAGGCACCACAAAAGTCCCCGGGCCGACCAGTGGTCGCATGGATTTCCCTGCCTCGGGCACCTGCCAGGCTTTGACGCCTACTATTACGGCATCTACCCTGCCTACGCTAGCTGGATTATCAGTAGCCTGCACTTGCTTGACCCAAAAATCACCCTTCAGGCTGTCTACCCTCAGACCGTTATCACGCATGGCATCCAAATGCTGGCCTCGGGCTATAAAAACCACCTTGAGATTTTCATCTTCTTCTGCCGCTAATTTAGCCAACCTGCCCCCAAAGTACCCCCCCACTCCGCCAACGCCAAATACGGCAATATGCATGCTATCCTCCCAAATGAAAGATGTCCTCAGGCTTGATCCTGGCGAAAAAAATCGGGCGTTTTGCCCATTTTTAAACTGCGAATCGAGTCTTTAAAGGAATATTTTTATTACCTATCTCCAATCGAAAGACCCTGGCATGCGCCTTATCGCCGCTTTGCAAGCATAAAATTTAGCCATGAACAGCTTGACAACTTAGCCAAGTGGGATTATATCCTAATTATGTAATATACTTACAATCGGCTGCTCGAGCTGCTTCCCCGCTTTGATGGATCTCACACCTGGACCGGGCCGGTTCAATGGTCACTCGCAGACCACTCACCAAAATCTAAGGAGTTAAATGACGCTACCCAATTGCCGTTTAGCCAGGGGAAGGGGGGAATCGCCAAAATCTCAACGTTCCAGCATACTTTCTAAAAATCGAGTAGAATCAGGCGGACTATCCCGTTGGCAAGACAAGGGAAAAGGATAAACTCATGAGTGAAAAAGATTCAGCTCAAAATGTGATCGAATCCTATCGCAAGAAGCGGCAAAAATCGGTGCCCTTCCTGATCGGTGGCCTTGCCATTATACTGGTCGCAGTGGGCATAGTGGCGTTGATTGTTTGGTTTACCGGGTCGAACAAACCCGCTATTTCTTTTTTTGCCACGGATACACCAACGCCGACAACTACCAGCCCCCCGACAGCTACCCCCACGCAGACTTCCACGCCCACCATCACCCCTACGGAAACCATCACTCCTACCCTGACAGCTACTGCAACAGCCGCGGGCCCGTTCGTCTACACGGTGGAGGAGGATGATAATCTCTTCACCATCGCTGACAAGTTTGATGTGGACGTGCTGGTTTTGATGGCGCTCAACAAATTGGCCTACGACAGTGTCATCCACCCGGGCGATGAGCTATTAATCCCATCTCCTGATTTGGTATTGGACACCGCCACTCCCCTTCCCGAAGGCATGCGCGGCGTGATTGAATACACAGTTCTCCAGGGCGATAACTTGGAAGGCATTGCGACCAAATTTTTCAGTACGGTCGAAGCCATCCTCAAGGAAAACACCGATTTGGATAATGCCAACGAAATCTACGTTGGACAGAAACTGAAAATCCCCGTCAACATCGCCACCCCCGTGCCAACCAAAACCCCTGGCCCGGCTGCCACATTAACTCAGGCTGCTTCATCCGCCCAAGCGCCCACAGCTACAGCCACTCCTTAATTCCGAACCCGCTTTAAGACGCCGGTGGGCGGGTCTATAACCCGCCCACTTTTTTCTTGGCGAAGAGCTGTTTCGTTGTATAATGAAAATGATTTTCATTTTCATTAAGAGCTATGGATAATTCTTCTCCCGTTCCTGCTGAGCATTGGTTACATATCTTGCATGACAATGGCTATCGCCTGACCGCGACGCGGCGAGCCGTCGTCGAAACCCTGGCCAGCAGTCAGCATATGCTCAATCCTACCCAGGTTTACGAAGAGGCCCGGGAGCATTGTGCTTCTCTCGGTTTGGTCACAGTTTACCGCACCCTTGCGCAGTTAGAAGAGCTAAAGCTGGTGCAGCGGGTCCACCATCCTGATGGCTGCCACGCCTACATCGCGGCAGTCTCAGGACACCACCACCTGCTGATATGCCAGGGCTGCGGTCGGGTCGAGTACTTCGCTGGCGATATGCTGGAAGCTTTGATTGAAAGGGTTGGGTCCGAAAGCGGTTATTTCATCTATGACCACTGGTTGCAACTATTCGGCATCTGTGCTGCTTGCAGGGAAGATCAACGACGGTAGCTTACTGTTGGCCCATGGAGGATTCTTTGTTAGAGAAGCTCTCAAATCGTCTTTTCAACCTGTTTCCGCCAGCTTTAGCGCTCGTGCTTGGCTTGTTTTCCTTGGCGGCCTGTAAGGCCGTTTCCGGCCAAACCTCTAACGCAACCGCAGAAACCCGAAAACTGCGCGTTGTAGCTACCACCACCATTATTGGAGACGTAGTGCGCCAGATCGGCGCGGATGCCATCCAACTGACCGTGCTGTTGCCTGTCGGCGTTGATCCGCACACATTTGACCCAACCCCTCAAGATCTGAGCGCCCTGTCCGATAGCGAGGTTGTCTTCGCCAACGGCGCCGGTTTGGAAAGCTTTCTCGACCGCTTTATGGCAAGCGCCGGGGAGGCAGGGTCAACCGGTACATCCAAGGTTATATCCTTATCGCAAGGGATCAATCTGCGCCAAATTCAGACCCTGCCCGCACAGGCCACCGTCGATACCGACGAGCAGGGTATCGACCCTCATGTCTGGTTCGACCCTAGCAACGTCAAGGTTTGGACGCAAAACATCCAGCAAACCCTCACCGATCTTGACCCGGCTCATGCAGAATACTATATCGGCAACGCCAATGCTTACCGCGCCCAGCTGGATGATCTGGATACCTGGATAAATGAACAGGTCGCCCAGATCCCCAAACCCAATCGCAAGCTGGTCAGCGACCATCAGGTATTCGGATATTTTGCCGATCGCTACGGCTTCGAAAGTGTGGGCGCGGTAATCCCCTCTTTCAGTTCGGCCTCGCAACCATCAGCTAAAGATGTGGCTTCCCTAGAAGATGCCATCCGGAACCAGCAGGTGCCGGCCATCTTCGTTGGGGTTACAACGAACCCAACTCTGGCCGAACGCATAGCCGCTGACATTGGTGTGAAGGTTGTTCCGATCTATACCGGCTCATTGAGCGCCCCCGGCGGTCCTGCAGATAGCTACCTGGCGTTCATGCGCGCCGATGTCTCTGCCATTGTTACCGCCCTCAAGTAATTGATCTTATCAACAGCACACTCAAGGTGATTATGCCCATGGTAACCGCCGAACGTCGTAAACCAAATCTAATCCACCGGGGAATTCCTCACCAACCCGGCACCCCCATCTTGGATGTTTCTCGAGTGAGCGTGCGCTACAATGGCCGTTACGCTCTGGAGGACGTCTCTTTTCAGCTCAGTAGCGGCGATCGGGTCGCCGTGGTCGGACCTAATGGCGCCGGTAAAAGTACGCTCTTTAAGGTTATCGCCGGTGTTTTGGAGCCTAATTCCGGCACAGTCCAGGTTTATGGTGGCGGGCCAGGAGCACATATTTGCATCGCTTATGTACCACAACGGACCCAGGTGGACTGGGATTTTCCCGTGAGTGTCGCCGACGTAGTCATGATGGGCCGCATCGGTAAAATAGGCCTTTTCGGGTGGCCGAAAACCAAAGACTGGGATTTCGTGCGCCAATCTCTGCAGGTGGTTGGCTTGGCTGACCTGGTTCATCGACAGATCAGCGAGCTTTCCGGCGGTCAACAACAACGCATGTTCATCGCCCGCGCCCTTGTCCAGGAGGCCGAATTAATGTTAATGGATGAGCCTCTCACCGGGCTGGACCTCACCTCACAGGAAATTATCTTCCAAAGCCTGGAGGAGCTGGGCAAGCGCGGCGTCACCGTGCTGGTTGCCATGCATGATCTAAAGTCGGCAGCTGAGCAGTTCGATCTAGCTATGCTCTTGAATCGTCGTTTGTTGGGATTTGGAAAACCGGAAGAAATATTTACCCCCGAGCATCTGGTAGAGGCCTATGGCGACCATCTGCATATCGTCCACACCGGGGAGCAGATCTTAGCCCTCTCAGACACCTGCTGTGACAAAGGCGATCAGCCTGCCCTAAAAGGAGTCAAAGGATGAGTCTATTCTCAGACCTGATCCTGGCACCCTTGAATTATCCTTTCATGGTACGCGGCCTTTTAGCAGCTATCATGGTTGGGATTGTTTGCGCCACCGTAGGCACTTATATTGTCTTGCGAGGCATGGCCTTCTTTGGCGATGCCCTGGCTCACGCTATCCTGCCAGGTATCGCGGTGGGCTATTTAGCTAGTGGGGGCGTCAGAGAACCAATCTTCTGGTGGGGATTGCTGACCGCCATCCTCACATCACTTGGCATTGGAGCCATCAGCAGGGCGACGAAAATCAAAGAAGATACAGCCATCGGCATCATATTCGCTGGTATGTTCGCGCTTGGAATCGCCTTGATCTCCACCGTACGTAGCTACACTGTGGACCTCACCCATTTTTTGTTCGGCGATGTATTAGGCGTTTCAACAGGCGATCTGTTGCTGACCGGCATATTTGCTAGTCTAGTCATCCTGACGGTTTTACTCTTCTACAAAGAATTCCTGGTGCTCTCCTTCGATCCTGTTCTCGCAGCTACCTTACGCCTGCCAGACAGGTTTTTTGAATATCTCTTGCTGGTTTTGGTAGCCGTGACCATCGTGGTCTCATTACAAACTGTGGGCGTGGCGCTCATGGTAGCGATGTTGGTCACTCCAGCTGCTACCGCTTTCCTGCTCACCCGCCGCTTGCCGGTGATGATGGCTCTGGCTGCCCTTATCGGGTCTGGGTCTGGCATCCTGGGCCTGTATCTTTCTTACTACCTCAATTTGGCTTCTGGCGCTGCCATTGTGCTCACCTGCACGGGGGTCTTTTTACTTGTCTGGTTAGGGCGCACGCTAAAGAGCATCATCCAGGATAGGGGTTTGCACCCACTGCTCTCTGATTAATTACGGGTCCCGTCAAAAAATCAACAAAGGGGCAAGGCCGAGCCATCAAAGCCTGCCTAACCTCCTCTCCCTTCAATGAAATTGTGAGAACTTAGCCCTGTCCTTCATGTTCAGCGCAAAGCCTGGCTGGCCGCCTCAATCCGGGCCAGGATCTCAGCTGCTTCGGCCTGACCGGCGAGGTGCACCCGCCCGTCGCCGTCTACATGGGTTGGAACCATATCGTAACCCATCAAGCGCCGCCCCTCAAAGGTCACTCGTAAGATCACCCCTTGTTGGTGATCGAGCGCCCAGTTTTGGTCGAAGACAAAGTTGCCCAACCCGTAGAATACCATCACCCCCGCCATCTCCTGCACTGCCTGCACCACATGGGTATGATTACCCACCACCATATCCGCGCCCGCTTCTACCGCTACCTGTGCCAATTCCCTTTGACCCCAATTAGGTGTGGCTACATCCTCGGGACCCCAATGCGGCATTACCACGACTACGTCAGCTGCCTGGCGCGCGGCTGCGATAGCTACCCGCAGATTCTCTTCGGTGAGAACCGCGATGCCAGGTTGGTCTACCATGGCAAAAACCCGCGGTTCAATCTGCCCCAAGGAAACAAAACCGAAGCGCACTCCATTTACGCTCACTACCACCGGCTGCATGGCTTCTGCCAAATCCTTTCCGGCGCCCACTGGGACGATTCCGGCTCGTCGCAGGTTATCGAGCGTCTCGAAAAAGGTGCGGTCGTCACAATTACTCAAACCGCAGTTCTTGATATGATTGGTCGCTACGCTCATTAAATCGAAACCAGCCCTAGACATGGCTCCGGCGTTATCCGAACTTCCCACCAACACGTAAGTGGACACACAGCCGGTGTGCGCCGGGTAATCGCTTAGGGTGGCGTTGAGAGTGCCTACCGCCAGGTCGGCCTGCGTGATCAACGGGCGCACTTCCTCGTAGAGATAATCGCTCTCTCCCTTAGCGTCGATAGCAGCCTGCACGCAACGGGCTGGCACGATGACACCGGTGAACAGCAAGGTCGTCTTAGGGACTAAATTGGTAGGGTCAGGTTTAGGTTGCGGCAAAGGTGTAGCCGTTTTCGTAGGGGCGCCTTGCGTTGAAGTCGGGCTGGCTGACACAGTCTGGCTGGGTAGTGCGGGGCTGCTGGTTCTGGCAAGCGGGGTATCCGCTGGCACGGTCTGCGGGACGCAGGCACTGGTTAAGGTTAATAAGATCAGAAAGATCAGGTTGGTACGAAGCATTATAGGCTGGTTAAATGCAGAGGCTTTGTGTGGCTCTCATCTGGGGATAGAAGAAATATGATCGCGGGTAGATCATAAAGCTTTTCACTTTCTACTGCCAGTCTTACTTCGCGGTTGGTTTAGAGCCAAGCGAATTTCAGCCAGTACAATCTCATCCCTTTCGTGTTGGAGCGCTTCCCGCAAAGCCTTGCGAGCATCTTCCCCCCCAATCAGTCCCAGCGCCCAGGCTGCCTGGCTGCGGACTAACGTCTCTACATCCGAGTTCAACGCTTGAACCAGTGCCGGGACGGCGGCAGGGTCACGGGCGTTTCCAAGGGCGACGCACACATTGCGCAGGTAGCCGCGCCGTTTGGCGCGTTTGACGGGGCTGCCTTTAAATTTCCGGTTAAATGCCTCGATATTAAGCGATAACTCCTCCACCAGATCGGGGTGCGGTACTCCCTGGCGGGGAGCGAAAGATTGGTCCCCAAGGGGGCTGGCAAAGCGCTGGTTCCACGGGCATACTTGCTGGCACACATCGCAACCGAACACCCAGGCCCCCATCTGTGATCGCAAATCAGGTGGTATCGTCCCTTTTAATTCGATAGTCAGGTATGATATGCAACGCGAGGCCTCCAGCATGCGATCGGGCAGGATACAGCTGGTCGGACAGGCTTCCAGGCAACGATTGCAACTGCCACAGCGATCGGGCAGGAAGGGCGCATCCGCCTCTAAAGCGAGTCCTAATAGGATTTCCGCCAACAGGTAATAGGAGCCCTTGGTTGGATTGATCAAACAGGTATTTTTTCCAATCCAGCCCAAACCGGCCCGCTGCCCCAGATCTCGCTCAAGCAGGGGCCCGCTATCGGTATACCAGCGATGTGGTACAGGTGCGCCTACTTGTTTTTCGATAAAATCCACTAAAGCACGCAGGCGTTTTGGGATCACCTTGTGGTAATCGTCTCCCCAGGCGTAAGCAGCCACCTGCCCATTCAAGCCCGGGGGGGTTTCAAGCAAAACGGATTCCGGCGTTGGATAACGTATCCCTATGACCAGGATCGATTGGCATTCGAGCAAGACCGCGCCTGGGTCTGCTCTGCGCTGCTGGGATCGTTCGGTGCTTAAATAACCCATTTCGCCATGATACCCAGCCTCCAGCCAGGTTTCGAAAACATCCAGATGCGCTGGCGGGTCGGGAGTGGTTACGCCGACCAGCTCAAAACCCAACCTCCTGGCTTCATCTTTTATCCGCTGGGTGAGGGACATACGACCATTGTAACCCAAATGCAAAAGGGTTCCCGCGATGGGGAACCCTCTACAAACCTAAACCAAGGGTGGTTTATTGATTGCAGTCCAAACTAAATCTCACCCGGTTGGATGTCGCCTCATTGGGAACGGAGATGTGTAGCTGTGCCCAGCCCTCCACTGAATCCGAGATGTCCAGCGTGTAAGTCAAGGTGTGATTGCCCGCTGAGAAATCAGCTGTCACCGGGCTTGGCAGCGAGAACACAAACCCCGGGGTATCGGCTCCCGCTTCCAGTTCGTATGTTACCGTGGTCGCTTTGCTCAGGGTGAAGTTTGCCGTAAAAATGAAACTATAGGGACATTCTCCGGGAGAAGCGTTATCGACGCTTATGCTGGCATCGCTAACCCGCGCCCCACCTGATGGAGGCGAGGTCACCTCTGCCCCTGGAGTGCCTGTAACCACATTTATCTCAACGTAAACGGCGGTAGTAAAAAGTTCCCCGGCAGCGCTACGCATCTCCCAAAAACCGCGATAAGTTCCCGAGGTTTGAGGGGCGACCAGGTCAACTGCCAGGTCTACGCTACCTCCAGGTGGGACCTCTTGGGTGAGCGGGACAGAGTCGGGACCGCCCATTTGAGAGCCGCCGATGAAAACCAGAGAGTATCCCGTCGTCCATGTAGCGCTGCCGGCATTTCGCAAACGCCACACCTTCCTGAAAGCCTCTCCTGAACGAAAGTTGCTTCCATCCGGCACCGTGATGTCTGCCACATACTCCACCAGGTTTGTTCCAGCGCTGACGCTGCTCAGGGGGGCTGTGACTGTGACCAGTTGCTCGAAGGTAACTGTAACCGCTGCGCTCGGCGTCGCCTTTGGGAGCGTTTCGGCTTGCAAAGGGGTAGGTGCGGTTGTTTCCGTGGCGATAGGTTTAGCCAGCTCAGTCAGCCTGGCATCGGCAGTTTGAGCTGCAGCTGTTAGTACCGTATCTGGTCGTGAAGTGGGGGTCGTGTCGGCGGTGTCCGTTCCGCAGGCCGCCAGGAGTCCCCAAACCACCCCTATCAACCACAGGCGTTTAATTGTAATCCACATAAATCTTCCTTATCCTGCGCTCACCTTTTTACCGCTCGATACGGGCTGACCCCCAGATGGCTAGATCAGCGCTCGGAGAGCCGTCTGCAAGCACTACCAGGATGAACTTTACTTTCTTAGCCTTCAAATTTGCTAAATCCACATCCACGTAGAGCAAATGGCCATCACAGGATTTGCTCCATTCTTTGATCATCTGCTTGCCACCCGGATCCTCATACCATAGTTGATAGATCACGTGGGCACCATCACAATTTTCAAGGAATCCCAACTTGGCTTTGAAATGATCACCTTCTTGTACGGTGTACTCTGAAAAAGTCCCGGAGATTTTGCCGTCATCATTGTGCTTGGGTCCAGTGATCAAGGTTTTGCCAGCCGCGCTGCCGTCCTCGAGTTTGATATTCTCTTTCAGCTTGGCGACTCCATTTGGATCGTCATCCGCCCCGCCAAAAGTGATATTGACCTCGCTGCCTCCACCACTGGATACCCAATTGGCAGACGAGGCCTTTGCGATGAAGTCATACACAATGCCCGATGTGACCCCGACTTTGATCTTCACCCAAAATTCTTTATCGGCCTTTTCTCCCAGCCCGAAAAGCACACCGGAGGCGTTGCGCAACATCCAAAAGCCCTGGTAAGTGCCGGGTGTATCCGGCGCTTTTAGATCTATGGAAACATCCACCGTCTCACCCGGCGGCACGCTGCCAGTGGTCAGCTGCTTGGAAGCTGCACCCCCCATAGCCTCCCCGTGGTCAAAAACAACCGCATAATTCGAGTTCCAGGTACAGGTGCCCGTGTTCTTTAACCGCCAGGTCTTGGTGAAATCTGCGCCTGGATCAACCCGGCTGTTATCGGGGAAAGTCACATCCTCCACAAAGGCAGCCCGGTCGCAGATTTCGGGCGTAGCAGTCGGCTGAGGCTGCGTGTTGCTGGGCAGCGCCGTGGGGGTCTCTTCTGGTGTAAAGCTAGGTGAGGGGGTTTCTCCTGAAGGGGGTATGCTGGTTTCCTCGAGAGTTGCGGAAGGTTGTACTTCAGAAGCTGCCTGGGTTAATTGCACCTCTACTGTTTGGGCGGCATAAGTAAAAATCAATTCAGGCCCTGGGGGTGTCGGCGCACCTGGCCCCGGAAAATTACAGGCGTTCAGGCCCAGCAACGCCAGCAGCAAGATTACAAGCACTCGACTTCGAGACGTGTGCATTCTTCTCCTCCTGTAGTTAATCAGCGAATTAATTCAAGTCTTCTCTTCTAAAATGATGACGAATCTCGTTCACATTTTGATCCCAAATCTTTTTACAGCTTTTGGGTATGAGGCCTCCCGCCTGCCCCATCCTTCCGAGACTTGAACCATCCAACCTCTCTAAATCTCACCGATCCACTTTCCTTCCTTTGAGTTGCAATCGTTCCAGATTGCAGTGCATGTTTGCCGGAAATGTGCTCAGGTTTCTATCCGCCAGCATCTACTATACAATCCCTTATCGAGCATGTCAAGCAGATTACCCCCTCCTGAATTCTAGGGAGCATATAAAGATAAAGGATAATAAGCTCAATGGCAGGGCATCAGATTTGACGTCAGGAAGAGTGGGCATTCAGGTCGCCGCTCTTTCTTGATCGTATAATCTCTTCAGGATTTACGCACTTGCAGATTCTATTGGGGGGCTTACGCTGGCTGGGGAAACCAGCTCTACAGGCACCCTGGCTACTTCAAATTCGGGCAGTCTGGCTTGCATCGACCACGGACCAGTCCATGTGATGATTACCGGTAAAACCTGACCTCTTAGGTCCCGCTCGCTCTCTAGGAAAACCAATTTATTGGTTACCGTGCGTCCTTTCCAGCGACCGCGCACCTTTTCTTCGAACAACACCTCTACCCGCTCCCCCAGGTAACTGGCGTTGATTTCGGCGGCTATGCCTTCCTGTATATCCTCCAGGGCGCGGAATCGCTCCCACTTAGCTTCATCAGGCACATCGTCAGGCATGCGCCGGTCAGCTACCGTGCCGGGTCGAGCGGAATACCGTGCCAGATGAGCCACATCCAGCTTGAGTTCCGCCAGCAGGTCGTAGGTGCGTTGGAATTGCTTATCACTCTCGCCAGGAAAGCCAACGATAATGTCCGTAGCGATCGATACCCCCGGGAAACTTCCGTTCAGTTGCTCGCGGATGCCGCCTATCAGACTCCGGTAATCGTCTGCGGTGTAGCCCCGCCGCATGTTTTCGAGCACCAGGTTGTCACCTGCTTGAGCAGGCACCTCGATATGCGGCATCACCTTAGGTAGCTCAGCCACGCTGTCTAACAGCTCGTCGGTCATCCAATTGGGGTGAGATGTCAGAAAACGGATGCGTTCCAGACCCTCGATCTCGTGGACGAGGTGCAAAAGTGCTGCTAGGTTTGGCCCATCCGGGATGTCTTTGCCATAGCGATCGACGATCTGGCCGAGTAAGGTGATCTCTTTGACGCCCTGCATTACCAGGGAACGCACCTCTGCCACGATCTCGCCTATTGGACGGCTGCGCTCCGCCCCGCGCCGGTAGGGGATGATGCAAAAAGTACAGGCGTGCGAACATCCCAAGACCACCGGCACGTACGCAGACACCAGTTTGCCGCGCTGCTCTGTTGGGAGCACCAGCTCGCCGTCCATCAAAGCGAAACGCTTTTCGGTTTCAGCCTGTTCCAATGAGCGGCTCTCGTCCTGGCTTAGATAGGCAATCAGGGGGCCCGGATCCGAGGGCGGGGAGAAAACATCCACGAAAGGAAAGCGCTTTTTCAAGCGCTGGTTGCCTCTCACCCCCACCATGCAACCCATCAAATTGATCACCACGGCCGGGTTCTGTTCTTTCAACGGTTTTAAAGAATACAGCCGTCCAGCAGCCTTGTCTTCGGCGCTCTGGCGCACCACACAGGTGTTAAGCACGATCACGTCAGCATCTCCGGCACGCCGCGTGGCCGAATACCCCAAACGTTCTAAAGACGAGGCCACCCGCTGGGAATCGGCCACATTCATCTGGCAACCAGCTGTCCAAATGTGATATTTCATGTCCACAATTATATCAGGTGTCCTTAAATTGGGGTCTCTTGGTAACCCGGGCGCGCCCCTCCTACGTTTCAATTCATCAAATGTATAATCCCGCTATGATAAAATTGCCGCCATGCGCAAGTCAAACTTGCTGAGAATAGGTATCTCTCTGTCGGGATTAACCCTTTTGGTTCTGCTGGTTTATTATTGGCCACCCGTCAACCAAAGACTTTCCTGGCGCCTCGATTTCGCTATGACCTATCTGCGGGCCGTCGTCCATCCCATCGGCCAGCTGCCAACTGCTTTGCCTCAGCCAGCCATAGCAGTCACCTTGCATCCCACCGACACCCCGTCCGTTATTGAACCCGCCGCCACGCCCACGACTGGCCCTACGCCAGTACCCACCCAGACGCCCACGCCCATTCCGCTTTCCGCTTCCTTAGAATCCCCTACCTGGGAAAAACAGGATATCAACAATTGCGGTCCGGCGACCTTATCCATGTACTTACGCTACTATGGCTGGGATGGCGATCAGTATCCCATTGCGGATTTGTTGAAGCCACACCGGGAAGACCGCAACGTAAATGTTGAAGAGCTGCTTTATTTTGCACGCACCCAAGCTGGCTGGCTGGACTCTGAATATCGTGTCGGAGGGGACAATGAGCTCCTGAAGGACTTTCTGGCGGCCGGTATACCCGTCATGATCGAAGAAGGCTTCTACCTGGACGAGGGTTACTGGCCTAACGATGACCGCTGGGCAGGCCATTACCTGCTCATCACTGGCTACGATGATGCCAGCCAGACCTTTTCCGCTCAGGATTCCTTCCGTGGCGCCGATCAGGCTGTCCCTTACCAAAAGGTGGATCAGAACTGGCAAGCTTTCAACCGTGTTTTCATTTTGCTGTACCATCCCGAGCAAGCCGATATCGTCAAGGGCATCCTGGGATCGAACTGGGACCCTGACGCCAACCGCCAGCATGCTCTCGACACAGCGCAGACCGAAACCGGCTCAGATCCCAAGAATGCCTATGCCTGGTTCAACCTGGGCACCAACCTGGTTTACTTCGAACGTTATGCTGAAGCTGCCCGCGCTTACGACACCGCTCGCAGCCTGGGACTGCCGCAGCGTATGTTGCGCTACCAGTTCGGGCCCTTCTTCGCCTATTTCTTCAGCGGTCGCAACGAGGATTTGTTAGCCCTGGCTAAATACGCGTTGGAGCGCACTCCCAACGCCGAAGAGGCCCTGCTGTGGCGCGGCTGGGGGCTTTATCGGTCCGGGGAAAAAGCCAAAGCCCTGGAGGATTTTCAGAAGGCACTGGAAGAGAATCCCAATTACCAAGACGCCCAATACGCCCTCGATTTCGTCCGGCAGAATCCCTGAGGCACACCCCATGGTCACCGCCCACCATCTTTAAACCAAAGCACCCGAGGTTCAACCCTTGCGCCTACCCTCAGGGCTGGTACTCCAGGTGCTTCTCTTTCTATCTATATTTTCTGACCTCGAAGAACTTATCGCAGCTGTTGTCTCTCCTTATATCATGCTGGAAGAAGCGGCGATTTCTCTCTTCTAACCTTTACCAAGGGGATTCCCAAAGATCCAGAGTTTTCTAAGGGAACGATCTTAATGAAACGGGTAGGAACACGTTGATCTTGAGGAATCTCGAGCCACCGCAAAGGAAACCGCTACATAACTTGTAGTGGCTGCTGGTCGAAGATACCTGCAGAGATCCTCCTAAAGTGCCGGTCATTTGATAATTGGCAGAAGAAGCTGTCGCTCCACCAGCTCCACCGCCTTCATTGCTGTTCTTAGGCAAGTTGAAATTCGGAGAGCTGATTGCATAGGCCGCACCGGCGCTTCCCAACAGCAACGTTGCGATCAACACCAGGATTAACGTCTTCTTGGTTTTCATCCTGGCCTCCTTATCGCAACATCAGCAGGACGTCAATGGTACCTACTCCTGACTTCAACTCACCCATGGCTTTACCCAGAATTGATCCGGGTAAATATTGGGTCGATTTCATGGCAAAACCTGCCAGAGACGAGCTGGTCAGCAAATCGCCGCGCTGGATCATACCACCTTCCGACGAAACCTTTACGGGGACGATCCCCACGATCGCTACCGGTACGCCTCCAAATTCCTCGATACCGGTTGAGCCGCCAATGAAGCCCGGCTTGGTGGAATAAACCCCCATCACCGCGGTCGAATAGGGTTGGTCGGTCAGCACCACGGCGCGGTCCACCTCCTGGCTGATGGCAAGCACATCCCCTGGTTCGAGGCGCGCCTCCGGAGAGGCGGATTTTACCATCTCGGCGAAGTCTGCTGCCGGAGTATGGAAAGTGCCATCTGCATAAACTTCACCAACGCTGGTTACCCTGAAACGCAAATTCGGGCAGCCCCGGCTACCGATGGCGTTACTGCAAGCCCGGATCAGATCGCCATTGGTGGAGACGCCTATCATCAATGCGGTTCCCTGCGTGCCAGTGGCTACTACACTCAACGTTCCATAATTTATATCGGTAGTATCATTTCCAGCGGCTCCGTCACCTTCGTGTATGCTCCCGATCACAGCGCCACCTGCTAGGGTCATAGCATAGGGAGCGCCCATCAGCTTCTGGCACGGCGTCAAGGTTTCGCTCCCCACCTGGATCTCCAGGTAGAGCGGCTGGGCGAAAATCGAGGGGTCCATGCCCGCGATACCATTAGCCGCGGTCGAATTTGAGCCAATCTGCACGTTCAAGAGCCCATTGGTCACTTGCACGTTATTATGGGTCTCAGTGAACACGGCTTGGGCTGGGTCAGGGCTACTGCCACTGGCACAATAGGTGGTGCTAGCAAATAACCTAAAAATAATGTTGCGAGTCCCATTGATGGGGTTGCCCGAGGCGTCTGTCAGGTAACCTTGAAAGCCCGTTTCCTTATTCGGGCCGCAGGCAGTCACCAGGAGCGCGAAGATAACCCCCAGCACGATCAATAAGTACCTGGTCGGGATCGGCGCGCCTGAAGTGCGCCCTTCTTGTTTTTTGTTGCGCATGCTATCTTCTCCTTTTCTAAAAATTGATTAATGGAATATTAATGCCCATTATGGACAATGTAAGTCCATTTGTCAATAGGTGAGAGGTATACTCCGGGAAGTTTTAATTTAAATGTCTGACATCTTTGGGTAGGTGCTCCCTGAGAACGCGCCGCCATACCAGCAAAGTGCTCTTTATCCAATGCTATATCCATCTCCTCGAAACCAGCCAAAGAACCGCCAGCAACTAACCGCCAAACAGAAACGGCATCGTAGCGCCAAAGGCCTGGAAGATAACACCTCCACCCAAGAGAACCGCGGCGTTCGCTTTCCGAAAAAACCATCCTCCACGGTTACCACCATCAAATTGGCAATGACTATGATGCGGGTCTCCGCTTTCTGAGCCACAGCGCACTGACAACCACCAACAGCGGCGCGGCAACAGCCGAGGGGCACAGCCTGCCGCCGCCCGCGCCTGGTTCTCCGGCTTCTCCAGCAGATTCGGTGGATACCTCTGCCGGCTTCTCAGCAGTCTCTATGATTGGCGCCGGGGAGACTGCGGCCTGTTCTAAATCTTCAGCCCCGGCACCCCCTAGCGGCTGGATGTCATCCACCCAGATTGTGCCAGTGTTGGGCGTATCGGGATAGGTGTTGAATCCAAAGGCCAGGCCTATGATGCGTTCCGGGCTGGTGAACGGCGCGCCAGCATCCGCTTCCCAGTCTACCCGGTGGAATTCCTCCCAGCGCAATTCGACTGGAATCCAGCCCACCGCACTATCCGGTGGGGCTTCGATGGTGTAGAAATAAGTTTCCTGTTCCTCTGGAGTGCCGGCGTAAAGGTCCACATTGAAGACCAGCCCAGCCTGGCCGGAATGTAGATAGAAGGCCAGGCCTTCGGTCTGGCTCCAATCTTGCTGGTTTTCATAGAAAAGTGTGCAGGTCGCCCAGCTGTTGGCGGCAACATCAAAATCAATTTGCAAGGCGTGGTTGCCGTGATAGGCTTCTCCGCTAACGGGAACGCAGGCAATGGTTGTAGCGGTGGCTTCATCCCAGAATTCCTCCCAACCGTTGGTGCCCGAGGGCGCCTCAGATTCGAAGTCATCGATCAGAGATCCGGAGGCCGGTAGAGCAGGGGCCGCGGGAAGGGTTTCCCTTGTGGGGGCAGGCACTATGGTTGGGAGTGTTTGAGCAGTGGTCTGGGTTTGGGGTAGCGGTTGGGAAGGGGCAGTGGAGGCCCAGCGTCTATAGAAAAGGTTCAATAGAGGTACAAACTCTGCGGTCGCCTTGCGGCTGCCATCCACTGAGGGGTGATCATCGTCAGGGGAGGATGGATAATACAACGTGTTCATGTCGCCAAGGGGATGCTCCACCTGCCCGTTGTGCAAGCGGTGATGAGCGTCCGGGCCGGTTAGAAGGTTGTAGAAGTCGAAGACTGCCACATTGAGATAGGGATAGGTGTTCTCGCGCAGCCAGTCGTTCATCAGCCATAGATTAAAAGCCCGGGCGTTTTGGGCATAGGCCGGATCGGAGACCGGCGGCGCGGTGATGACCAAGAACAGTTTATCCGGGCGGGTGACGAAGTATTTCAGCAGTTCGTTGTAGATGTACTTGGCATTGCCCACCGTCCAGTCGTTGCCAGGCGTGGGCGGGTCGTTCGGGTTCCCCTCAAGGTTCGAATTTGGGAAGCAGGATTTGAACAGGATGATCTGGTTCTCGCCGCCAGGATCAGCCAGCAAGCGTGTATAGGCGGAGTTCTGCCCACTTTCGTTAAACAGGGCCTGCATATAGCGATCGGTGTCTTCGCTTCGGAACCATTCCAGCCAGTTGGGAATGTCAGTGCGATCGCCAATCGCCTCTGGTCCCCATCCGTAGTTAGTATCGCTGACAAAATAATGGTTCTGTGCCAAAGCCAAGCCTAGGCCACCATAATCGTCGACCAGCCAATTCTCGCCGGTCGAATGGTGGATGAAAATCAGTTTCACGATCTGGTCGGGAGGCTCGGCATTCTCGGCTTGAAGGAGCGGGGCTATTGAGGATGATGAGGTAGAGAACAAGGACAAAATGGCTACCACCAACAGTGAGAACCATATGCGTTTCATGACATCCTCCCTATTTGATCTGTTCTGATAGCCCGGCAGGTGAACTGCCGGGCCAGCAAACTGGCAGCTTCACACCTACCAAAAACGGATCGTGCGATTTTTCACGATTATATCATGGCGTTGTTAAGCAACCGGAAGCCCCTCTCATCCAGGAATTATTCAATCCACATTGATATTAAGTATAGAAAGGGTTTAGAGACCTGCACCAAGGTTAAACAAGCTGCCGCCCCCCGCTCCCTTATTTGCCGGTTAAAGCCCTGGCCAGCCGCCCGAGGTTGAACGGCTGTCCCGAAAGCAGGGTCTGGGCGCGAAACATGCCTGCCACCGCCCGGATCACCAGGACCACCGTGATCACCAGCAAGCTGGTCGCCAGCAAGGGTTGCCATAGCGGCACGCTGGTCGCTGCCAGGCGGGTCATCATCACCACCGGCGCGGTCAAAGGGAACAGACTCAACCCGGTTGCCAAGGCTCCATTGGGCTGCTCTATCAGCACGCCGATCATCATCAACGGGATGATCAAGGGCAAGATCACCACAAAAGTTGCCTGAGAGGCCTCCCGAAGGTTGGGCACCAGTGCGCCCACGCTGGCCATCAAACTGGCATATAAACCGTAGCCCAGCAGGAAGAAGACCAAGCCCCAGACCAGGAAGGAGATCGGCAGCTGGAAGGCCGCCGGCAGGCTGAAGGTGCGTCCGCTCAGCCGCAGCAACCCGTAACCAGTCCCCACCCACAGGACAGTCTGGAGCAAGCCTACTAACCCCAACCCAATGATCTTTCCCTCCAGCATCTGCCTGGGCGAGATTGACACCATCAGGATTTCTAGCACGCGATTTTCCTTCTCTTTGGTGACGCTGTTGAGCAATAAGCTGGACGACATCAAGATGACCACATAAAAAATCATGGTCACCCCATAAGGCAAGAAAAAAGTTAGCGGGTTATTTTCATCTCGCTGGGGTGTGGGGGCCAGAGATACTTCCTGCAAATTGAGCGGGTGCTCAATCTTGGCAGCCAGTTCTTGGTTCCCATCCAGCAGGTTGACTGTCAGGATAGTTTCAATTTGAGAGCTTTGGTCAAAGGCTGAAAGTGGGTTGAAATCTGGGCGCACATTGATAATCTTACCGCTGCTGATGTAATCCGCCGGGATCACGTAGAAATCTGAGATCTCCCCGGCTTCCAACGCCCCTTTGGCAGCTGCCTGGTTTGGGTATGCTATCAAGGCTCCCTGGGGCACGGACTGCGGTATGGAGCGAATCAGGCCACTTTCATCCACGTAACCTTCTGGGGATTTGCTGGGGAAGCTTTGCGGGCTGAAGAACTGCGAAAGCGAGCTGGGAGCCCGGCTGTTTATAGCGGAAACGCCCAAAACTACGAGAATTGAGATAAAGGGGATTCCCAATGCAGTAAATAAGAACGAGCGGCTTGTCACCGTCGTGATGACTTCGTTTTTCAAAACCAAGAATATTTTTCGCAAGCTAGTGCTCCCCTGCTGCCGGTTGGCCGAAGAGTTCCCTTAGGGTTACCCGCTGTCCATAGCGCAGCATCCCCAAACGAAAAGCACGTCCTGCCAACCATAACGCTCCCAAAGCGAAGGCCGTTAAACTGACCAAGCTGGGAAGCAGCTCTCCCAGAGGCACTTGCGTGAAACCCATTCGCAAGCTCAAAGCAACCGGGGCGGTCAGCGGGAAATAGCTCAACGCCACTGCCATTGGCCCGTTCGGATTGCTGATGATCAAATAGGAAAACCAGTAAGGCAACATCACCGGCAAGGTAATCAGTCCGGTCACCTGCTGGCCTTCGCGCGCTTCGGTTACCGTGGCACCCACTGTCGCCATCAATGCCGCAATCAACAGGAAACCGGGAAGCATCACCGCCGCCATGGTTACGAGCGCCGAGGGTGCAATTTGAACCGCGTTGAGCCAGGTCACATAGTTGCGCCCGACCATAACCCCCCCTATCGCAAACCCAATCCAGGCCAGCAGCTGGGTAAGCCCCACGCCGACGATCCCAACGATCTTACCTGACATCATCTGCAAGGGGGAAACCGAGGTGAGCAGGATCTCCATAGTGCGGTTTTCTTTTTCCTCCACCATGGCTTGCATCAAGTAACCTGAAGTCGTAAAAATGGCCATCACGAATACCAGCCCGGCAATGAAGGGCGTCAGGATATTAAACCAGTCTTTTTGTGACATTTGGCGACTACCATCGGCGGTACGCACCACCACATCGTTGCCCTCAGTGATGCGCTCGACGATCGCCTGGGGTTGGCCTTTAAGCAGGTTTGCCCGTATGAAATTCCGGAACTGCGCTTGCGCCGATGAGCTGGGTGGTTGGATGAAAATCAGCTCTGCCTGGGAGGTTTGCAAATAATCAGACGGCAACACGTAATAAGCCTGCAGCTTGCCAGCTTGCAGAGATTCCTTTGCCTGGGCCTCGCTCTCAAACTGGATGATCGGCACTGGTCTTTCGAACGAACTTGATTGGGGCGGTTCGACAGCTTGCGCCAACAACCCGGAATGGTCCACATACCCGATCGGCGTGTTCTTGTTCTCCGCCCGATCGATTAGCAGCACCACCAAAGCCATCACCACCACCAGGGCAGGCACGCTCAATAAGGCAAACAAAAAACGGCGGCGTAGCACATGCCGCTGGTATTCATATGCCACCACCCGCCAAAATTTACTCAACTGGCCCTGCCTCTCCCTGCACCACCCGAATGAAGATTTCATCCAAGGTGGGTGTGGCAATCTCGAACTGTTCTAAGGGCACATTCCGTTTCACCAGCTCCTCGAGTACCTGTTGTGGGCTGGTTCCGGAGGCCAGAGTTATCTTAACGCTGCTGTTATGTGCTTCCATCTTTTCCACTCCGGGCAGCGCCGGCAGATCACTGCTGGATT
>Ga0315548_1000859_pt1 | contig 27203 bp, 21 predicted proteins | sample SalMarSW160110MG_2_FD_202540 | JGI IMG/M metagenome (GOLD analysis project Ga0315548, IMG submission 202540) | Salt marsh sediment microbial communities from the Plum Island Ecosystem LTER, Massachusetts, United States - Salt Marsh Sediment SW1601-110 ... | reverse complement strand
TGCACAATACGATGCGTAAGTGAGTCCCGAAAATATTATAGCAAGAAAAGGAGCGAAGGGAAGAAACACAATCATGCACTACGCTGTTTAGCTCGACAGATGACAAAGGTAATCTTCAAACTTCTAATTGAAGATCGAGACTACTATGTTAAGGATGAATCTTAAAAGGAGGTAGCTAAAAAATCTCATTTTTTACTTGACATTTTACATGGGAAGTTCAGGCTCAGAAATAAGATTTAGAAAGATTTAGTATTTCAATTCAAATACCAATTCTTCTTGATATCTTCGTGAATGTTCCCCACCATCCTCAATATTATAAAAACTCTTCTTGAACTCTATAAATATATGTAAATTTTTCTAACAATTACTTGACAAATTAGCTAACATATGTTATATTGTACTGAGAGTCTAAAAAAGGAGGTATGATGAGTAATTTTCAGATTAGACTTGGAGGAAGAATAAAAAAATTGAGAAAAGAAATAGGGATGAGTCAACAGAAACTTGCGAAACATCTTCGAGCTGGCAGGGTAACTCTCTCGCAGATAGAGAATGGGGAGAGAAAAATAACTGTCCAAGAATTAGTGAAACTTTCAAAAATATTTGATGTATCTATAGATGTTTTGTTGGAACTTAAAAAGAAACCAGAGATTATTGTTGGAAAGAAAACGAAAAAGAGAATAATGAAATCTCAGATAAGAATAAATGTGCCTCAGAGGAGTGTAGAGAAATTTAAGGAAGTATTACTTTATATTCTAAATAATGTCGGTTCAAAACCAAATATCGGGGAAACAGTTATTTATAAACTTCTCTATTTCATAGATTTCGATTACTACGAGAAGTATGAAGAGCAGTTGATTGGTGCTACCTATAAAAAGAATCACTATGGTCCCACACCTATAGAATTCAAAAAAATTGTTTCAGAGATGGTCAAGAAGAAAGATATATCCAGAGTGAAAAACAAATACTTCAGTTATCCTCAAACTAAATATTTACCTTTGAGGGCCCCTGACCTCTCCAAATTGAAAGCTACTGAGACAGAAATAATTGATGATGTTCTGAGCAGGCTGTCCGATATGAATGCTACACAGATAAGTGAATATTCACACAACGATGTTCCATGGTTAACAACTGAGGAGCAAGAGATTATTGAATATGAATCCGTTTTTTACAGAACCAAAGCCTATTCAGTAAGAGAATATAGTGAAGGTATTTCGAAGGATTAGAAGGCTTTCCGAGTTTGAGAAGGATATAAAAAAACTTCGAAAAAGATTTAAAACGATAGAGGATGATTTACAGAACTTTATCAAGATTCAATTAAAGCTTTACCACAAGCTGAACATAGACCAGGGGGGTATTTTTCAGTTCAGAAATATACAGATCAAAAACCCTAAAATATACAAAGCAAAGAAGTTCGCTTGCCGTTCTCTTAGAGGGAAAGGCGTACAATCGGGGATTAGAGTTATCTATGCTTATTTTGAAGAAAAGGATGAAATTCAACTTATTGAGATCTACTTCAAGGGTGATAAGGAAAACGAAGATAGGAAAAGAATAGCAAAGAATTATGGAAAAGAAAAATAGTGTAAACCGAATGAAATAGGGATATACGCTATATGCCATTAGCAGTATGCAATTCACATCAGCAGGTTATTTCAATCATCTTCATCAATAATAGGGGTCCGACTAAGAAGTGAGATTTAGTATTCAAATTCTCACTCCAATCCTCTTGACATCTTTATGAATAACTGGTATGGTTTCCCATAACAAATCGCTTCACTTGACCCACCTCAAGCGGGAAGTTGAGATTTATCGTTATCTGACTATGGATTTATAGAAAACATGAATGGAAAGAGTAACTGAGAGAGTTTTAAAAATTCAATTTGGTTATTTCTATCCGACTTGAACATATATGTTTATTAAGTTCATTGAGCAAATGGATAATAATTAGGACAGGAGAAATATATGGCAAATAAAAAGACATTTAATGACCTTGGACTTTCAGCAAAAGCACTGGATGCAATTAATAAAAAGGGTTTTGAAGAGCCAACCCCAATTCAGGCTATGACTATCCCTGTAATGCTAAGAGATGATACTAATATCATCGCTCAAGCCCAAACAGGTACAGGCAAAACAGCTGCATTTGGATTACCGTTGATAGAAATGGTTAACATAGATTCCAGAACAGTTCAGGCACTAATTCTAGTTCCTACACGAGAGTTAGCCATTCAGATATCAGAAGAAATCATTTCACTCAAAGGAACCAAGGATATCAAAATAATACCGATATATGGTGGTCAATCTATTGATCAGCAGTTACGCAGACTGAAAAAAGGTGTGCATATTGTAGTTGGGACTCCGGGTAGGGTGATTGATCATCTTAACAGAAAGACACTAAAGCTTGGGGGGATTGAGCACCTGATACTTGATGAGGCAGACGAAATGCTAAATATGGGATTTATCGAAGATATGGAAGAAATAATGAAGCATACGAATCCTGCAAAAAGAACACTATTATTTGCTGCAACAATGCCGGCAAGGATAAAAGATCTTGCACATAAATACATGGACGGTTATGAGTTTCTTACAGCTAAGAAAGAGCAACTGACAAGTGATCTGACGGAGCAAATATACTTTGAGGTTAAAGCTTCTGATAAATTTGAGGCACTATGCAGGATAATTGACATTGAAGATGATTTTTACGGTTTGGTTTTCTGCAGAACAAAGAGTGATGTGGATTCTGTTGTAACTCATTTAGTAGGTAGGGGGTATGATGCAGAAGCTATTCATGGAGATATTTCACAGACACAAAGAGAAAGAACCCTGGAAAAATTTAGGAAACAAAGAGTCAATATTCTTATAGCAACAGATGTTGCAGCACGTGGAATTGACATTATTAACCTTACCCACGTTATAAACTATTCTCTACCTCAAGATTCAGATTCATATGTTAATCGAATAGGTCGTACAGGAAGGGCCGGGAATGAGGGTACCGCTATTACGTTTATTACTCCTAAGGAGTATAATCAACTGATGTCCATACAGCGAATCGCCAAGACTGATATTAAGAAATCAAAAGTACCAAACGTAAAAGATATTATCAAAGCCAAAAAGAAAAAAATATACGATGATCTGACTACCATTCTTGAAAATGAGATTGATACTAAATATTATGACTGGGCTAAGAAATTGCTTCAGGATAATAATCCGACAGAAATATTGGCAGCTATACTTAACTATCGTTTCAAAGAAGAACTCAATCCTGATGCCTATGGTGAAATAAAAGAAGTCGGTGTAAAGGGGAAGCAACTTGATCAACAGGGTAAAGCAAGACTTTTTGTCGCACTTGGTAAGAAAGACGAGATTAATGCCAAAAAACTTGTTAAGCTTATTATGAGCAGAGTATCAGTTGAACCCAAATATATCAGAGACATACGGGTAATGGACAAATTCTCTTTCATAACTGTTCCTTTTGAAAAAGCAGAGAAAATCATTGTTAGCTTTAAAAAAAGGGGTAAGAAGCCATTAATCACCCATGCCAAGAAAAGAACAGGGAGTAATAGGAGTCAGACTAAGAAGTAAAGACCTAGCGGGGTCACTCTGAAAACTGAAAATTGACTTGTAAGGCAAAAGCGACCTAGTATTCCCACCCTCTCCTATACGCTCCCTAATTCAATCAAATCCCCCTTTCTCCCCCTTTTCTAAAGGGGGAAATGAGATAGTAAAATTTTGAAAATAACGAGGGACGGAGGATGTAAACTTGTAAACTTTTCTGGTAAACCCTTTAACTATCGAATATGTAAAGGAACAGAATTCTGAAACGATACTGAAACGCCGAGATGCTGAAAGAGGTTCAGCATGACATTATCTGGATAGAAAACAACATAATCGATTTATCTTGACAGATAATGCAAGAAATGATAAAATTCGAGAATCAGAAAACAAGAGGAGGTGAGACAATTATATCTTTTTTTATCTAACAAGAGGAGGTAATGGTGGCAAATAAGGAGGTATTTGTTTGGACATTGATATTCGGAGTTTTGGTCATTCTTATCCTCAGTACAGTATTAATAGGTGATCAGACAATTATCGCACCCTCCGAAGATGTCTATGTTACAACTTTCGGAGGAGGTGAAGGATGCAATCCATTCATAAAATATGACATATCTTCCGTTCCATCAGGTGCAGTGATTGATTCTGTATTTCTTCAAGTATATGTCTGGGAAATTGGTTCCGCTTGGGACGGTGATGTAAATTACTGGAATGTTAATAACCAGACCTGGACGGAAAGTGATTCCGCAAAGCTATTATGGGATTCCCCAACCTCTGATTCAACTTATCAACTGGCAGATTTTGGAACTCTTGTGGGTTGGACACAATCTGTAGACATCAAGGACATATTCCTAACCGATTACAATATTAGCAATACATACATGAGTGTCAAAATAAAAGACCCCGACGATCCCACATACATGCCTCCACCCGGAAGTTATCCTTTTGACTATAACGATACATTAGCATTAGGAAATTGGTTATTTGAAGAACACATAATTTTCTATCCTCACGAATATCCCAATGCCCCACCCTGGTTAGTGGTATACCATCACGCAGTAGGGATTAACGAGACTTTTTTATCTGAAACAGATTCCAATGGTAAAAAATTAGATGTATACCCAAATCCATTTTTCTCAGTTCTCAATATTGCTGAGCTTAAAACAGATATTGAACTTTACAATTCAGCGGGAAGATTTCTGATTGTGTTGACATCAGGCACAATTGGAAAAAATCTAAAACCTGGTATTTACTTTCTAAAGGCAAAGCGATACTTACCGACTAAGATAGTAAAATTACAATAGCTTTACAACATTAAAGGGGTCGTGCTGAAAAATAGAAATAACTCCCTCTCTAAATTTGTTCTCGAAAAACGAGATTCTTCCTAAGTTAAAAACTACAGCCTTAGTCAGAATGACAATAAGACAGATTACACACCCCTAAACCCTGTGAAATACAATTAACTTCTGTCTATTTTCCTATTTCACGGGGTAAAGTCCCCTCTTTTTAGAGGGGACTTTACTTATTTAGAACGGACGAGCGGGGTTTATAATCAAAAAATGAGATATAAAAGGGGAAATGACATAATGAAATAATGAGATTCTTCCGAAGTTACAAAGAGTGCTTTACTCAGAATGACACTTCTTGTGTCAGATTCTTCCGAAGTTACACAAAGAGTGCTTTACTCAGAACGTCAGGTCTCCATTTATTGCTCTGAATCTATTTTACGGTTTATTCAGAAGAGAATTAAGAATTGAAAATTCATGATGACCTTGTGCTCTGGTTCATTAGGATGTTAAAATAGTAATGATAAAAAAGTAAAAATGTCAAGAATATATTTCTCTCTTGCTTTTTTGGCAAATCTCCTGTATATTAAATACCATATTTGACTAAACCGACTTGCTTACTCAGAAAGTACACAAAAAATCCGATAAGGAAAAAATAAGGAGGACGACCATATGATAGATAAAATAATGAAAATTCTGGGTGAAGATGTTCAAAGTTTATTAGAATATAAATGCGAAAGAATCCCAAAAAATAGTCTCCATCTTCCGGGACCCGATTTTGTAGATAGAATAATGAGTTTTTCCGATAGAAGCAATACCGTCCTTAGAAATATGCAGACGCTTTTCAATCATGGGAGATTATCAAATACAGGATATCTTTCAATTCTACCCGTTGACCAAGGTGTTGAACACTCAGCAGCTGCTTCCTTTGCACCAAACCCAATATATTTTGACCCGGAAAATATCGTGAAACTTGCCATAGAAGGTGGATGCAATGGTGTTGCTTCAACATTGGGAATACTCGGTTCTGTGTCAAGAAAATATGCTCACAGGATTCCCTTTATCTTGAAAATAAACCATAATGAGCTTCTCACATATCCAAATTCCTACGACGAAAGAATTTTTGCATCCGTTGAACAAGCGCTCGATATGGGTTCCGTGGGAGTGGGTGCAACGATTTATTTCGGTTCACAGGAATCCCGCCGTCAAATTGAAGAAATCTCGAACATCTTTGAATATAGTCATGAATTAGGCCTGTTTACAGTCCTCTGGTGCTATTTGAGGAATGCAGCGTTCAAAAAAGACGATACAGATTATCATACATCTGCCGATTTAACGGGTCAGGCAAACTACCTTGGCGTCACTATCGAAGCCGACATCATAAAACAGAAACAACCAACAAACAATGGCGGATACACTGCATTGAATTTCGGCAGAACACACCCATTACTTTATGAGAAATTAACATCGGAAAATCCCATAGACATGACGCGATACCAGGTGGCAAACTGCTATATGGGAAGGATTGGTTTGATTAATTCAGGTGGTGCGTCCGGTAAAAACGACTTGGAGCAAGCAGTGAGAACTGCGGTAATCAACAAAAGGGCTGGAGGGATGGGTCTTATAACCGGAAGAAAAGCGTTTCAGAAATCGATGAAGGAAGGTATTAATATACTGAACACAATTCAAGATGTATATCTTGCAGAAAAAATAACCATTGCCTGAACCTCACAACCAAAATAATCCTGAACAATACTAACAGGCAAGGGTTCCAGCCTCACACCGGAGCGCAACAAACCCCTTCTATTTTCCCAGTTTTACCGTTAATTTTTCGAGCATATCCTTAACCATCGCACTAAGATCGTATTCTGGTTTCCAATCCCATTCCTCCTTCGCACTGGTGTCATCCATATGATTGGGCCAGGAATCTGCAATCGCTTGTCTGATAGGGTCAATCTCGTATGACATTTCAAACTCAGGAATTCGCTCTTTTATCCTTACTGCAATTTCTTTTGGAGTGAAATTAAATGCGGTTAAATTGAAAGCATTTCTGTGTTTCAACCTTGTAGGATCTGCTTCCATCAAATCGTAAGCGGCTTTCAATGCATCGGGCATATACATCATATCGAGCATTGTATCTTCCTTCAAAAAACAGGTATATTTTTTGTTTTTTATTGCTTCATAGAATATTTCAACTGCATAATCTGTTGTTCCCCCTCCTGGAAGAGTCTCATATGAGATGATTCCTGGATATCTAACACCTCTTGTATCAACTCCGAAGCGTTTAAAGTAGTAATCCGCGAGCACCTCACCTGCTACCTTTGTAACTCCATACATAGAAGTCGGCCTTTGTATTGTATCTTGGGGGGTGTTGTCGACTGGCGTTTCCGGTCCAAATGCAGCAATGGAACTCGGAACAAAAACAGCACACTTATGTTCCCTTGCAACCTCAAGAACATTATACAAACCATTCATATTTACATCCCAACAGAGCTGTGGTTTGCTTTCGCCTACCGCAGAAAGCACTGCAGCAAGATGATGTATAGTACCCACATCAAACTTCTTAACGATACCATCAACATCTTCTAATTTACTAACATTGATGAATTCGAATGGACCCGAATTCTTTAACTTATCCGATGGTTTTGTTCTATGTCCCACAGCAACAACATTATCGGAACCATATTTATCCCTTAAATACATTGTTAATTCCGAACCTATCTGTCCTACTGCACCTGTTACCAAGACTTTCCTCATATTAACTCCTTTCTTCTTTGTTTTCTTATAGACCATTTTCTTAAAAATGTCAAGTTTAATTGAGAATTCGATTTTAAGATAAAAAAACTCCTTTATTTCTCTATCAAAATCCATAATATGAAAAAATTCGCATATGTGTGGCATTTTTGCCCCGCTTTTTGATACATTCATAGCTAAAACAATGAACAAAAAATACTCCTATGCCCCGTAAACTACTATAATAGATAAACTTAGAATTATAGTTTCTCTCTGGCATAAAAAATGCATATATTTTCATTGCAATGAAGCAGTAGATTGCATAAACTTATATGAAAAAGAAAAAAAATATTGTAGACATTACAAAAGACATTTTTCTGAATGCTATAGTCTGTCCTAAATTGGGCTGGTTAATGCGCAGCGAAGAAATATCTATAATACCATCAATGGGTGATGCATTCAGGACAATCCAGGCAAAGGAAGTGCAAAAAAGAGCGCGACTTCTTTACGTCGAAGGATTATTAATAAAGGAAAAAGATAGTGTGCTTGCATCAAAGAAAACATCTTACATAATAAACCACTCTAAAATACCCGCAATATTCGAAGCAACTTTTTACATAGACCATTATATTGCCAAAGCAGACATACTCAAGCGAGAAAGCAATTGCTGGACGCTTATTGAAGTTAAATCTGCCGTTAAGAACAAGAACGAATTTCTTGACGATATGGCTTATACTTGTATGGTCATTAAAAAGGTGGGTTTAAAAATATGTAAGATCAAACTTTTCTTGATATCAAAGAATTTTAGATTAGGAATGGAAAAAGAAAAATTCTTCATCTCCGTCGACCACACGAATGAGGTGACAAAAAGAGAAGAACACTTCACGCATCTCTGGACTATAATCGAAAACATTACCAAAAGACCTATTCGCCCTGAAGGTAATCTTCTCTTTGAGTGTCGAAAATGTAAACTCCTAAATGAATGTATAGGGAAAAATCCGGAAAATACAATTTTCAGATTACCAAAACTAACAAAACCTAAATTTGAAAAACTAACGAAATTGGGTATAGTAGAAATGGAAGATATTCCTTCGGATTTTCCTTTAACAGGATATCAGGAAATCGTCAAGATATGTAGCAGAACTGGTAAACCATATATTGGAAAAGAACTAAAATCGCGCCTGAATGTTGTTAAGTGGCCTGCTTTTTATCTGGATTTTGAAACAATCATAACCGCCGTACCTATATACGAAGATGTTGCACCGTATACCAGAATACCAACACAATATTCAATTCACAAGTGCAGCAATCCAGGTCAAGTTCTTTGCCACAGAGAATTCATTGCAAACCCGAAGAAAGACGTTAGGAAACAACTCACAGAACAGCTCATCAAGGATTTGGAAGATAAAGGAACTATCCTCGTATACTCTGGTTTTGAGCAAGCCATAATCAACAACCTTGCACAGACATTTCCGAATTATGAAAACGATCTGATGAAATTAATAGAGAGACTTGTAGACCTTGAGCACATAATAAAATATAATTTCTATCATCCAAATTTTCACGGAAGCACATCCATTAAAAAAACACTCCCAGCTTTGATATCAGAGATATCATACGATGGACTGGAAATTTCAGATGGTGACACTGCCATGGCGGTTTATGGTTTCATGGCACTTGGTACCTATGAACAAAAAGAAGTTGAAATCCTTCAAAGCAAACTCCTTGAATACTGTAAACTCGACACACTGGCTACCGTTAAGCTGCATGAAAAGCTTGTGAATTATGTTACATAATCTACCTGAATAGATACATAGTCTAAATTGTTCTTTCTCTCCTCTATAACATTTGAGTCTATCCATTCTATTGGGCAAAAAAATAGATGTAAGATATTGATAAATAATTAGTTTTACAGCTGTCCCATTTATTGGGCAACCTTACCCTTTAAATAGCGTTTGACCTGGTATAATTTCAAATGATTTGGAATTGGTTCGTGGGGTACGTAACAGGTGTGGCATTTTTGTCCCAACTAAATCCCAATATTTAGTAACTTATGATTGCACTTAAAAAACCGTCCCATTTTTGTCCCTTAGTGTTATATTGTAGACAGTATCCTCAAAAAAAACTTGACAATAAACACCAATTCTGATAAAGTACCGAGGATGAATAAGTCATCTGTCTTTTTTCTTTCTTTTCTTATTCCACTGACACTTTTTTCTTCAAATACAGCAGAAATTAACATACTCTCCTCGACATCTTATCAAACCCTTATCGAGATTAAATGTCCATCAATAAGATTAAAAGGGAACGATGTGCTTTCTCTTGAAATGGGAGAACTTCAAACACTTGAAAAAGAGGGTTATCCTCCTCTTCCATACATTACTGGCATAATAGCGATATCAGATAAAGGTGATTACAAAGGAGAAATCCAGAACGCAGATGATTATCTTATCCAATTACATAATCCTCTTAAACTCCATGAAAATATGTATCCTGAGCACCAATTAATCCTTGATACTCCGCAAATTCTGCGAGACTATAGAATACTGAGATTTCAGTTCTTTCCAATTAAATATATCCGTGAGACGAATGAACTCCGAATAACAAGAAATACCACAATAAGAATAAGAAAGGTAGGAACGAAAGGAAAAAATGAGAAATCATTCAAAAGAACTCGTATTTCAAGTAGCTTCTATCCCATCTACAAAACCTCTATTCTGAATTTCGAGTCGGTTGAACTTCCAACATACGATTATATTCTGTTCCTTATCATCACTCCCGACTATTATTACGATTATATGCTTCCGTTCATGGAGTGGAAAGAAAGAACAGGGATTATCGTAAAGATGACCAGATTTTCAGAAATAGGTTCGAATCCTTCAAGCGATGATATTAGAAATTATATATTGAACGCTTACAACGGTTGGTTGTATCCCCCCGACTATTTCCTGGCTATTGGTGATGCAGGTATCTTTCCAACGAAGTATACAGTGGATTACGCCTCTTATGGTACATATGTTAACGACAATTACTATGTCGCTCTTGATAGCGTAAATGACATCTTCCCTGACATTTTAGGAGCAAGGTTGCCCATTCAAAACAGTTTCCAACTTGAAACAATGACAAACAAGATAATAAATTATGAAAGTTCACCCTATATGGCTGAAACTACCTGGTATAAAAAGGCAATAATGATTGGTTCTGATGAATACCCATCTCAACCTGCGACAAAGCGGTGGGTCAGGGACAGATTTATTGATTACGGATACCAATATGTTGACACGATCTTTGCGAGGAATTATGCAAACCCTTATTCAATGGGAATTCACATTACCAACTCAGTTAACGAAGGCAGAGGGTTTCTCAACTACAGGGGACCCGGTTGGGACTACGGGTGGGCTGCGAATTTCGGTTGGTTTTACACCACATCAGATGTTGCAGGTCTTAATAATATTAGAAAACTACCGGTGGTAACAACAGTGGGTTGCGGCGTTGCAAAATTCGACGAAAGTAATTGTTTTGCCGAACAGTGGATGCGCAATGGAACTCCCACATTGGAAAAGGGAGCCGTTAGCTTATTCGGAGCAACATGGATAACACATACTCGTCACAATAACAAAATGGATAGAGGTATATATAAGGGTATACTTCAGGAAGGACTTAAAACCTTTGGCGAAGCTGCGTTACGAGGAAAAATCAATATGTATGAAATCTGTGGGATGAATGATACAACAGTAACTGAAATGAATGAGTATCTTGTATTGGGTGACCCTACACTGCTTCTAAGAACAGATGTACCTGAATCCCTAACGGTATTTCACCCCTCCATCACACCTATTTGTCAGAGCATTCCTTTCAAGGTAACAGTCAATGATGCGGATGGTTCTGTCCCGGGAGCTTTCGTCTGTGCAAGAATGGACACATTTTTTCATTCTTCAGGTTATACAGATTCTTCAGGAATTATCACCCTCACTATCTTTCCAACCCAAATCGACACAATCCATGTATCAGTTGTTGCTCAGAACCATTTCCCCTACGAAGGTATTTCTATTGTTAAAAGTTCCTGCCCCTGGGTGCAGTATTGTAAGCACTTTGTTGATGATGATACTATGGGAACAAGCAATGGAAATGGTGATTCCATTCCCAATCCCGGAGAATCCATAGAACTTCCTATTTACTTGAAGAATTTCGGGAATACTGGAGCAATTGGCGTTGTTGCGTGTTTGTCAACCAATGACGATTATGTAACAATAACGGACAGCATCCAGTCCTTTGGAAATATCAGCGCAGACGATAGTGCTATGTGTCTGGATAATTACGATATTGCAGTATCAAACTCCACTCCGGATAATCATCCTGTCTTCTTCAAACTCACAATAAATGATGTTAACGATTCAGTCTGGATATCGAATTTCAGACTTACTATTTCGGCACCTGTAATTAAATTTCAAAAATATACCATAAATGACTCGGGGCAAACAAACCCCAATGGAATTCTCGACCCAGGTGAAGAAGCTGATATAACATGCAGGCTCATCAACAGGGGTTCAACCGAGGTAAAAAACCTGACCGCAATCCTTCGTTCAATGAATTCATTCGTACACATAACTGATTCTTCTTCAACCTACGGAAGTATTCTTCCAAATCAGCAAAAAACCGGTACACCTTTCACCATAAATGCAGACTCATTAACACCAAACGGTTACCGTGCTGAAATGAAACTAATTTTTTCTGCACCTTCTGGTTATTGCGACAGCGCGACATTCAACATAATTATTGGAATGCAAACCGAATACTTGATCTGGGACCCGGATATAAACCATTCAAGCGGTCCCGTAATAGAATCCGCACTTGAATCCAATGGCTATCAGGGAGAGTACACTTTAAATGTCCTTGATTTTCTTGCAATGCTGAAAGATTTCAAGGCTATTTTTATTTGTTTGGGAATAAATCCGAATAACTATATATTGACAGATGGTGAAATAATCGATTCCCTCACTTCATATCTTGATAATGGAGGACGTCTCTACATGGAAGGTGGAGAAACATGGACATTCGATGTTCCAACGAAACTTCATCCTTACTTCAGAATTCCTGAATTGTATGATGGTTTTGATGATACATATTCAATTTCAGGTAAATATGGAACATTTACAAACCAGATGAACTTCACCTATACAGGAGAAAATAATTTTATGGATAGACTCGATATAACAGGCGGTAGTTTCATAATTTTCAGAAACCTATCACCTTACTATAACAACGGTGTCGCTTTCGATTATGGCACTTATAAGACCGTCGGACTGTCCTTCGAATTTGGAGGACTCGTAGATGCCTCACCACCTTCTACAAAAAAAGCACTGGCAGATTCAATAATGCACTTCTTCGGTATAATGGGTATTTCTGAATATGCAAAAGAGGAAAACTATCCAGCATCAGTATCACTCTCAAAAAGCTTCCCTAATCCTTTTTTAATCGAGACAATTTTAACCTACGGAATACCCTTTCACAAAACGAACAATCAACTCAAGAAAATAACAGTGAAATTGCGCATCTTTGATGCAACAGGAAGGAGAATAAAAACCCTTGTTGATGAAAAAAAACTTCCAGGTTTTTACAAAACCTTCTGGAATGGAAGAGACGACAGTGGTAACACCGTTGGACATGGAATTTACTTCGCAAGATTAACTCTTGAAGAACAAAAACTGCATAGAACAAGAAAAATAGTATTCCTTAAGCAATAAAAATTTATGCTTACCTGCTTAACTCCCATTTTGATATTTAGCCTGAAAGTTTGTCATTGCGGGCATAAAGGTCATAGAATGTTGTTGACAAAATACATAATATACTATAAATAAAGGATTTAGAGTCAAAAATAAGATAGTTTATTAAAAGGAGTCAATAATGGTAAAAAAAACACTGTCCATATTGTTTATCAAAGAGTGTTATTTTTCATGGTAAAACAAACTTATATAAGCAACGTTTTAAGTGTCTCAACTGTAGGAAGACTTTCATATGGAAAAGACCTTATAACAAAAGATATCGTGAACAACATTGGTTTATTCTTTGGGTAAAAGAAGGTTACTCTATTAGGCAACAAAGCCAGATTTCAGGTCATAGTGAGTCAAAGCTTAAACGTATCAAAAACTATTGGCTTCAAACATTACCTGATGAGTGCACAAATTATTCGAATTATAAATACATCATCTACGATGGCACATATTTTCATAAAAATGGTTGTTTAATAAGTCTTATGGAAGCAAAGACACAGAAAATTATCTCAAACATCTATGCAAAGAAGGAAAGTTTTAAGAGTGTGTATCCCTGGTTTAAGAAGCTTAAGAAGCACGGGCTTAACCCTGTCTATGTAGTCATGGATGGAGAACGTTCTGTTATCAGAGCTATAAAACTTATCTGGCCTCATGCTAGAATTCAACGCTGCCTATACCATATTCAACGTGAAGGTATGCGCTGGCTCAGGACTTTTCCTAAGACTCAAGCCGGAAGAGAATTGCGTTGCCTCTTGCGGACATTGTGTGCCATTAAATCTATAAAAGAACGAAATGATTTTATAAAAAACTACAAACTTTGTATAAAAAAATACAAAGAATTTTTAAATTCATTGCCCAAAGACAAAATTGCTTTTAAAGATCTTAAACGTACCATTGTGTTAATAAATAACGCGTTACCTGATATGTTTTATTATTTAAAAGAACCAATTATCCCGGCAACCACTAATATGTTAGAAAGTTTTTATTCAAGGCTTAAAGCCGACTACAGACGTCATCGCGGATTGTCGCAAAAACATAAAATTCAGTATTTAAAATGGTATTGTTTTCTAAAAAATAACAACATTCCATGACCTTTATGCCCATTGCGAGGAGCGAAGCGACGTGGCCATCTCATCTTTAACTAATGAAACTTGAAATAGTAAAAGCGAGATTGCTTCGCATTTGTGGAGCAAGCCCCGTGTAATAGAAAAATGTTTTGTGCATAATGGTATTACACAGGGCAAGAAGAAACGCTCGCAATGACGTTCTTGTGATATTGTGGTTAAGCAGATAAGCATTAAAACTTTTTCCCGAAATAAAATTACTGGAATAAATCACTCTTTCTGCTGTATATTGGATAGAATAAGTTTTATAGGTGATACAGTCCAATGATTGTTTGCACTATTTAATTGAAACCGTCAACCTTATCACGAAAATTTTAAAAGGAGGTGAAAAATGATGAAAAAATCATTTCAGATTCTTTCTCTGCTGCTTATTTGCATATCGTTTATGGGATTTTTGGGAATTGGAGGCAACCGAAATGTTAACGATATAATAAAACTGCTGAAAGCAAAGGTTGGAGAAGAAGTAATCAAGTCACATATTACCCACAAGGATCTCACATTTGACTTAACAACGAACGACATTGTCAACCTTAAGAAGGTTGGTGCAAGTGATAACCTTCTTTCCTTTATGATGGAAGGTAACGCTTTCAGCGAGTTCCCATTCGATATTGAGAAGGAATTCATAGTAAGAAAACCTGTGGTTCATAATCAGATTGCAATTTTCCCCGTCTTCAAAAAGACACCCGTCACTGTGGAAGATTATATTACGCTTGACGAAGCTCAAGATAGAAAGGTTATTATCATAAAGGAAAAAGAGTCTGGATCGGTTCCTGTCGTTATTATAGAAAACATCGGTAGAAAATCGATATTCATTATGGCAGGAGAAATCATCATAGGGGGAAAACAGGACAGAATGACGTCTCACGATGTTCTAATACCTACAGGAAAAAAAATCGAGGTGTCCGTCAGATGCGTGGAGCATGGAAGATGGCAGGGCAAATCCTACGAGTTTAAGTCAGGTGGAGCAATAGGAAGTGGAAATGTCAGAAGTGCACTGCAGTTCAAAAACCAGCAAGAAGTTTGGAACCAGGTAGGTAAGAAGTGCAAGGAACATAATGCAGAAACTTCCACTGGGACATACAGAGCACTTCTATCAAGTGAAGATATCAAGTTACGCAGTAAACCATACTTTGACGCTCTAAGACCGAGTCTAGAAAATAAGGATATGGTCGGAATGATTATTGCATTAAATGGAGAGATTGTATGTGTCGACATTTTTGCCAATCCCAGTTTCTTTGGAAAAATAAGAGAGAAATTGCTGAAATCTTATATACTTGATGCTATCAGCACAAAAGAAACAAGTACGGAAGTCCCAAAAAAGAAGGAGATACTTGATTTCTTCAGTGAACTCAAAGTGGCAAGAATCGAACAGAGCATAAAATACAAAGCAAACTGCAATTATGAGATGGAATCCGAAAAACTCATAGGTAACGAATCCAAGGATGATGATGGTAACTTACAGCATCTGAATCTTTACAAACAGTAATCAAAATATGTGGGTGTTCTCGCAAAAGGGACAGACGTACAAGTCTGTCCCTTACCTTTAACTCAATAAAAGACTAAACCTCGAAAAGCCAGGCAAATTTTTTACCTGACATTCTTTCTCTTATACCCCATTCAAAATATATTATCCTTTTATCTTTCAAAGCTTTAAGCCTCGCGAAAGAAACGAGATTCGCACCTGTCTTAATCCTGTTGTCCTTCACCATTACTGCAGGGAATATTATTACCTCACGAGGAGTCACAAAACAAAAATACGGTAGAAATTTCCAGATTTTAGCAGCAATCTTCAGTTTCTCGAAAGCCTTTCCCATATCAAGACATATCGAATTCTTCTGCCTTGTTTTTACACTAATCCCAGTCAATCTATCCTTTTCAAAAATAAAACCCCTCGTGTCATTGACTAACAAATCAAACCCTTCGGATTTTGCGACTATCACATGCACCTTCCTCTTTACCAGATAATATGACACCAGCAACTCTCCGAAATCCCCAGAGACCAATTCATCCACTCCACTAATGTACGGAACTGTTAGTACCTTTAATTGTTGTCTTTTTGGCATTTTTCCCTCCATATCTTAATCGTAATAACAACATACCAGAAAATCATCTTGAAGTCAAGACTAAACTCTATGGTTGCGCAATTAAAAACCTTGACTTTTACAGATTAAAAACATATAGTTTTGTATGAGAATTTTGTCATGGAATGTAAACGGTCTGAGAGCAATTCACAAAAAGGGATTTTTGGAGTGGCTTGAACAAGAAAAACCTGATATCCTTTGTATTCAAGAAACCAAATTGCAGGAAAGTCAAATACCTGATGACATAAGGAATATTAAGGACTTGCATATCTATTTCAACTCTGCAGAACGCAAAGGTTACAGCGGCGTTGCACTTTTCAGTAAGCTTAAACCGAGAACGATATCGAATGGATTTGGCATCAAGAAATATGACACTGAAGGTAGAACAATCGTCGCAGATTTTGGGAAATTTGTCATTCTCAACATCTATTTCCCGAATGGAAAACAATCCAATGCAAGGCTAAATTACAAGATGGCTTTTTATGATGTTTTCTTAGATTACACAGATAAACTGAGAAAGAAGGATAAAATCCTGATTGTCTGTGGCGATGTAAACACAGCCCATAAGGAGATTGATCTTGCAAGACCAAAAGAGAACAAAAAAGCCTCGGGATTCCTCCCCCAGGAAAGGGCATGGATCGACAAATTCCTATCACACGGTTACATCGATACATTCCGTATGTTCAATATGCAAGGAGGTAATTACTCATGGTGGGATTACAAATCTCGCGCCCGTCTAAGAAATATTGGCTGGAGAATCGATTACTTCTTTGTTAGCGATAATGCGAGAAACTGCGTCAAAGATGCGTTCATAATGACTAATGTTCCTGGTTCGGACCACTGTCCAGTAGGTATTGACTTTAAATTCAAATGTTAAATTTCTCTTGAAAATTTCACCCGATCACTGTATACTTAATAGTATTTAAACATCCTATAAGGATCAGGATGCTGAAATTGGTTTTTGAGAAAGAAGGGCTGAAGTATGAGACCCAAAAATGTTTTGAACTTAACTATTAGAGTAAGAAAGTAGGTAATTTCATTGTGGATTTAGTAATTGAGCATAAAATTATAGTTGAAATTAGGGCAGTAACTGGCAATATGCCAAATGTTTTCAAATGTAAAATCTGTATAACCAGGTTTAATAAACATTTATGCTTATCTACTTAAGTCACAATATCACAAGAACGTCATCGCGAGCGTTTCTTCTTGCCCTGTGTAATACCATTACGCACAAAACATTTTTCTATTACACGCGGCTTGCTCCACAAAGCGAAGCAATCTCGCTTTTACTATTTCAAGTTTTATTACTTAAAGATGAGATTGCCACGTCGCGGAGTTTATACTGAACGAAGTGAATGTGCTCCTCGCAATGACAAACTTTCAGGTTAAATATCAAAATGGGAGTTAAACAGATAAGCATTAAACATTATAGCAGGAGAAAATTATGAGACCTGTCCTTCGATTTCTAAACGATGACCTTATAGAGAGAATTCTAGATGAAGCAAAAAACATTCTATGCAAATTGGGTGTTGAAATACACAATGCTCAAATACTAACTATGCTAAATCAGTATGGCGAAAATGTTAATTTTGAAAAGCAACATGTTCTTTTTACACGCAAAAACATCGATAGGGCGCTTAAAACAGTCCCCCATTCCTTCAAGCTTTACGATGTTCTGGGAAACGAAACCCATAATTTTGTGAATAACCAAGTATATTTTACACCTGGTTCGGCTGCCATCAATTTACTCGATTACAAAACTTCCAAAATTCGTAAGCCCAAAACCAGCGATTACATCGAATATACAAAGCTTGTGGCTGGTCTCCCTGCAATCGCATCCCAGAGTACTGCATTCATTCCTAATGATGTCCCTGAAAAAATACAGGATAGTTATAGACTTTATCTTAGTTTACTGTTCTGCGAAAAACCTGTCGTAACAGGTGCATTCACAATAGAAGCTTTCGATATTATGAAAGATTTCCAGGTTGCAGTTCGTGGAACAGAAAAATCACTTGCCGAAAAACCACTGACTGTATTTTCCTGTTGCCCAACATCTCCCATTAAGTGGAGTGAAATAACATCGCAGAATGTTGTTGATTGTGCCAAATATTCAATACCTATTGAATTCATATCAATGCCTCTTTCCGGATTTATAGCACCAGTTACACTCGTCGGGACATTAATCCAACACACAGCCGAAACACTCAGTGGAATCGTGATAAGCCAATTGACTAACCCGGGAACACCCGTGCTTTACGGTGGTTCACCTGCAATTTTCGACCTTAGATACGAAACAACACCAATGGGTGCAATAGAAACCCAGATGATTGATTGCGCTTATAATGAAATTGGGCATTATCTGGGAATACCGACACAGGCATACATTGCGCTGAGTGATGCGAAGCAGCTTGACGCACAATCAGGCCTGGAATCGGGTATAGGCGCTACTCTTGCCGCACTTTCAGGCATAAATAATATTTCAGGTCCAGGAATGCTTGATTTCGAAAGCTGTCAGAGTTTGGAAAAACTCGTGCTGGACAACGAAATTTGTGAAATGGTTCTTCATATGACTGAAGGTATCGAACCCAAGGAAGATTTCCCTTCGATTCCGCTTTTCCAGGAACTACTCAAGGAAAAACAACTACTGATTTCAAATCATACACGTAAGTATCTAAAGCACGAATTTTATTTGCCTTCAACCGTAATAGATAGAGCAAATAGAAGAAGATGGCAGGAAGAAGGAGAACTAACGCTTTTACAGAGAGCTCACAGTGAAGTTGAAAAACTCATTAAAAACTATAAACCATCGGCACTTCCTGATAGCATAAAAAAGTACCTGACAAAACTTATGCAAAAAGAGGCAAGAAGATACAATATGGAGAAGCTTCCATCAACTCAATTAAACAAATGAGTTATTTACCCGACCTGTCTCGATATATGACCAATTCAAACTTGGAGTCCAGGGTAAAATGCCTTGATCTTATGGAAGCTAAAAAAATATGAAAAATATTGTTGAGTTCGATTTAGAAGATATAAAACCGGAGCGAAATGCTGTATTTGAAACACAGGGTATCCCGGAAAATATAATCCCTCCTAAAAGTATTACAAACCTACTACAAAAAGCTATTTCCATATTTCTCGATTATGCTCAACCAAAAGCTATCTTGAACGAAGTTTCTATTCCAGAATTTGAAACTATCTATGCAGGAGAAGGATTGAATGAAATGACAACACCCCTTGACTCGATTTACAAAAGAGCAGATAAACTTGCTTTATTCGCTGCAACAATAGGTGAAGAAATAAGTCGAAAAATCACCGAACTATTCGATTCAAATGATTTTGCAGTGGCAAGCATGTTGGATTCCGTTGCATCGGCAAGCGCGGACAAAACAGCAGATGTTCTTGAAAAGCACTATTATAAAACATTAATAAACAAAGCGATGATGAATCCTTCCACCGGTATGCTGCGATATAGCCCAGGCTACTGCGGATGGCACATAAGTGGACAGAAAAAACTCTTTGCATATCTACATCCTGAAACAATAGGAATCCAGTTGCTGCCAAGTTACTTGATGAAACCACTGAAATCAGTAACAGGTGTTATAGTCGTTGGAGATAAGAAAATCCACATCTTCAAGGATAACTTCCCTTTTTGCGAACAATGTAAAACACATTCTTGTAGAATTAGAATAAGAAATTTAATTGGCAAAAAAATAAACTTTGAGAAAGGTAGAAAATAATGGATATCCTGAGCAGCATTTCACAATTTCTTCAACAGGGAAACGATAAAAAAGTTTTGAGCCTGACAAAAGAAGCAGTCAACAACGCAATACCCCCCCAAAAGATACTGGACGATGGTTTGATTGCCGGAATGAATGTAGTTGGACAGAAATACAAGGCTCATGATATCTTTCTTCCCGATGTCCTTCTTTCTGCAAAGGCAATGTATACAGGAATAAGTATCTTAAAACCATTATTTTTAAAGGGCAAAATGCAGGACAGGGGTAAGATTGTTATTGGCACTGTTCAAGGAGATTTGCATGACATAGGTAAAAATCTTGTTGCAATAATGCTAAAAGGAGCCGGTTTTGAAGTTATTGACCTTGGAAACAATGTTTCTCCCGAAAACTTCGTTGAAAGGGCAAAAAAAGAAAACGCCCCTATAATTGGTTTATCAACTCTTTTGACAACAACAATGCCTGTTATGAAAACCGTTGTTGATATTGTTAAAAACGACGGATTAAATAAGCAAATCAAAATAATCATAGGAGGCGCTCCTGTTACGGATGAATTTGCAAACAGCATTGGAGCAGACGCATACTGCTTCGATAGTATAAGCGCTGTGGAAACGGTTAAAAAAATAATGGCAAAAGACGGTAAAATGTAATGAAAGACTTTCTTGAAAGAATTAGAAATTGCGAAATTATGGTTGGCGACGGCGCAATGGGTACAATGTTGTTTACCAAAGGTCTCCAACCGGGTCAGCCTCCTGAAATCTTCAATATTACAAAAAGCAATATCCTTGAGAAAATCGCACAATCCTATCTCGATGCTGGTGCAGATATTCTGGAAACAAATACATTTGGAGGAACATCCCTGAAACTCTCGTTCTTTTCGCTCGAAGACAAAACAGATGAAATAAACAGAAATGCCGTTCTCGCTGTTAAGAAGATTGCAGCTAACCGCGCATATGTTTCCGGCTCCTGTGGACCAACAGGAAAAATTCTCAAACCTTATGGTGATACGGAACAAGAAACGGTTTACGAAAGTTTCTTAAGACAAATAAAAATCCTTGTTGATGCGGGAATCGACATTGTCTGTATTGAAACGATGATTGACCTTAATGAGGCAATACTTGCGATTAAAGCAGCCAAATCGGTTTCTTCAACAATTCCAGTCATAGCAACTATGACATTTGACGCAACTCCAAAAGGTTTTTATACGGTTATGGGCACAAGTATTTTTAACGCAGCAAAGGGACTCGAAAAAGCAGGAGCTGATATTATAGGTTCGAACTGCGGGAACGGCATTGAGAATATGGTCAGGATTGCACAAGAATTTAGCAAGGTCACCACTCTTCCTTTGATAATTCAATCAAATGCAGGCTTACCTATAATTCAAGGAACCGAAACCATATATCCTGAAACCCCTGAATTTATGGCAGAAAGAGCAAAGGAACTCGTAAATATTCCCGTATCGGTCATCGGAGGTTGCTGCGGAACAACACCAGAACATATTAAAGCGATCAAAGATATAGTAAACGCTATGCAACATTAACGACTCCATTATCATATGCTTTTTCACAACCGATCAACTCGTCCTTCTTATTGTGCAAGATAATTAATAAAGATTGGAATATGCGAAATCCAATTGTACAGATAAAATCAACACTTCACAAATTGGTTCTTGACAAGTTAACTTTAATAGTATAATAACTAAGCTTATGGGAGAAAATATGGATATTGGAAAGATGATTCTCGAATTAAAAGACGAACTTACTAAAATGAGAAGATACCTTCACACCATTCCTGAAACTGCTTTCCAGGAGGTTGAAACATCTAAATTCATTGCAAAAACTCTGTCAGAAATCGATGGAGTTGAGGTAAAAACCGGGGTTGCAAAAACAGGCGTTGTGGGTCTATTAAAGGGTAACGGTGAAAAAACGATTGCCCTGAGAGCAGATATGGATGCGCTGCCAGTAATGGAGGAAAACGATGTTGAATATAAATCACACCAGAAGGGAAAAATGCACGCCTGCGGTCACGATGCACATATGAGTATTCTTCTGGGAAGTGCAATGATTCTTTCAAAAATAAAAGATAAACTCAGGGGAAATGTGAAATTCATATTTCAACCAAGTGAAGAAAGCCTTCCCGGTGGTGCAATGCAGATGATAGATGAAGACGTTCTTGAAAATCCAAAGGTTGATGTCATTCTGGGACTTCATTCTGATCCTACAATCGAAACAGGAAAGGTTGGATACAAAACAGGTGAACTTATGGCATTCACATCGGAGTTTACGATCCTTTTGCATGGAAAAGGCGGTCATGCTGCCGAACCGCACAGATCAATCGATCCTATCGTTATGGCAAGTGACGTCATACAGGCAATACAGAAAATATCATCACGTTGGACAGGTCCTTTACAACCTGTCGTTGTGACTATAGGTGCAATACATGGCGGAACAACATTCAATATAATACCCGATATAGTTGAATTAAAAGGAACCGTGCGACTTTTAAATATGCACTTGGTCGACCTTACAGAGAAGAAAATCCACGATATACTTGAAACAATTACAAACCTTTACGGTGGTAGTTATGAGTTCGATTTTGTCAGAGGTTATCCCGTTCTTAGAAACGACGAGAAATTCACCCTCTTTGCAAGCAATGTGCTTTTAAAACTTCTGGGACAGGACAACATAATAAGATTACAAAAACCCTTGATGGGTGGTGAGGATTTTGCTTACTACCTGACGAAAGTACCAGGTACGTTCCTTAGATTGGGAACAGGGAATAAGCAGAAAAATACGACATTCCCCTGGCATCATTCGAAGTTTAACATAGATGAAGATGCGTTACCTATAGGTGTGGCAGTTTTTGTGCAGTGTGCCATTGACTTTTTTAAGTATTATGAATAACTTTAAGAGTAAAGGACTAACCTCTTTTATATCTTTCAGATACTTTTTTCTTCTTTTGATTCTCTTACTCTCACTTTCTTTAACCCTCAATGCAGGAAAATACAATCCCTTTGTCTGGACAACCTATAAAGAATTTACACACATCTACAGCATAGCAATCAATATGGACCAAGTTTATTTTGGCAGCGACGCCTCTATTCTTAGATTCAATAGAATCGAAAAAAAATGGGACGAACCTATTACAAAAAGCAATGGATTCGATGACACCAGGGCAAAGATTGTCGCTATCGACAGAAACTTCAATAAACTATGGATTGTCTCCGAAAATTCAGTTTACGTTTATGTCCCACAAATTGCTTTCTGGGAGAGAAAAATTCCACTGATTAGTATCTCTCTCACTTCGATTAACTCGATAGGTTTCAATCGCAACAGAATATTTCTCGTAGGGAAAGAGGGAATATTTGCTTCAAATAGAGGGGCATATCTGTGGCAGAAGTGGTCCGCGGCACTTCCCCAGGATATTGAATGGTTTGGAGAAAAAGACAATACGGATGTTCGAGATTATCCTTTTCTTGTTCCTTACTATGCCCAAGATAAATATTTCCATAGATATGAGTATGCTTCAATTGCAGTAGATAATAAGGATATGTGGATAGGCACTAACGGATATGGGGTTTACTACGATAATACATACACATGGAATGGAAATCATTACTATACAGGAATTGCCAACAGCCGTGTCGATGCGATATTTCCAGACGATGAATTTTTCTGGCTTGGTGGAAGAAATGGAACAGGTAAGGGGATTACCTTTATTAATTTTGATACAGGCGAAGGACAATATTACCGCTCCGAAGACATTTACGGCATGGATTCAGACAACATATACGCAATAATAGGTGACAGCAAAAACATCTGGTTTGGAACAGGCAGCGGATTATTAAAATACAGTAAAGATAAAAACAGTTGGAAAACCTATAACCTCTTTGATGGGCTACCTGGTGAAATTGTAAAAGCTCTAATTCTGAAAGGGGACACGCTTTTTATAGGAACAAACCAGGGTTTGGCTTACTTACCTCCTGGATCAAAAGATATTTTCAGCTTTGAATTTTTTGATAATATATCAATCAATTTTCTAAGCGAATACGACAACCGATTGCTAATAGGATGTGCGGATGGTGCATTCAGCAAACACGATAGCCTATTTGACGAAATTTCTGATCCTGACGGTGATTTTGCTTTTGGGGTCTCAACTATTTTTGCCGATACCAATACTGTATGGTTTGGAACGACAAGAAAAGGTATTGACGTATATTTTCCCGACAGTTTAAAATGGGAGGAATATCTCTTCCCCACTCCCATATGCGGTGAATGGGTTTTTGCAATCTCAGGTAATAAGGACTATATATGGATAGCCACTGATAATGGGGTAACAAGGTATAATAAGAAACTGAGGATGTGGAAAACCTTCAATGAGAGCGATGGTCTTGCAAATAACGAAGTAAGGGCAATTTATGTTGACGAAAATTATGTATGGTTTGGCACAAAGGATGGCTTAACAAGACTTAAATACAAGGATTCCTCCATCCCACCGTAAATGAGATTTCGTTTCGGGAACTACATTCCCGAAACACCACGACAGGAGTAGGAAGACTTGTCTTGCGATAAGGCGAAGGCCAGACTGCTACTCCAAGGAATTATTTAACTAAAATAACTTTTCGGGTTTTTGTGAAATCCTCAACTTTCATACGGATGAAATATACGCCCTGAGGCAGATCGCTAATGTCAGGATAAAAATAATGTAATCCCTTCTTTACATAAGTATTTAGAAGACTCCTAATTTTTCTCCCATCTATACTATAGAGAGCAATCTCTATCTTTGCACTCTTTGGAATTGAAAATGAACATTTGAATCTACCTTTTGTAATACTTGGATTTACCGATAAATAATTACTTAAGACAAATTTTCTTTCTTCTTCCCTAACAGCACTCGGATAATCCACACATACCCTAATCGTGGCATCGCCATGTCTCCACCACCAATGATGCCAATTGAAAGTATCCTGTTTAACCCAGGTCATCATAGCAAAAGGGGGATTACCATCGTCTACCCATAACGATGGATTTCCAAGAGGAGTTGTTGAATCAGGTATACTAATCCATTCTGCAAAAAAACCACCTGAATCAAAGACAACATTATGGTTGGAGAAATCCACGGTAAACCACCAAAAAATACCGGGTCCGACTATTCCTAAGACAGAATCCCTTGCAATCACTGTTCCCGGTATACCTATACTATCATCATCATGAATTATTGCTCCAATACCAAAGGTATACGGTTCTCCCCATGGCCAGGCATCAAAAGTAAATTTAACACTTTCAATCTTGCAAGGATAATAAGGTGGATAAAACATATTGGCAATATCCCACTTGTGCCAAGATGATGCTGTAGTTTCAATATCATCATAATACAATTCACCGGGATATGTTCTTATGTAGGATTCTTTTTCTTGTTTATCATTATCCCTCACACAATCATTTGACAACCAGGGATAACCCTCGATAATATAATCTCCATTCTTATTATAGTTCCATTGGAAGAAAAGTGTGTCGATCTCATTATGTTTTAATGAATCAATATATTGAACATCGAAAAAGGCTAATAGACCAAGCGAATCGGTAACTCTAAGGTAAACCGGTACATCCATTTCCGGTACATTACCAAAGTTTTTCACCACAACTCCAACAGTATCATTGGAAGGATTTTGCAGGAAAAAACCTTTCTTAGAGAATATATTAGTGCAGGAAACATCGTGCCTTGGTCCAGTGAGTGTTACTATGGGTCTTATTAAGAATTCACCAAACAAATGATAATCACAAACCCACCAGTCGTTCTTATCACCTGAAGTAGCAACTCTGTTATGGCAATTTGGTGTATTGTCATGTGCAACACCCATATTCATTGACGTGAAGATACCAATCCAGAAATCTTTGTCAATTACAATAGGAGCGGGAAGGTCAATTCTGTTCCATATACTTTCTCCAGAACTAACAAAGAAAATAGGAGAAATAAGATTTATTGAGGATTGGGGAATTCCCGATGAATCGTTCCATACAAAAAGAGAGCAATCTACTCCAAGTTCAGAAGTTTTCAAAATAACAGATTTTAGAGTACATAATACGCCGGATGAAAATTTTTGAGCAGAGAAATAGGCATTATTTGAAAATACTTCACTACCATCATCAAGAATAAGTGTATCTTCCTGTCGGAAGGTAAGAAGGAGGCTTCTGGATGTTTTTTCTGTTGATAACTGGTCTTTCTTGAATAGAATTGAATTTTCTTCTATAACTTGCTCATTACTAATAGAAAAAGCACTGTTTGAAAAAGTGAAAATCAAAAAGAACGATACAAACAAATAATTCATCTTATCCCCTTTCAAGGGGGGCAGAAAAAATCTACCCCCCTAAAAGAATTACTTAATCTTTACTGTCTTCCGTGTAAGCCTTTTTTCACCTACCTTAAGAACAGAGAAGTAGATTCCGTCAGCATATTCTTTACCATCCCAGTCAAAATAGTAAGAGCCCATATCCAATTTCTTATTCACAAGTGTTTTACAAAGTCGACCAGAAGCATCATAAATCTTGAGGGAAACTTTATCTTCTCTTGGAATTATAAAACTGAACCTTGCTGAATTACTGAATGGATTTGGTCTTGGTGATAGAAAATTAATTTTTTGAGAAAAATCCCTACCATTTTTTGATATTTGAGTAGCTTTTTCACCGGTTGATTTTTGGTATTCATAGAGAAATATTTCCGAGCATACAGCATACTTACCTTTCATTTTCTCAATAGAAATATTTAACTCTTCACTCTGGTAAGAAGGTTTTGGAACCCATTGTCAAGGTTCAACTTTATTCCCCACCCCAGGTTCAGTTTTATTCCCCACTTTTTCTGAGTTAAATTATAAATGTCACGTTGCAATTTGTCAATATTTAAATCGGTTTTTTCATTCATTTTTTTC
>Ga0315548_1000857_pt1 | contig 27251 bp, 27 predicted proteins | sample SalMarSW160110MG_2_FD_202540 | JGI IMG/M metagenome (GOLD analysis project Ga0315548, IMG submission 202540) | Salt marsh sediment microbial communities from the Plum Island Ecosystem LTER, Massachusetts, United States - Salt Marsh Sediment SW1601-110 ... | reverse complement strand
TTAAGTTCTTCTAAGGGGTTCTCTTCGCTCTCCTGCATCTTTATCATGAAAAGATTCGATTCTCTCTCCTTCTGTAAAGTTGCTTTACTAAAGCCAACCGTAGCAAGAGCGGCTCTCATTTCCTCGGAGGAAACAGGCTTCCCCTCGAACTGTACTTCAAGAATATATCCTCCTGTGAAATCAACACCGTATTGTAGTCCGCCGTGTATAAAAACTGAAACTATACCGCTAAAGATTAACACACCTGAGATAATAAAAGCCACTTTTCTCATCTTCAAAAAATCGTAATTCGGATCTTTGAAGACGCTCAACATTGGCAGACTTTTTAACCCTCTAATTATCCAAAATTCGAAGAGATTTCGTGTAATAAATATGGCGGTAAAGAAACTCGCGGCAAGACCTATAGAGAGAGTTACTGCAAAACCTTTTACAGGACCGGTTCCGAAATAGAATAATATGATAGCAGCAATAAAAGTTGTTGAATTTGCATCCAGGATAGTAGAAAAGACTTTTTGATAACCGCCTACTATTGCAGTTCTTATTGTCTTTCCAGATTGCAACTCTTCCCGTATTCGTTCAAAAATCAATACATTTGCGTCTATCGCCGCGCCAACCGTTAAGACTATACCGGCAAGGCCGGGTAATGTTAAGGTAGCTCTGAGGCCCGAAAGAACTGCTAATAAAAATATTAAATTTAAGATTAAAGCCAGGATAGCTACCAGCCCGCCTTTTAAGTAATAAACAATCATGAAAAGAAAAACAAAGATTGAACCGACAATAAGAGAACGCGTACCTGCTCTAATAGAATCGTTGCCAAGAGACGGTCCTATTGAACGTTCCTCTACAATCTTAAGAGGTGCAGGCAGGGCACCTGCTTTAAGAACAATTGCCAGAGTTTTTGCTTCTTCCATTGTGGCATTACCCATAGTTATCTGGGATTTACCGTTTGGGATTCTTTCTCGAACTACCGGGGCGGACTGAACTATCCCGTCCAGGATAATTGCTATTTGTCTTTCTACATTTGCTCCGGTAATTTGAGCCCACTTCCTCCAATATTCCTTTCTCATAGTAAGATCTACCCTGTATCCCATCATATTCTGCTGGGTCCCTACTCCTAGAGATGCGTCGAGAATTGAATTTCCAGTTAGAAGCGGATTGTTTTTTAGAACGTATAATGGATAGTACTTATATCCTTCTAAAACCACTTCCTTGCCCCACTGTATGGTATCGCCAAAAGGTATCTGGTCTTGTATCTTGGAAAGTCCTAGGAGAGAATCAATATAGTGTTTGTAAGGAGAAATGATTCCGAAAGCTCTTGCTGAGGGTGGAAAATAGCTGAAAAGGTCAAAAGTGTCACCCTCTATCGTTTTAAGCGTTTCGTTTATTCTGTTTAATATTCCCTGCATCTCTGAGGGTTCTCTTACCAGTTTAAATTCAAGCAAAGCTGTTTTACCGATAATTTCCCTTGCTCTTTCCCTGTCAATTATTCCAGGTAGCTGGACCATTATGCGGTCATTACCTTGTTTTAATACTTCCGGTTCCGTAACACCTAACTGATCGATCCTGTTCCGTATTATTTCGAGAGCTCTGTTAATAGCGCCTGTGAGTTCTTCTTCTTCCAGCTTAGATTTATCGATTTCCATTACCAGATGCATGCCGCCTTGTAGATCCAGCCCCAGGTGCAGAGCTCGGGATTTTATAACTTTCTGTTTATCCGGGGAAATTTTACTAAATTCTTCTTTATCTTTCGAAAAGAATATAAAGGAATAGTGTAACTGCCATAGCGCAACTGCTACCACAACGAAAATAAAAAGCCATTTCCATTTTAGATTTTTCATTTACAACCTCCTAAAGACATGATGAATTGTTAGATGTATTTGAGAATTATTTAAAGACTTCTTTTCCCTCTGCGATGATCTCGTTCAAAGCATCCTTAAAATAGTTTCTTTCTTGCAAAATTTCCGGATCTACCTGTTTCTTATAATACTTCCAGGATCTTTTTATTTCCTCTCCGAGAAGTTGAACCAATGTTCCATTTCTTCTTCCCTGCTCAACTTTATCTTTGTGGTAAAGATAAATATCCTTCACCAGAGATCTCCCCAACCTCTCAGCTTTTTTGTGTTGCTTTAACTTTTCAGGGTCGTCCGTCAAGGGAACTTTTTCCCTAACCGGGGTCTCTGTAGCTTCTTCAAAAGGAGCTGTTTCCTTAATTAGGCTCTCTGTGGCTGATTCATCAATAAAAGATGTTTCAATCGGTGCCGCTTTCCCGGGCTCGATATTTCTTCTGAAAATTTCTTTTGCTTCACTTACGCTCGGCTCAAATTCTTTTTCTCGAAAAGGAGTAAGTTCTATATTAAGAGGTTCCTTGTAGATTGTAAATAAATTAGAACATTCCAGGCACCTAACAGCTCCTCCTCCAGGAGGAATGTCTGCCTCTCCCACTTTATATTTAGCCTTGCATTTCGGGCATTCTACAACCATTTAAATCCTCCAATATTTAAAATATAAATTTACAGTATAAAAAGTAACAAAAAAGAACAAAAGGTCAAGGGCAAATTTTCTTGTTTTCCCACTGACGCTTAATTTTCTCCAGAGTTTCAGTGATTTTAGGATTGACGCGATAGGGAACTTCAAATATAGCAAATCCTTTGTGAGTTTGCATAAAATCTACGATCGGCTCCCAGCTTATTTTTCCTTCATAGGGAATAAGATGATCATCTGTTCCTTTCATCATTGAATCGGATAAATGAAAGTGTTCTATTCTATCTTCAAAAATATCGAGTAATCGTTCTAATATATTTCCTTTTGCGCTTGCATGAGACGTATCGATACAGACAGGCAGCTTGAATTCATCGGATATAGCCTTTAATTCATCGATGCTTGAACCAAAGTTATCGGGGAAAGTGTTTTCTAAGATTATTTTCCTGTCCCATTCATCTGCAAAACCGGCTAACTCTGATACACTTTCCTTCGCTTTTTCAATATCCCCGGCGCTTTGTCCCGGGTGCAGAATAATTCTTGGTATATTTAATCTTTTCGCGACAAGAATAACTTTCTCCACTTCCCTGAGGGATTTTATTCTTGTCCACTCTTCACTATTTGCAATATCGACCCAAAGGGGAGGATGGAGAGAAATCCCTTTAAGAGATTTTTTCTTTAATATAGATTTTAATCTCTTGATATCTTCTTTATCCTCATAATTAAAGTGCCCCTTCTCGCATCTAATTTCTAAGAACTTAAAAGAGCTTTTTTCTATTATTTCTATGGCAGCGAAAACATCTCCGCTATCTTTTAAAATCGTAGATATTCCAAAATCAAACATGAGAAGGATAATATTATTATAGATATGTTTTGCAAGGGGTGTTAAAGTAATACCCTATACCGAAAGATAATTTACCTTCGGGTGAACGCAGAGGTCCTTTAGCTTTCAGATAGTATTTGAAGAACGAATAAAAAGTCCCCGGTTTTTTCTCTTTAAAGAAATTGATTTCGGGACATACAAGGTAGTAGGTTTGTCTCGGATTATCGTTTGATACAGTATATTCCAATTCTATAGAAGCCAGGCTGAAAGAGTTAAATTTTATTCCCGCGGAAAGTATAATCCGATGCCTATAATATGGTTTCGAATTAAGCCAGTCGACAAAGATGCCCTGTGGGTAAAATACGTAATCGGCTCTGAAATAGTAATCTTCTGAAAGACGATGAGAGAGGTCTTTTATATTAGAGAATTCAAAGTTTAAAGCATTAAAAACAACCTTTCCTTCTTCGAGATCTCTGTCTATTATGTGCCTGCACCAGTGGTCTAAATAGAAAGAAAAATAGAATTTTCCTACATACTGGAAACCGAGAATTAGTGAATGAATGGTAAAAGCAGGGTCAAAAACGACTTTTCCTTTTTGTTCAGCCATTTCCAGATAAGATGAATATTGGGCAAAAAAATCGATTGTTTCGTTTATTCGAATAAGATAAGCCCTGATCCACATTGATACGTCAACGTTATAAAGGGTATCCTGTGTGGGATAGTATCCGAGAAAAATATCGCCGCTTCCTTCAAGAGGGGTAGAGAAAAAAGATAATAAAATGAGAATCATTTTTAGCTTATTTTTTTAAAGGAATCGTTTGCCAGCTTGTCCGCAATAAGATTTTCCTCTCTGGGGATATGTATAACTTCCCAATTTTTGAAGCCCAACAATTTTCCTCTGATTTTTACATATAATGGTTTCAGTTTTTCGTCTTTTATTTTATATATTCCATTAACCTGTTTTGCCAACAACTGGCTGTCCGTGAAAAAACGTGCGGAAGAGAAACCCAATTTTTGACATTCAATGATTGCTTTAAGTAAAGCTTTATATTCGGCTACATTGTTAGTTGTATCGCTAATCTTCTCGGAAATTTTTTTGATTTCGTTTTCGTTCTCATCTACGAGTAAAACACCTATACCTGAAGGTCCGGGATTGCCTCTCGAAGCCCCATCAATAAAAACTTTAACTACTCTATCCATTTATAAATGAGAATTCTCCCACAGGATTGGCAGACAATAATTCTATTTGCCGTCCTGACCTCCGCGAACAATTGAGGAGGTATTGTCGAATGGCACTCCGTACATTCAGATTCCTCAATAACCGAAGCTCCGGTTCCCCGGGATTCTTTTATCCGGTCATATTTACGGAGTAAAGTGTCGTCCATGAGTCTTGCTACTATTCTTTTTCTTTCATCCTCCTTAATAATTAAATCCCCTTTTGAACCATCGAGTTCTTTTTTTAAAGATTCTTCCTTTCTTGAGAAATCTTGCATCTTTTCTTCCATAAGGCTTTTCACTTCATCCGTTTTCTTTTTTGCTTCGTCTTTCTCGAAATAAACCTCCAGTAATTCATCTTCTGTTTTTGAAATTGCTTCTTCAGCTTTTTCTATCTCTTTCTGCAAAATAATAAATTCCTCATTAGTATGGCTTTCTTTTTTTCTCTTATTAAAATTCTCAAGATTGAGTTTCTTCTCATCGATGATTTTTTCCAAATTTCTTCTTCTCTCATCAATTTTGTCAAAAAAGGTTTTTTCTTCTTCAAACTTGTTTTTGTAATCTTTTATTTCATCTTCAAACGCTTTAATTTGTTTAGGAACTTTTCTTTCAAGGTTTTTTATTATATCGATTTCTTTGTCTTTTTCGTAGATTTCCCTCAGAACTTTTATCTTTTCAGCAGTTTCCATGAGCCCTCCCTATAAATAAAAAAAGTGCACTTTCGTGCACATTCTGGGCGAAAAGGGATTTGAACCCCTGACCTCCGGTATGTGAGACCGGCGCTCTAACCATCTGAGCTATTCGCCCTTTGAAATCTAAATTTAAATTTTTCATCTTTTTTTATGGGCCCGGTAGGGCTCGAACCCACGACCTACTGATTATGAGTCAGCCGCTCTGACCAGCTGAGCTACGGGCCCCAATCCATTATCTTATGATTATAATAATCGGATGTGTTTTGTCAAGTCTGAAGGGATTTTTGAAATCAAAAGATATCACAGATTCCCACAAGATTCTTATTTGTTATTTAAAACCTAAAGCGCACAAAAACTAAACGTAACGACAAATTGTACAAATATGACGAATAAAAATTTTTTTTACCTTCTAATTTTCCAACCTCCTAACATTCTAAAAAATAATAGCAGATTAATGTGAATTAACATAATTTGTTTTGTTTTTAAATTAAAATATAGAATTTTACCATCGGAAAAGCTTTAATAAATACCTTTTCCGACAAAAAAGCTCTTGACTTTATCGCGAAAATTTATATAATTGTATTATAGAAATTCTATATATAATTATTTAATAAGGGGGGGTAATTCGTGAAAGAGGGTAAGGAAAAAGAGGATCTGATTCGGGAACTAAGGATTTTACGAGACAGAATCGCACAAGACACAGCAGAGGTTAATGTAGATGCATATAGATACGAAATAATGGCCGAGGATGCTCCGCTTATCATATTTGCTCATCGAGAAAAATTCATTTACGTCAATAAGACAGCTGCGCTTTTCTCCGGTTACACTAAAGATGAATTATATAATATGTACTTTTGGGAAATTATTCACCCGGACTGCCAAGATATTGTTAAGGCCCGGGGATTTAAGCATCTAAAAGGAGAGAAGGTACCCGCTTATTATGAAATCAAAATTGCTAAAAAAGATGGGGAAGAGAGGTGGCTTGCATGCGGTAGTAAACATATTGATGATTTTAGGGGTGCCCCGGCAGTTATCGCTTCGGCTATAGATATAACAGAAAAAAAAGAAGCAGAGAAGGAATTAAAAACTCAGAAAAATTATTTCAAATCTTTGTTTGACCACTCTCCGTCTGCAATCGCTTTACTGGATAAAGAGGATAAGGTTGTTCAAGTCAACAAAAGTTTTCATGCTCTCTTCAAATACGCTTTTGATGAAGTAAAGGGTAAAAATATTAAAGATTTAATAGCTCCGGAACATCTTAAGAAAGATGAGGAGTCTTTTTCCCAAAAATTATTGCGAGGTGAAATATTAAACCATGAGACTGTAATGTTGAACAATGACGGCACTTTAATAGATGTTCGGGTTAGCGGCGGACCAATTGTCGAAGATGGGCAAATTATAGGTGTATTCGCTCTATATGATGATATAAGAGAAAGAAAAAGAGTGGAAAAGGAACTTAAAAATAGTTTTAGTAAATTAACAAAAATTTTGGCGGGCACAGTCTCTGCTCTTTCCGAAACTATAGGCAAGAGAGATCCTTTTACAGCTGGGCATCAACGGAGGGTCTCTCAACTAGCTCTTGCTATAGGTAGAAAGAAATCTTTTTCTAATGATGAATTAAAGATACTTAAAATAGCAAGTGCCCTACATGATATTGGGAAAATACACGTTCCTATCCAGATTTTAAATAAGCCCGCCAAATTAAGCCAGTACGAAAGAGATTTAGTTAAGAATCATTCTCAGGTGGGATATGATATATTAAAGGCTGTAGATTTCCCCGGACCGGTAGCAAAAATTGTTTTTCAGCATCATGAAAGGATAAATGGGTCCGGTTATCCACTTGGCGCTAAAGGAAGAGATATTATTATAGAATCGAGAATTCTCTCAGTGGCAGACGTTGTTGAAGCGATGAGTTCCCGCAGACCGTACAGAGAAGCTTTTAGTATAAGAGAAACGTTAAATAGGATTATAAAACAAAAGGGGACTCTGTTTGATCCGGAAGTGGTGGATATTTGTGTTGCTCTTTTCGAAAAAGGATTTGAATTCAAAGAAGTAGAATTTTTCGAAGAAGATTTATTAGGAAATTACGATCTTTAAAATAAAATTTTAACCACGAAACACACTAAATACACTAAATTATTTTGTTTTTTTAAACTACTATATACCCCTAAAAAAGGTGGTTGTCGAGGTTGTACCAAAAAGTTGCACCACTTTTCCGGATTTTATTGTGGAATTCAGGAATTCTTTCCATATTTAACTTTTCAATTAACATTTATTCCTCTTTTTTTAAGATAGGTAAGCGGTGCTTTATAGTCAAGCGTTGAATGTCTTCTTTTTCTGTTCCAGTATCGCACTCGTTCTCTGATTACAACTCTTAATTCGCCTAAATCTTTAGCTTCATAGAAAAGCGATAAATTTGGACACTTAAAATGCCCATTAAAGGACTCCATTTATGTATTACCTCTGGCGCCGTTTCCTGAATATGACAGTCGTATTTTATTTTTTCTTAAAACTTTATCGATCCATATATTACTGGTGAACACCGAATCCTTATCCTGATGAAGAATCATATCGTTAAAGGAAATATTAAGCCTGTTAAATGTTTCCTTCATTTGCTCTAAAGCTTTGAGCGCTAATTCGGTATTCGCACGCTTACCTACTGCCCATCCAAAAATTATCTTTGAAGTATGCCCAATTATCGGAATTAACCATGCCTCCCTTTTACCCCCATCATAGGGAACTTTAGTGAAATCAGTATAAGCAACTTCAAAAAGATCAATATCTTGCTTCTTTTTTACCAGATTAGCATCAGTTCCCGCTTCTTCGATAACCTTCCTGACAGCACTCTTTCCTTTTGGTCTAATTGTTCGTAGCATCTTTAAATCCCAGATGTTTAAAAGTTTAAGTAGTACCTTATGATTTATTACTTTCTTATACTCCTCCTCCAGCTCTACCTTGATCCGAGGATATCCGTACTCCGGACGCTCTCTGATTATTTTTTCTATAGTTGGTTTTAAATGACTGTATTTTTCCTCATAACACTGTTTATTCTTTTTTCGGTAATACCAGGTTGATTTTGGTAAATCGATAGCCCTTAAAGCCATATTCCTGTTTTACCTCTGAAACAAGCTTTACTTTATCCTCTGTACTCAATCTACACTCCCTAAAAAATTTTTAAGAAGGGCTATCTCCCTCTCTTTCTGTCCCAACAACCTCTCAAGCTGGGCTATCTTCTTTTCTAATTCATTCGCCTCTCCATCCTGTGAAAATATTTCACTGCCATTATTCTTGAATCTCTTTATCCGGTTCTGTATAGTATTCGGATGGATTTTATAAGACCTTCCTACTTCCACGATACTTTTACCTTCAGACATTACTTCCATTACTACTTGAAATTTGAATTTTGGGGAATGTCTCTTTGGCATTTCTCCTCCTTTCTTCTGTATCTTTTAACTTACAGAATCCCTGAGGATATTCAAGCCCCACATTACCCACTGGTACAACTTTTTGGGTCAAGTTCCAGTCAAAACAAAAAACTATTAGTGTTATTTGTGTGATTCGTTGTTTCTAATTCTGGGATGGGTTGGGTTTTAAACAATAATAAGTCATAATTATTTGTTGTTTCTTTGTGCTCTTCGTGTTCTTTGTGGTTCAATTTCTCGAAGACGGTATCACAAGCGCCGCAGTGGTCGAATCGATCCAGCCCCCTTCTCCCGAATGGAAGTGAACAAGCCACCATCCTCCGTCTTCTCTTACAAGGGAACCTTCTTCCGCTTTATCTACTCTCATAAGCTCCTTAAATTCTTCATTCGGACCACTGTATGCTATGGTGGTTTCGGTCGTAACGACCCACCTGGACTTTACTCTACCATACCATATTGAGAAACCCACAAGAGAGAAAACAAAAAACAAACAGGCTAAAACCAGCAAGGGATCGGTAGGAAAACTAATTAATTTTACTGTCTGAATAAGACGTATCGAAACAATTATAATCAACAGGGAAAAAGATAAGATAAGAAGATAAGAAAAAACTCGCAGAGAAATCCTGTCTATCATTTTTGATAAGAAAGAAATAAAGGGGTTTGGACTCGATTTTTCCTTTTTAAACAGCGAAATGTTATTTAATATACTTTCGCTTCCGGGAGCTATGAACCATCCCCTTCTGTAATAAAGGAGACTCCTGCCAAAGTCTCCCATCCTATAATAGCAGTTCCCGATATTTAAATATAACTCCGCATTCCTTATACCTTTATCGAGGTATTTATTGTACTCTTCGAGTGTTTTTGCGTATTCTCCTTCTTTATAATATTCTTCTGCTGCTGTAGCCGGTATTTGAGAAAAAAACATTAAAACGCTAATGTAAAACATCGATAACCTCTCTGAGATTTTTTAAATCCTTTAACATTTCTTCCTGCCCGGGCACCAAAGACGTAAAACGAACAGTTTCGCTTTTCACCAGTGTTTCTTCAAGCAAGGGGAGAATTTTCTCCGGTACATTTTTGTCGCGCAGGGCAGAAAGGAGTTCTTTCTTTCTCATCCCAAAAGCGTTTAAATGGAATCTTAATTTAAGAAATTTCAGGAGCACATAGGTTAAATCTTCATAAAATTCAGTAACATTGTTTTTATGGATTTCTTTCTCTAACTTCCTAAAACCGCTTTTCAATTGCTTTGGTATTACTTTTAAACTTGCGTAACGACTATCCCCTAGAGTTTTTCGTACATCAATTACATAATAAACGGATAATATAAGCAATATCAGGGAAGGTAAGAAGTATAAAGGGAAAAATTTAGGGATAAGGGATGCCGTTTTGTTGCTTACAGGTAGAATGTAGGCTATGTCTTTACTTGCTTTTTCGCTTTTTTGCTCCGAAGTGCCTATTTCATCCGCCGTTCTTACCTGAATCTGCCATGGTCCTATCTTTTCACGCACAAATGTATTCTTTTGAATGTCAAAGTAAGCCCATTTTATCTCGGGAATCTCGATTATTCCAGAGACTTTTGGAGTTATTAAATAATTAAAAATCCGTTCTCCTACGAGAGAACCTCCCGATATTCTAGAGTTTACTTTAGATTCGGGCGTATAAGCTGTAAGCTTCCTCGATTCGGGAAATTTTGGAGGAGATAACAAATTTAAGTTTCCCTCTCCTTTGATAATCATTTTAAGAGAAAACGGAGAATCGACTCTGATGTTTGAAGTATCGATTTCTGCCGAGATATTCAAAGCACCCACCGCATCGATGAATTCGGCCGGAGAATCCTTGGGATAAGGTTTTACTCTTATTGTTTTAGCTTCGGACGAAATTGTTTTTCTCTCACCAAAAAAAGAAAACATATCTCCTCTTACTACAACCTGCACCGAAAACGGATTTATCTGTACATCATGCTCTCCAAGAGGAAATAAAATATCCTGTTTTATCAGCGCTCTATCGTATCTGATTCCGTTTCTTGTTGTTGTTTTGAAATCTAACCTCATCGGAGATTGTACGTTTTCAACCCATACATTTTCATAAGTCGGAGGTCCGGTCAACTGAACATCAGAGATAGAGGTTTTTACGTAAAGGTAATGGGTCACGATTATAGGTTCTCCCGGATAGACAGAACCTTTCGAAATTTCTGTTTCAAGAAAAACTGCTCTAAAATCTCCTCCCGATTCCGGCTCAAAACGCCTGTTAACGGCAGGCGGAGAAACACTTCTCTGCGAAATCCCTTTCTTAACCTCGATTTTTATGGGGTCAGTCGAATATTTTTTCCCTTCATATGTCAAACTGAAAGGAGGAATCGTAAACTGACCTTCCTGTCTTGCGATCATTTGATAGTCATAGATGTAGCTTGTCGATTTTGACAGTCGCCCGTTGATAAAATTAATCTGAGTAGATTGAGATCTCGAGGAACCGAGAATATCGATCCCGGATATATTAGGAGCAGAAGGATTTTCTACCCCCGAAAGGTCTTCCCCTTCGACGGTTACAGTGACGTTAAATGACTCTCCAAAGGGAACGACTGTTTGGTCCACCGAAGCTGTGAAGGTTAGAGAAAAAAGTAATAATATCACCATTTTCCTGCGTCTTCTTCCCTTCCTCCTTTCTGCTTCAGGGCTTCTTTCATTGTTTCTTTTTGCTCGTCTTTCAGGGCTTCATTTATTTTTTTCTGAGTCGAGGATTGCTGCTGCTGTTGCTGTTGTTGCTGCTGCTGTTTCTGCTGCTCCTTTTGTTTGTCTTCTTCTTTTTGATCCTTTTTCTGTTGTTGTTCCAACATTTTGGCTATTTCCAGATTTCTTTTAGCTCGCCGGTCTTTTGGATTTAAAAGTAAAGCCTGTTTGTAAGCGGAAATCGCCTCGCCGTACTGTTTCGCTTCCATGAAAACATTGCCCAGGTTGTAGAAGCTCTTCTCTCTTAAATCCTTATCTTTGGATGCGGTTAATCTCGCAAATTCATCGCCTGCCTCGCTGTATCTTTTTAGTTGATAGGCGCAGTCAGCCATATTGAATTTTATTTTTTCTTTATCAGGATAGAGTATCGAAGCATCTTTGTATATCTCGTAAGCTTCTTCGTACTTCTCTTTTTCGTAAAGTTTATTGGCTTTACTTACCTTAGGAGATATATCCAGGGCAATTAAAAGTAATAGTATCATTCCTCCTCCGTTTTCAGTAAATTTGCGATTATAAGAAACAAAAGAGCCGGCACCAAGAAGAAAATGTATTTCTCCTGATAGTGTTCAACTTTTTCTGAAGAAAATTGTCCGGTTCGTAGGCCTTTGAAAAGTTTTATTAAAATACCCAACTCAACACCCTCCCCTTCTAAAAAAGCGCCGTTTCCTGCTTGTGCTATTAGTCTTAACATATCCTGGTTTACGATCGATATGTGCGGTTTACCGTTTTCGTCTTTTAAGTACTCCGAGAACTTACCCGTTTCATCGAACTTTGGAATCGGTGCCCCTTCTTTAGTCCCGGCTGATATTGTAAAGATTTTTACTCCCTCTTTTCTTGCGTTTAAGGCATCCACTCTCGGATCTCCTCTTGTATTTTCTCCGTCGGTCACGATTATGATAATCTTTGAACCACTTATTTTCTCGGAAAACAATTCCATAGATTTTCTTATCGCACCTCCTATGTCAGTCCCCTCTGTTGGTATAAGAGAAGGCTCTACGAGATCGACAAAAAGTTTGAAAGAGTTTATATCCGTAGTCAAAGGACATAATTTGTATGCGTTTCCGGAAAAAGCCACGAGACCGAAGCGGCTTCCGGGTAATTGCCCCAGCGCTGCTTTGATGGATTCTTTCGCTTTATTAAGGCGTCCTCCCTTAACATCCTGGGCAAGCATGCTGGAAGATGCATCAAGCGCAAAAACTACATTATAACCTTCTGCTTGAGTAATCGATAGTACTTTCCCCCATCTCGGTCTCGCTATGCTGAGGATTAAGAAAGCTAATGAAGATATAAGTAAAATTTCCTTCCAGAGAGAAACTCTTCTGTTTTCTTTCCAGATAACACGAAGCAGTGCAGCATCAGCGATACTTTTGATTGTTTTTTTATTTCTCCTTCTTCGGTAGAATACTAATATTATCGCAAATGGGACAAGCCAAAGAAAATTTAGAAAAATCGGCTGCGCCCAGTTCATGGAATTCTCCTTACGATTACAGGCTCTATGAAAATAATCATAAACAAAATTAAAGCCGGAATTAAAGCAAAGTGCAGTCTCTCATTGTACTTCACTATTTTTTCAACCTTAAAAATCGTTTTTTCCATTTTATCTATTCTTTCATATATCTCTTTTAGCGCTTCGCTCGAAGTGGCACGGAAATATTCTCCTCCGGTTTCATCTGTAATTCTTTCCAAGACTTCTTCGTTTATTTCGAAATTCGCGTTTACATAGTGAGTAACTCCAAAAGCGCTTTGAGCGGGAAAAGGTACTTCGCCTCTTTTCCCAATTCCTATAGCGTAAATCTTTATTCCCTCGTCGAGGGCGTTTTTCGCGGCAGTCTCAGGGTCGATATTACCGGCGTTGTTTCTTCCATCGGTAAGAAGAACCATGATTTTATTTTTGCTGTCAGACTCTGAGAGTAGAAAAGTTCCGTAGGTTATTCCCATTCCTATGGCGGTGCCATCCGGCAAAAGGTCAAAGTCGAGCGACTTTATCTGCTCTTTTACTAAATCATGGTCGAGCGTTAACGGAGCCTGTATTAAGCCTTCTCTTGCGTATACGACCAGTCCTATCCTGTCCCCGCTTCTCATGTCCACAAATTCGCTTCCGAGATTTTTTGCTGCTTCCAGGCGGTTAGGGGTAAAATCGGCAGCTCTCATGGAACCGGAAATATCCATAACCAGTATAATATCGATTCCCTTCTTGTGTATTATTTCGGTTTCATAGCCTCTTTGAGGACGGGCAAGACCGACAAATACAAATAATATAATTGCTAATATTAAGTAATCCCTGAACCTGGTGTAAAATTCACTCGCAGGTTTTACTCCTATTGACGAAGTATCGGAATAAAGAATAGCACCGGGTTTTCTTTTCTTGTTTAAGAAATAGAAAAGAGGCAGCAAGACAAGCCCAATGAGATAAAAGGGATTATTGAAGTGAATCATCTTCCCCGCCTTCTTTTTCCATTCGGTCTATTACAGATCTTACCAGGGCAATATCTTTGTCGAATTCTTCCTGTGTCGATTCCTCATCCGCGAATTTTATTAAGTCCCACTCCGGGAATTGTCTTGTTAGAGGAAAAAGCATCGTGAGCCCTTCTTTTTTTATTAAAGGAAGCAATTCGGATGTGGTAGCTTCCACAGCGGGAATTTTCACTTTCCTTTCCATGTATCTTCTGCAGATGTAAGATAAAGAAGTATACAGTTTGTTCCAGTCCCAGGTGTTAGCTTTTTCTTCCAGTATATTTAAATTCTTAAGAGCTTCTTCTCCCGGTTCCATTGTTTCTTCTTCAATCAAACCGGTCTTTTCCTTTCTTAATTTTCTAAATAAAAGATAAGATATTAAAAGGATTGGAATAGCTAACAGGTACAGGAGATAATGCCAGTTAAAAAATCCAAAAGGCCCCCAGATCGGTGACAAACCTTTATTTTCAGGCTCGAGTACAGAGCTGACAACGTAAGTTGCCTTCAAAGTATCTTTGTTTATTTTTAGTTTGAAATCCTGCGGACCCGTCGAGAAAGATGTAAATTTTACAGTGGCAGTAGTGTCTGTGATTTTAGTTAGCGAGTCCAGGATTACTATATCGGGGAAAGAGTCCGGCATTATAACCGAAACAGAATCAGGCAGTTCTCCTTTTAAGTTCGCGATTATCGTATCTCCCACAGTTGAAGAATCGGGGGCTATCTTTAGTGTTAGCACCGAAAAAAGATATAATAATATCAAGGCAGTCTCTTCTGGAAAAGCCGATGTATGGAACCAACGTAATCTTCTCCGGTCGCGATTTCTATTCTGTCGAGACCGTTTATATTAAACAACCGGTTCAATTCTTCATCTCTGGCTTTTCGGATTTCCTTTAGTTTCTCTGAGAGTTCTTTCCCGTCAAACATTTTTATTTCCCCGGTTTCCGCGTCGAGAAAAGTTATTTTTCCGCTTATTCCGAACTCATTTTCAAGAGGATCGCGTACTAAAATCGGGATAAGATCGAATTTTTTTGCCATAAGAGAAAGAGGCATTCTTATGTGATCGATATTGAAATTTTCTCCCAAAAAGTCCGAGATAAAAAGAACTATGGATCCGTGACGAAGTACACCTTGAGAGAATTCCATGGCGGGTACCGGATCGGTTTTTTTGCTTTTTCCTTTGAAGAGCAAAATGTCCCGAATTATATGAAGCGTGTGCCTTCTTCCTTTAGCAGGGGGCAGGTAATGTTCTACCTTATCCGAAAACATTAAAAGTCCCGCCTTGTCGTTGTTTTTTTCGGCTGAGAACGCGAAAAGAGCCGCGATTCGGGCTATCAGATCTTTCTTTCTTTCTTTTTTTGTCCCGAATTCTCCCGAACCGCTGCAGTCGGCTATTATAAAAATCGTCAGCTCTCTTTCTTCTACAAAACGTTTGACGAAAGGATGATTCATTCTTGCCGTCACATTCCAATCGATATTCCTTATATCGTCACCTATAAAGTAGTCACGCACTTCATGGAACTCCATTCCTTTCCCTTTAAAGGAACTTTTGTATTCTCCTCCGAAAAGAGTGTTGACAACCTTTTTGGATTCTATCTCTATTTGCCTAACTTCTCTTAGTATCTCTCTAATTCGCTCTTCCATAAATCTAAACCAGTTTTTTTAAACACGGAGCACACAGAGTGATTTTTATTTTATTTTGACCCCCACTATTCCACCCCGATAAACACTGAGAGCACAGAGCCCACAATCCCCCCTCTCCGTATTTTTTTAAAAAACGAGACTTTTTTTCTAACTTATTCATTTCTGAGTTCAACTGTGTCATCAGCTTTTTCTTCCTCTGTGTCCTCGGTGTTTTTATTTTTATCACAATTAATTTCTCTGTGTCCTCTGTGGTAATTTTCCCCTATGCGCTTCCCGCGCTATGGGATTTCAATTGCTTCTAAGATATCTCTTATTATATCTTCTTCTTTTACGCCTTCCGCTTCAGCTTCATAAGATAGTATTATCCTGTGCCGCAAGATGTCATACACAGCCGCTTTCACATCTTCGGGGATAACAAACCCACGTCTCTGCAAGAAAGCGTGTGCCCTTGCGGCTTCGAAGAGATATATGGAAGCTCTTGGGGATGCGCCGTATCTAATATACACATCGAGGTCTTTAATCCCATAGTCGGAAGGTTTCCTGGTGGCGAATACTATGTCGATTATATAATCCCGTATTTTTTCATCTGCGTGAATCTTGTAAATAAAATCTCTGAGTGAGTTAAGTTTCTTTATATCTACCACAGGCTTAGTTACAGGAAGTTCCTCGGCTGTTTGTTGTTTCATTATTCTTTTTTCCTCTTCTTTATTGGGATAAGAAATCACGAGTTTCTGCTTAAACCTATCCACCTGCGCTTCGGGAAGAGGATATGTTCCTTCCTGTTCTATTGGGTTCTGAGTCGCGAGAACCATAAAAGGCTCAGGCAAAGGATAAGTTTCATCCCCTATAGTTACCTGTCTTTCCTGCATCGCTTCGAGTAAAGCGCTTTGAACCTTTGGGGGAGCTCTATTTATCTCGTCGGACAGTATAAAGTTCGCGAAGAGAGGGCCTTTCTTTGGTGTGAAATCGCCTGTTTTCTGATTGTATATCTGTGTCCCTGTGATGTCCGCCGGGAGAAGATCGGGTGTAAACTGAATTCTTCTGAAAGTCGCCTTTACTGCTGCTGCCAGTGTTTTTATTATATAAGTCTTGGCCAAACCCGGAACTCCCTCGATGAGTATATGCCCCCTCGTAAGAAGACCTATTATAGTTTTTTCGATAATTTCTCTTTGCCCTATAATAGATTTACCAATTTCCGCAAAGAGGTTTTCTATTATAGCGCTTTTATCTTTCGCTTCAGCATTAAGACTCTGTAAATCTACACTCATTTTACCTCCTTCCATCTATTATATTTTGTTATGGGGACGCCAAAATTTAATTATTATTAAATTCTTGTCAACCCCCGCAGTAAGCTCTTAAAATTTACTGTCACTTTACTTCGCTTATTGCCGATTTTTCCGTAAGCGCTTCTCTTATGCCTTTATCTCTGTAGTGATATTTTATAATCCATTTCAAAAAAGGATAAGAGAAACCGTTTTTGTGATCAATTATATACTTAAGACCCTTTTCTTCTACCCATTGTTCCGTTCCGAATAGTTTCGTGATAAACCCTGAATAACTTTTCTTGACATGACGAGCTGCGACGCTTTTGCCGAATTTTCGGGAAAATCTCACCGCGTTTTTCCCTCTCTCGTAAGATTTTTTTATAATCGACTTTATTTTCTCTTCCGTTTCATAACCATCGAAATGCCATGCCAGACAGCTTCTATAAGCGTATACTGTTTTTAAAGCAAGATCGTTTTTTAATCTTCTTCCTATTTCAACGTCCATGTAACCCATTGTATTCCCGAAAGATTCGTCAAATCCGCCTGCTTCGATGAGATGTTTTTTCTTTACCGAAACATTTTGAGTAATAAGACCGGCAAGGCACAACCCATCGATTTTCCAATTCGCTTTTCCGCAGTCTTCGATTTTACGTATGTGTCTTACCATACCCTGAACAATAAGCTTATCTCTTTTATTATGCGCTTTTATGTGGTCACTAACGAAGTTTTCATCGACCAGAACATCGGAATCCACAAATATTATAATATCTCCTTTTGAGTTCTTTATTCCTCTATTTCTTGCGTACGGCTGTCCCTTTTTTTCTTCATTTCTAAAATATCGAAAACGCTTATCTTTTATTTTTTCCATTATATCCCGGGTCGAATCCCTTGAGCCATCATCAATTACTAAAACTTCGTAGTTACCCGTCGATTGGGCAAGTAGTTTTTCTATACAGTGAGCTAAAATAGAGGCTCTATTATGCGTTACTACTATTACTGAAGCGTTCATTGTTCCTTGCTTCTTTTATTCCTTTGCTCCTGTAATGATAGCGGGTTATTCCTTTAAGCACGGCTGCTACTAAGCCCTTATTTTTCCTGCTTTGAACAATCATTTTCGGAATAAATTCCTTTTCTATCCACTTATCGGTATTGAGCAATCGGGAAAAGAAGAGAGCTTTTTTTGTTCGCGCGTATTTTTCTCCTCTTCTTCCCCATTTTTCAACAAAGTGGTAAGCTGAAGCGCCCTGTTTTGTCCATTTATTAAATGTATTCATAACGCTTTCTTCAGTTACTTTTCCATCTATATGAAAAGCTTTACACTTTCTTATACCATAAACCCACTTCAGTCCAATATCCATTAATTTCAGCCCCATATCTATATCTTTATATCCCATTTCAGGCCCAAACCGTTCAAAACCGCCGGTGGCTATCAAATATTTTCTCCTTACAGACGCATTTTGTGTTATAAAAGTTCTAAGACAAAGAGCGTTTGGGACATAAAATCCTTTCATGTTAACGTTTTTGAGACTTTTCACATGCTTTACCATTCCCTGAACAACAATATCTTCTCTTTTTTTGTGTATTTTTATATGGTCTTCGAGGAAATCGGGAAACACTATTACATCGGAATCGACGAATATTATTATATTACCTTTTGCCTGCCTTATAGCTAAATTTCTGGCATAATATGGCCCGCGATGTTCTTCCAATCGAATGTATTTTAAATTGGAAAAAATGGAATTTTCAATATATTCTTTTGTCCCGTCTGTAGAACAGTCGTCAATTAAAATCGTTTCAAAACTTTTCGTTGTTTGGTTTGAAAGCGCAGACAAACAACTTTTGAGAACCGAAAGTCTGTTATAGGCTGGGAGAATTACTGTCGCTTCGATTTTATTATTCATCTTACCTAAAAAAACCACAGAGCACACAGAGCCCCAACAACCCTACACCGGAATTTTTTACCACAGAGAGCACAGAGATTTCTTTTTTGTTTACACACAACCCACCACCCTTGCGAAAACACAGAGAGCACAGAGGCTACACAACTCCACTCCAAATTTTTTATTATATAGATATCTTGCTGTAACTCTAAGCGCAATCCTATAAAACAAATCTTTGTATTCCATTTTTCAATAATTTAACATTAAAGTTTATAAGTAACCCAACTTTTATACTTGCTAACTTCATATATGTTAGTATCTGTGCTTTATGAATATCCAGAATTTTTTCTATGCTTTTTAGTTCGATAATAAGAGCTTTTTCGACCAGAAAATCAACTCGATATCCGCATTCGAGTTTCATTCCTTTGTATTTAACGGGTAATGGAACTTGAGTTTTAAATTTTATTTCCTCTAAATTTAATTCTTTGGCAAAGCATTGTTCGTAAGCTGCTTCTAATAATCCGGGACCCAAGGATTTATGTACCTCTATAGCGCAACCAATAACTTTTTCTGTTAATTCATTAATTTCCATTTTTTCTCTGTGTACTCAGTGTTTTTTGTTCTTTATCACAATTAATTCTCTGTGTTCTCTGTGGTTGATGTTTTCTTATTTTTTCCTCTGTGTTCTCCGTGTTTTTTCTTTTTTTAACACATTAATTCCTCTGTGCTCTCTGTGGTTCATCTTTTCTTTGTTTTTTCTCTGTGTCCTCAGTGTTTTTTCTTTTTTTTAACACAATTAATTTCTCTGTGTCCTCTGTGTTAATGTTTTTTGTATTTCCACAATTTATTGCTTTGTGTTCTTTGTGATCTTTGTGGTTCATACTCGTTTTTACTTCTTTATTATATATGTAATTTGCTATTCTTTTTGCGCCACCGGATTCTCCCACTCTCTCCTTTCCTTTTAATTTAAGCTCTTCTAATAAGTCTTTGTTCTCGAGTATTTCTAAAATCTTTTCAGCTATTTTTTTGGGTTTGAATTTGAGTAATATAAAAGCATCTCCGAGCAATTTTTTTTGTCCCCTTAGTCTACTTCTTGTGTTCTGGGCTCCGCTTCCGGGGAATGATACAACAGGTGTCTTTAGATAAAGAGCCTGCTCGCTTGCCGTCCCCCCGAGGCTTATAACAACTCCCGAGCTGCTTACTATATCGACAAAACGTCCATAAAGAAAATCTATTTTCTTCGTTAGCTCCGGTACAGATTCCATCATTTTATTTTTATCTACAGTATGCGAAAGTGCAACGGCAAAACGCAAATTCTTTTTCCTGGTAAGAATTTCTTTGACTACTTCTCCTATTCTGCTCATATTTTTATATGCTTCCTTTCTTGAGCCGGGAAGTAACCCTATCAAAATCTCTTCACCCTTAGTAAAAGGCTCTACCTCTCCCAACAGGTCATCCATCATAGGATTACCGAAAAATTCGGCATCAATGCTGCTCTTTTGCAAATATCCCGCAGTAACTTTATCATGGGTAAAGACTTTTTTAGTCACTTTACGCATAAAAAACCTTTCCAATGCAAAATGCGGAGATATATAGGTGGATTTACATAGAGCTATAAAGTAAGCTTTTTTACGCATAGAAATACAACCAAGAAGAAGTAAAGGAATATCTCCTACAACTATCAAAAAATTATTGGCTTTTCTAAACTTACGAAGCTTATCCACATAAGAGAATGGCAGAAAAAAGGTCTCTGTGATATCTGCAAAAAATTTTCTTGCGCTTTTAAAAAGAAACCCGCCGGAGGGAGGAGGATGATGACCTCCGATCACCTTGATATTTCTTCTCTCATATTCCTCTCCGAAAGAAATTAGCGGAAAAGCATTGATTTTTATATCTTTATTTAAGCTTTTTAGCTCTTTTGCGATTAATGCGCCGCTTCTGCCTTCACCGTAGGAATTACTTAATATTGCAACATTCATCATGCATTCATAATCGTAATTTTGAAGAAAAAGTCAAGTCGCATTCAAGAAACCACAGAGTACACAGAGAAAAAACAAACTCACGGAGCCCACAGAGATCTTTTTTGTTGTTTTTACCACTCAACCACTCAACAACTTAACCACTTAACCGATTCGAAGAATCCACCAGACACGAAACTTTATTTGAACCACGAAACACACTAAACATCCTAAATTTTTTTATCTTTTTATTCTAACTGCTCTCTGCTGAGGCTGTGACAAAAGTCCAAAATTAACGAATTTGCAAAAAATAAGTTTTTGAAAAGCAATAACTTAATTTTCTGCGATTTGCAAAAAAGGGGGTTTTGGCACAGCCTCGGCTCCCTGCTTACTAAATCTCACACAAAGACACAAAGGACACAAAGCTTTTTCTTCAGAGTTAAATGGCAGTCTTGACTTGAAATCCAAATATGTTTATGTTAATGGTATGTTAGTCGGAAAAATAGATGCTAATGATGAACTCTTCCAGTACTTCCATGATGGACTTGGTTCGATTACCATGATAACTGATACGACAGGAAGTTATGAAAATCTTTATGTTTATGATGACTTTGGAAATTTCAGGATGATAGAAGAGTCGGGTTCGGCACCGAACCATTACTATTATACCGGACAGGAAAGAGACCCGGCACCTTCCGGTTTATACAACCTTAGGGCGAGGTATTACGCGGCGGGGATTGGGAGGTTTACGCAGGAGGATCCGTACTATAGTTTTTCAGGAATGGCTAATCCTGGAGGTTGCAGTTCCTTTTCTGGAGTTACAAGGATACTGGTTGCTGATCCCAAGTATATAAACTTTTACGTATATGGTCTCAACAATCCAATAAATTATAAAGATATCACCGGACTTGATCCTTGGTCGGATCCTTGCGGCAAGTGGAAGTCGTGTCTCGAAGGAGTATGGTCAAAACACAAAGAGAGATCTGACAAGACGTATGTTTTATTTAGTGATTGTTTAGCTGAGGCAAATAAGTGTGATGACTCCGACTTTAAGCAAAAGATCGATGAATGCATGGCTGACATTGATAGAAGACATGACGCCAATTGGAAACATGCTATGTCGGGAGACCAAGAATGTAATAGAATATATGGTTCGCGGTGTTTCGCTACCCCTGCTATAAATATTATAATTGAGATTATAACGTTTAAACTTGGACTTCCGCGAATGGACGTTATCTCACTTTATAACCCATATAATGATGGTACTTAGATGCTAAGATTACATTAATAGGAAATGAAAACTAAGCATCTGGATACAATTATTAATTAATAACTATATAGGAGTAAAAATGAATAAAAATTTATTAAGGTTCATATTAGCAGTTACGGTAGCCGTGGTTGTGGGTCGGCTTGTTTTCCATGTGGTATCTATGGGCCTCGCAGGATCAGAATTTTCGGACAAGTATATCAGGACAATAGGTTTTACCTCCTTCTTTTCTTTGTTTTTGGCTGGTTTTTTAGCAGCATTTATTGCTATGCAAAGGGAAATTCTTGTTTCTTTTATTGCGTTTTTTATTTTGAATCTCTTTTGGACTTACCATGAGATTCAGAATTTAAAAGAAATAGAATTTAATTTTGTGTTAATTCTGATTTATATTGTATTGCCCGCTTTTTTGAGTATGGCTATATCCTTATTAGGTGGTTTTTTGGCTAAGAAATTAAATCAGTTACAGAAAAAGAAAACTGGAGATTCATAAAACACCTTTCTTTTCAATATGATAGAGAAGGAAGACTTGAAGAAATAATAGAAGCAATCGGTGGTGACACCAACAAGTTTACTTTCTCCTACACCTCCGAAGGCAGAAGGTTCAGGAAGATACATTCGGTAGATACGAGCGGCGTAGTAACGGCGGATACCACTTATTATGTTTATGACGGCATGTTCGCGGTTGCCGAACTCAACGGAAATCTTGACTTGAAATCCAAATATGTGTATATTAATGGTATGTTAGTCGCAAGAATCAACGCTAACGATGAATTATTCCAGTACTTCCATGATGGCCTTGGGTCAATTACTATGATTTGTGATACAACAGGAAGTTATGAAAACCTATATGTATATGATGATTTCGGGAATTTCAGGATGACGGAAGAGTCAGGTTCGGCATCCAACCACTACTACTATACCGGACAGGAAAGAGATGCGGCACCTTCCGGATTGTATAATCTTAGAGCGAGATATTATGCTCCAGGTATTGGTAGGTTTACGCAGGAGGATCCGATCTGGCAGAGTACTGCGAAACGTCAATTATTACCTTTCTGGGAGTATAACTTTATATATGGCTCTTGCAATTCGACTGGAAGTTGCGGATCCGGCCCATCACGCACTGGCCCTATTTCTCCACAGGACAACAATCCTTATGCTTATTGCATCGCTAATCCTATTAATTTGGTCGATCCAAGTGGATTATGGCATTGGAACCGGACAAATTGGTGCGGCTCGGATTATAACGGAGGAATACACAAACCTCTGGAGGATATTGTCTCTGATAAGGATTTGAGGAAAAAATTAAAACCACCAAACAGTCACCTTGATTATTGTTGCATGAATCATGACTTTTGTTACATGATGTGCAGAGAAGGTGGCGGACATTCACTAGGTTACTGTCACCGTGTATGTGATTCTCGATTTGTCGGATGTCTAGAGGGAAACTACCAACCTTTAAAGTTAAAATAAAGGCTTAGTTATACCTGTAGAGCAATACTTTTTTGTTTGATTTATAAAGTATTGCTCTACAGGAAAATACATCCGAGGTTTAAATATGAAAATAACACAAAAAAGAAAACAAATACTTCCTTATATTATCTTAGCCCTAACACTACTATGGTTAATGAAATTTTGGGGGTTAACACTATCTGAAATGCTCGAAAATCCGAAAAGTAGAGAAGTTACATTTTTTTATATTGCTAATTGGCCAAGTCTGATATTTGATTTATATCCCGTATTTGAAATTGATGGTAGGTATAATATTGAAGCCGGCTTTTTCAATCCATTGGTTATGACAGTTAATGCGATAGGATGGGGAATAATAGGCTTTATAGTTGGTTTTATAATTTCATTGAAAAAGCCTGACATGACTATCTCACTCACTAAATTGAAAGGAGAAATCTTCTCAGATAATAGAGATATAAGAATAACTGTGTCTCTCTGGATTTACTCATTATTAGTTATTACTCTATTGGGTTTTAATCAGTTAACATTCCAGATTATGCCTGCCATCTTTATGGTTTTTTTTATTATACAGTTCTTTCTGCTGATTTCAACACTTTTATTTCCCATTATTGCCCCACTCTTAATTATGGAATCTACAATTCATTTAGTGAGGGATAAAAAGAGAGTGGATTATTTAAATTTATCTCAACGTGTAGTTTTATGGTGCGTGTTGACCTCTACTATATTTCTTACTATTGCTTTTCTAATATTTCATTTTACACGGCCCTGACTTGTGTAATTAAGGGAAATATCGACACCTGACAATATATAGGAGTGTAGAATAGTTACGGTGCTTGACAGTAAAAGCCAAGCACCGTATCAACAGGGTCAGACCTTCTTTGAAAAGTGTCAAGGTTGGCAATGGGGCGATTGGGGTTAAATCTCGACACAACAAAAGCTTCGGGTTTTGGGTTTCGTGCTGCGAGAAAAAGACAAATAAAGTATTCATGTTATTTGTGTAATTTGTTGCTAAAAAATCTTAGTGCCTTCGTGGCTATCTGTTTAAAAGTATCAACACGATAAATTTCACACTTGACTTTAATAAATATCGGGTTATAATTAAAGTATGATTAAAAGAAGTATGTTTTCTGAACTTAAAGAGCACCTTTCGAAAAAAGAAATAAGTTTTATTGTCGGTCCGAGGCAAGCGGGGAAAACGACTTTGATGCTTATGCTGAAAGAATATCTCGAGGGGAAAGGCAGGAAAACTCTTTTTCTTAATCTGGATATAGAATCGGATAAGGAATATTTTGTTTCGCAGGCAAAGCTGTTGAAGAAGATTAAATTGGAGTTTGGCAATAACCAGGGATTTGTATTTATAGACGAAATTCAAAGAAAAGCGGACGCGGGTGTTTTTTTGAAAGGTATCTATGATATGAATACGCCATATAAATTCATCGTTTCGGGATCCGGCAGCGTAGAATTAAAAGAAAAAATTCATGAATCGCTTGTCGGAAGGAAAAGACTTTTTGAACTTTCTACATTATCTTTTGAGGAATTTGTGAATTTTAAAACCGGGTATAAGTATGAGAATAAATTTTTGGACTTTTTCGCAGTGGAAAAAGATAAAACATATCTTCTTCTTGAGGATTATTTGAATTTTGGAGGATATCCCAGGGTTGTTCTAGAAGAAGAATTATCCGAAAAACTCAAAATGATCAATGAAATTTATCAGGGTTATATTGAACGGGATATTTCATATCTCCTCAGGGTACAAAAAACAGACGCCTTTAGTAATCTTGTAAAGATAATATCATCTCAAGTTGGAAAATTGACTAATTATGCCGAGTTATCTTCAACTTTAGGTATTGCTCACAAAACTTTGAAAGAATATCTATGGTATATGGAAAAAACTTTTATAATTCATATGGTTACACCTTATTTTAGTAACGCGCGTAAAGAAATCACTAAATCTCCGGTTTTTTATTTTTGCGACCTTGGACTCCGAAATTTCGCCCTTGGCAGCTTTGGGAACTTTCAAAATAAAAGTTTTGTTTTTCAGAATTTCGTTTTCAATATTCTGAGGGAAAGAACTACTTTGAGTTCCTCGAGAATTTGTTTCTGGAGATCTAAAGATAAGGCAGAGGTTGATTTTGTGGTAGATAAGGGCGAAAGCCTTATACCCATTGAAGTAAAGTACCAGAAGCTAAATAGGCCAAAAATAGCAAGATCGCTGAGAGGTTTTATTAATCGTTATAAACCAAAAAAATCTATAGTTGTAAATCTGATGTTAGACGAGACTGTTTTAATGAATTCCTGTGAAATACACTTTGTTCCATTCTATAAGCTGATGGAAAAACAAATACTTGAAAACAAATAGATTCTCCAAATCTGATTCGATTAGATAAATAAGAAAATATGGATAATTGGAGTCAAATCTCTACATAACAACAGTTTCGGGTTTCGTGTTTAGGGTTAAAACAAAAAACTTTGTGTCTTCGTGTCTTTGCTTGAGATTATTTTGGTGTGGTGAGGGGTTTTAAATAATAGCATATTCTTCTCTGTGGTCTCTGTGTGTGTTTTTCTCTCTGTGTCCTCTGTGGTTCATTAAAGTTCCGCGTTCCGTGGGCGTATAATCTATTTGATTATCAGCAGTTTTTTCATACTCCTAAACGAACTCGTTTGCATTCGACAAAAATAGATACCGGCAGGGACGCCTTCAGGGATCCACTCCACGGTATGCCTCCCGGCTTTAAATCTTGCTTCGGTTACATTGGCTACCGATTGCCCCAAAACATTTAATACATCGATCTTCACCTTTGAAGATCTGGCAAGTTCAAATTCAATAATCGTTTTATCTTGAAATGGATTTGGATAACTAAGAAAAGATATCCCCGAATCTGCCAAATCATCCTCGATACCCGACTCGGCAATTAATTCGAGAGTACCATACCCGTCAGCGTTTTCCCAATGGCTGTTGGAATCCGCGTGGGCAACCTCAACAGATCCAAAAAAGTTATCGCGTACTCCATCAGGGGCATCATTATCGCAGTATGCTAAGGAAAGTCCAATAATCTTACCTACGGATAAATCTACTCTGGATGCTTTTGGATTAAGAGTGTCAAAGGTGTCGGCGTATACCGCCAGTGAAAATTCCCATGTGTATAGATTGCCGTCCTTTCTCATCGCTAATTCCGGAAAATGATCGTCATAGTTAACAACCTGCCAAAATCCGGCAAGATCGTATACCGCAAACGTATTGGTAGTGTCTCCGTCAGCCGGAGCGTCAAGTGTAATGTGATAGGAAAACGCGTTTTCGGCATTTTCCGCGCCTTGATCAATGCGATGCATACCTCCGGATTTATCTTCGTCTATAAAAACTTCTACAATATCATAATTATAATAATCGCCTCCCGACACATAGCCGTCGATAAAAGCATCGTCGGTAACCTCGACTACAAAATATAAAACATTTTCCGCATCCGACCAGGCTACCTTATATTGTCCCGTATAATCACTTGCTCCCACGGAACCACCCCAGGGAATCCAAACCTGATCTATTTCTTGCCAGCTTGTACCTGCCCAGCATGCATCATCGCTGTGCCCATCGATTGTAGGCAAGCTTACCACATTCGGAACTTTTACCACACTATCCTGAGGCCTAAGACGGGAATTCTGGGCCGTAACAGAAACAGTAAAAAATATATAAACGAAAAAAACAATCTCAAATTTAAAATATCTTCTATCAAACATTCCGAACCTCCTTTATACGGTATAAGTGTAAGGCATCCTTATTCTATCCAAATTTGATTTCTTTTATAATGCACAAATAATCCGATAGTGTCAAGTGGTAATGTAGATTCTTCGCAGAATCCAAGTTGAATTGTTGAATAGGAAAACAGGACATTTGTCCTAATAGGTTAACACTTATATAAAATATAAAAGCGATTTCTAAAAATTCAAGGTGTCTTTTAACAGTTTTCA
>Ga0315548_1000854_pt1 | contig 27318 bp, 17 predicted proteins | sample SalMarSW160110MG_2_FD_202540 | JGI IMG/M metagenome (GOLD analysis project Ga0315548, IMG submission 202540) | Salt marsh sediment microbial communities from the Plum Island Ecosystem LTER, Massachusetts, United States - Salt Marsh Sediment SW1601-110 ... | reverse complement strand
GTGGCGAGCCGGTCGATGTCACCTGCGAACACCGAGTCGTCGTCGTCGACGAAACGGTCCCCGCCGCCGTCGTCGGCATAGCCGAGTGCCCGCACCAGGAACGCCGCCATCTGGCCCCGGGTGACGGGGTCGGTGGGGCAGAAGCGGGTGTTGTCGGGAGGGTTGCAGCCGTAGGTGATGCCGGCGGCGGCGAGGGCGTCGATGGTGGCTTCGTGGACCGAGCCTGCGGTGTCGACGAAGCCGGTCGGCGATGCCGCGGGGAGGCTAAGGGCGCGCACCAGGAAGGACGCCATCTCGGCTCGGGTCACGGGCCGGGTCGGGCAGAAGCGGTCGTTGACCGGCGGGTTGCACCCCAACGTGATCCCCGCCGCGGCAACGGCGTTGATCGACGGCTCGTGGACCGAACCGTTGTCGTCGACGAAGGAGTCGAGTGCGCCGGCGGCCGTCGATCCGGCAATGAGGGCGAAGGTCACCAGCAGGACCAGCAGGGAGGTGCGTCGTCTCATGGGCTCCCCTCCGGAACGACGATCACGAAGGCGTCGGTGACGTTCACCGACGCAGGCAACGGTACACGCAGGGTGGTGGGACTCCCGAGGATTTCGAAGCCGTAGCGGCTCGCCTCGGGATTCAACTCGTTGGGCCACGCCGCCTCGATGGCGGGGATGTCGACGTCGTAGCGGGATCCGAGATCGACGGTCTCGGCGACGTCGGCCTCCACGACGAGATACCGCAAACCGCTCCCGGCAGGAATGGTGAACGCCACCTCGTCACCGTCGCGGCCGAACGTCACCGGCGTCTGGGTGAAATCGTCCGCCAGTGCCGCCGCGAGCTGTCCGGCGGTGCCGGTGCCGATGAGGTCGATCGCGACGTTTCGCTCGGCCGTCTCGATCACGATCCGGTCGCTTCCGATGAGGAGAGGGCGGACCAGGTCGGCCACCGGGTAGGCGAGCCAGGGGATGAAGGTCACGTGTTCGTAGAGAGGCCCGAGCTTGTTGGAGGCGTGATAGAGGAACGAGTCGTGGAGGACAGCCGTCGAGGTCGAGTCGAGCGTGGCCGATCCCGAGCTCTCGTAGGTGGTGACCGGCCTTCCGTGGATGGTCATTGGCTCGACGGTGACGTCCGTCGTCGCTCCCGGGAGGGCGGTGGCGTGATCCTCAAAATCGATCCTCCAGTCGATGCCGAGAATGGCGGCGAGGTCCCCCGCCCGGCTCGCCGGCGACGTAGACACGACGGCCTCGTCCCACACCCCGGGAGCCGCTTCAGCCGCCATCAGCTCGGCGCCGAGCAGCGATCCCTCCCCGTTCCAGTGCGTGTCGTGCTTGAAGTAGAGATCCTCCGAGCCCGCCCGGGCTTCCATCTCGTCCCACATGAGGACCAGGCCGGTGTCGCCGCTCGTCTCGAGGGCGTTCCGCAACCTCGTGTCGTTGCCGTGGGCGCATGATTCCGTCCAGATCGCCTCCGGCACGTTCTCGGGGTAGATCACCACCTTGTCGGGTACCACGGCGTACACGAGTTCCCTCCCCGATCCCTCCACGACCGCCTCGACCTTGGCGAGCTCTTGCAGCACTCGCGCGAAGACCGAGTCGGGGAAGCACGCCTGGTTGACGGTGGAGCCGTAGTAGAGCCAGTTGTCGGTGCCGATGTGCACGGCCGTGGTTGGGCTGACGTCGGGGAGCGGCGGTGGCGGCGTGATGGCGGGGAGGCCGAGGGCGCGGGTGAGGAAGGAGGCCATCTGGGCCCGGGTGACCGGGTCGGTAGGGCAGTAGTGGTCGTTGGCGGGTGGGTTGCAGCCGAGGGTGATGCGGGCGGCGGCGAGGGCGTCGATGTCGGCTTCGTGGACCGAGCCTGCGGTGTCGACGAAGCCGGTCGGCGATGCCGCGGGGAGGCTGAGGGCGCGCACCAGGAGCGAGGCCATCTGGGCCCGGGTGACCGGGTCGGTAGGGCAGTAGTGGTCGTTGCCGGGTGGGTTGCAGCCGAGGGTGATGCGGGCGGCGGCGAGGGCGTCGATGTCGGCGGTGTGGACCGAGCCGGCGGTGTCGGTGAACCCGGCGTCGGGTGCGGCGGGCAGGTCGAGGGCGCGGACCAGGAGCGAGGCCATCTCGGCTCTGGTGACGGCTCGATCGGGGCAGTAGTGGTCGTTGCCGGGTGGGTTGCAGCCGAGGGTGATGGCGGCGGCGGCGATCCCCTCGATGTCCGCCTCGTGGATCGAGCCGTTGTCGTCCCGGAACGTGCCGCCCGGTTCGAGGGCGGCACCGGCGGGTGTGACCGCCAGCAAACCGCCGGCGAGCAGCACCGCCAGCGCCCCGGTCCGCAGACCGGGTCTCCGCCGCGACCGCAACGCGCCCGGCAATGGGAAGGGATGCATCGACACCTACCGTGGTCGTGACGGGAAGTGTATCGGCGGGTTCCCGCCGCGAGGCGTCACCGCAGGGAGTCGTAGAGAGCGAGCAGCTTCTGCTGCTCGATTCCCCAGTGGTAGTGCTCCCGGGCGCCCACGGTGGCCGCCCGGTAACGCTCCGGGTCGGCCAGGATCTTGCGGGCCGCCGCCGCCAGCGCTTCCGGATCCTCCGGATCGCTCACCTCGCCGACCCCCTCCTCTCGGATGACCCGCCCGATCTCGGGGGAGTCCGAACCGATCACGGGCACCCCGGCCATGATGTACTCGAAGAGCTTGTTGGGCAGGGTCGTGTAGTAGCTGAGGGAGGCGTTGACGATGTTGCACAGCCCGATGTCGGCCGCCGCGGTCCATCCCAGGAGCTCGTCGTTGGGGATGGTGCCGAAGAACTTCACCCGGTCGGTCAGGCCCCGGTCCCGCACCTCGATCTCGAGGGGGCGGCGGTAGTAGCCGTACCCCACGATGACCAGCACGACGTCGTCGAGCAGCGTGACGGCGTCGATCGCCGGCTCGATCCCGCGGTTCTCCTGCACCGATCCCTGGTAGAGCATGATCGGGGTGTCCGGCGGGAGGCCGAGCACTCCCCGCAGGTCCTGCGGCTCGTCGATGGTGACCAGCTCGGGGGTGTTGATCACCGTGATCGCCGGGTCGGGGACGGCCCCGTACTTGCGGCGGTTGAACTCGATCCAGGGTGGCGAGGCGACGATCATGGCGTCGGCGTGCGGCATCCAGCGTCGCTCGTTCCAGGTCGCCCAACGGCGCCACCAGAAGCCCATGCGGCTCCGTTCGGTCTGCAGCTCGTGTGAGTCGTAGACGAGCTTGGTGGCGGTGCGCTTCTTGCACATCGCCCCGACGTAGAGGGTGTTGAGGTCGTGGGAGTGGTACACGTCGGCCCCGGCGGCGAGCCCGGCGGCGATCATGCGCCGGTTGATGGCCCACGACTTGAGGGCCCGGCTTTGCTTGCCCACCAGGAACCGCACCACCTTGAACCCGAAGCGGGCGATCCGGGCGAACAGGCGAAGCAGCGGGGTGGTGAGCCGGTCCCAGAGGCGGGTGGCCCGTGACACCGGCTCGGGATGCGACACCTCCTCGATGACCATGGCGACCTCGTCACTGGGGGTGGCGGTCGACACCGGCATCCAGTCCCCCAGATCCCGGGCCCGTTCCGTGTCCGGCTGCTCACCGCTGAGGCGGGAGTGGCGGGCCTCGATGGTGCCGGCGTAGCGCACCGCGATCCGGTTGAGGGTGCCGAGGCCGAAGCTGAGCCGGCTCACCCGCACCACGTGGATCCCATCGGCGGAGGTCTCCTCCTCGGCGGTCTTGTTCGGGACGTGGATCGCCACCACCGTCACGTCGTGGCCGGCGGCGAGCAGCGACTTCGCCTCCTTCTTGACCCGGGCGTCGTACTCGAAGGAGTTCTTGACGAACATGCAGATCTTCACGGCGTCCCCACTGGCGTGATCCGCGAGGCTAGCGGCGATCGCGCCTCTCGATCCGGTTCCGTGACCCGCCGCCGGCGTCACTCCTCCGTGAGCCGTTCGTGAAGCTCGGCGACGACGTCCGCCTGGTGGCGGCGGATCGTGTCGACCGCGCCGGTGAGGTCGGCGGCGATCGTGTCGCGTTCGGCCAGCGCCCACGTCACCACCTCGTCGAGCCGCCCCATCTCGTCGCTGCGCACGACCGCCTGCTCCATCCCAACGGAACGGGCGAAATCGCGGATCTTGGGCCGGTACTCGACGGCCACGAACGGGGTCCCGCAGACCGCCGCCAGGATCGAGGCGTGGAGACGCTCACCCACGACGAGGTCGGCGGCGGCGAGCCACCGCAACGTCTCGTCGAGGTCGGCGTACCCGGGGAGGTACGGCAGGCCGGGGGCGCCGGCACGGCGCATGATCTCGATGAGCCAGCGGTCGTCGGCCGGGAACGCCGACATCATTGCCACCTCGCGACCCTCATCCCGGAGCCGCCGGATGAGAGAGGCCAGCGCGTCGAACACGGCGGTGTCGTCCCCACCCCAGAGGTTCCCGTCGGTGAAGACGGGACACACCACGACCCGTCCCGGGGTCGGCTCGACATCGGGCGGGCGAGGGAGTGACAGGGCGGGATCACCGAAGACGTCGATGCCGGTGACCACCCCCAGCGTCGCGAGGTGGCGCACCGAGTCGGGACCCCGCACCCCGGCGTAGAGCGCCGAGTCGATGAACGCCTTCCATTCCTCCATCGGCTCGGTGACGCCCCAGAACTCAGGGTTGCGCACCCCGGTGCCGAGCAGGATTCGCTCCAGGCCGGGGGAGTCGTTGCGAAGGACCCGGGTGAGGTAGTAGTGCCTGCCGTTGATGAGGGTGCCGCCGCCGACCATCAGGACCCGTGGATCGGGGAGGTCGCGCTCGATGGTCGCCCACGGGAACAGATGGCGCACCGCTGCGAGCACGGCCTCGTCGCCGAGGTTCTCCTTCCCAGTAAAACCGATGTAGGAGACCCGGACCGCCTCGTCCGGTGGCGCCACCGCCGATGGTGGTGCAGCCTCGTGTCGTACCCGTCGTCGTGCCGCCCGTATCACACGCCGGCCCGCCGTGGCGGTCTCCCGAGGCCCGGTCGCCAGCAGGTCGCGGGGCCGGACGAGGCGGGCCGGGACCGCCGCCTCCTCGGCCACCGTGGCGTGATCGTTGATGAGCAATTCGACCCGGCTCCGCTCCAGCGCCGCCGACCAGGCTTCCAGCGGGGTAGTGAGGCGGCCGGGATCCTTGAGCAGTTCGCGGCGCCGGATCGCCCCGAAGATCGGGATCCCGAAGCGCCCCAGCTCACCATCGACCGCCAGCAGATCGTCGAGGCGGCGGTACTGGCGCCCCCCGGCGAGGCGGTAGGCACAGCGCACCGCGGCCGTTCTCGGGTCGCGGTCGAAGCGGGCGACCACCCGCTCCAGGAGGCGCCGGTCGATCCGGGCCCGGCCGTCGAGCAGCACCACGATCTCGCCGCGGGCGGCCCGGACGGCCGCCTCGAGACCGGCGGTCTCGTCCAGCAAGGTGAGCCGGCCGGACACGTCGGCAGCCGAGGCGAGGAAACCGAGTGCCGTATCCGGCCCTGTCAGGACGAGCTCGGCATCGGGATAGGTCGCCCGCGACGTCTCCGCCCACACCCGGGCGGCTTCCTCCTCCGTCGCCACCGATGCCACCCAGGTCACCTTCGGCACCGAGGCGAACGGGGTCGCGACCTTGCGGTAGAAGGGATGGGGCACCAGGTCGGCCATGAGGGCGAGCGAGCGGCGGCGGGCGGCTTCGCGGCCGCCGGGGGCGTGGTCGTCGAGCTGGATCTGGTGGTAGGCGATCGCCCGATTCTCGGGAACCACGAACAGGCCGCCGTTCCAGAGGCGCCAGGTCAACTCGGTGTCCTCTCCGCCCCACGACCGGAAGTGTGGCGAGAAGCCGCCGACGGCGTCGAAGTTGCGGCGCGACACCGAGAGGTTGGAGGAGAGGCCGCTCCGGAAGGCGGCATCACCGAGCATGAGCCGCTTGGACCGTCGGTAGATCACCCGGCGCCAGTCGCCGGGTAGCGTGCCTCCGGCCGGGTCCGGATCGGCCCCGGCCGTTCCCGCCAGATCGGCGGTACCGGCGGCGATGCCTCCGGGAGTGAGCGGCGTCGAATCGAGCGGCACCCGGGTTCCGGCGACGACGACGTTGCCCGCTCGGGCATGCCAGAACGCATGCCACTCGAGGAACTCCGGACCCGGGATGCAGTCTGCGTCGAGGAACACGACCACGTCGGCGTCGGTGGCGCCCGCTCCCCGATTGCGGGCCCGGGGGGCCCCAAAACCGTCCCGCTCCTGGCGTTCCACCCGCACCGGGATCCGATCGGCATGGGACGCAGCGACCGCCGCGACGTCCTCATCCGATCCGTCGTCGACGACCACCACCTCGAACTCGCGGTAGCGCTGGGCAACGAGCCCGGCCAGGGTGCGGTCGAGCAGCGCCACCCGGTTGTGGACGGGCACCACCACCGCCAGACGAGGATCACCGGCCGAGGGCAGCTCGGCGATGCCGCGGTAGTCGTTCTCCGGTGCGACGTGGGGGGGGAGAGGTGGCTTCATCAGGAACCCGCCAGGGGATGGTTCGCGGGGCGGACCTGATAGCCGGAGGCGGGTAGCGCCACCCTCACCACCGAACCCCAGGAGGTGATCTCGGCGTCGGGGCGAAGGGCACGCACTTGCCGGGCGACGGAAGCTGCGGTGCGGCCCTCCACGTACACGTAACGACGGGCGGCGGCAATTGCCCGCTCGAAAGCGACGTCGGAGTCGGCCCCGATCACGACCGCGTCCACCTGGTCGGTCCTACCCACCGGGTCCAGCTGCTCACCGCGCCACACGACGCGGTCGGTCAGCTCGGCGGCGGCCTCGGCGGCGCCGAACATCAGGACTTCGTCCACCTCCACGTCGGCGTGGACCGCGCGGGCGAGGTCGCCCAGGTCAGGAGCGGGCGGTCTCGCAACTCGGGACGTCTCTTTCACGATTTCAACCAGCTCGTTGACGCGGTGGTCGTAGCGGTGGTGATCCATGGCGTGGCGTCGAGCGTCCTCCGCTCGCCGCGGGGTGTCGACCCGGGCGAGGAGGTCGCCGACCTGGGCGGCGACATCGTCACCGACGAGCTCGTAGTGCCAAGCCGGGTCGAACAGGAGATCCAGGCCGGGCGCCGGGTCGGTGAGCAGCAATGCCCCGGCGCCGATCGCCTCGAAGACCCGCATCGTGATCGGATGATGGCGATCTCCGCCCTCGTTGAGCACGACGCGGCTGTTGCCGTAGAGGTCGGCCATCTCGTCCGGCGGGATCCCGTAGTGGAAGGCTGACGTGGTGGGAAACGCAGCTTCGAGGGCCTTCACCAGGCGCCCGCGCCGGTTGTAGCGACCCCCGTCGGCCGCGACGCCGGCGCCCACCATGGCGATGTCGAAACGGCGCTGCTCGAACGGGATCCCGGCGCGGGCGAGCTCGGGCGCCACCGCGAACGGGAAACGATGCACCGGCACCGGGAAGCGGTGCGCCAGGTGCCAGCTGTGTGCCATGAGCACCGCATCGGCGCGGTAGCGGTCCGCCAGCCGGAGATTCGTCGCCAGGTGATGCTCGCCGTGATGGACCCAGAACAGCACCGGGATACCGGGATTGTGGCCGCGCACCTCCGCCGCCGGGTACGGGCTCTCGACGAATACCGCCGCCGCGGTATCCGGGGGAATGGTATCCCAATCCAGCGCGGCGTCGCCCTCGACGACAGTGATGCCGGCACGTCGCATGGCGGCCTCGAGGTACCGACCCGGGCTGGTGGTGGTGTGGCGGTAGATGAGGGCTATGCGGAGCCCTCGATGCCGGTCCCCCTCACACGACGTGGTGCGGGGGGCGAGTGTGGAGCGAGTGGTCGAAGGGCCGGCCGGCGACGAGCTCCAACGTGCGTCCCGAGGTGCGAGGCGGACGATGTCCCGCGGTCCCGCATCAGGCCAATGAGGCGCGGTGATGACGGCACCTGCTACTCCGGCCGCTCGCGTCGCGACCGACACGTCACGTCGGTCCATCGGGTACAGGAGCGAGGCGCCGACGCGCCGTGTCGCTCGCTCCAGGAATCGATCGAAGAGCAACCGGCGGAGGGCCGGCGGCTGCAGTCGCCGAAGGACCCAGCCCACCGGTCCCCACCCCGAGGGAAACCGGCTCGGGATCCGCCGGATGTCGAATCCCGGCAAGGCGGCATGGTGCGACCCGCCACAGACGGCCACCACTTCATGCCCGGCGCGAACCAGGCTGCGGGCGAGAGCCCGCGCCCGCGGGCTGCGGGCGACGTCGGTGTGGGAGACGAGGCAGACTCGCATGCCCGCAGATGTTACCGGTGCGTGGCCGCGGAACCGGGGTCGAGGAGCCGGATCCAGCGATCGACCACGGGGGCGAATCCGAATCGCGTTACAGCCTCGCGGCGTGCCCGTTCCCCGGCGCTCGACCATGCCGCGGGATCGCTGCCGAGTTGCAGGATGCGCTCCGCCATCGCCTCGGGCTCGGGAATCACCCAGTCGGGACCGTAGATGTCGACCGCGCCCGGCCAATCGCGCACCAGCGGCACCGTCCTCGATGCCATACCCTCCGCCGGCGCCAGGTGGAAGCTCTCGTCGGCGCTGGTGGAGAGGATGAAGCCGACGGTGCGGAACCATGCTGCGACGTCGGGGCCGAACGGCACGAACTCGACCGCGTCACGAACCGAGGGATGCTCGAGGCGAGGAGACAGGTCGTCGAAGTAGGCACGTTCGGCAGGGTCGCTCCATGCCCATTTCTCATCCGCCGGCATGGTGGTCTTCACGAGAAGCCGGAACCGGGGGTCCTGCCGTCTCACCGCTTCGATCACGTCGACCGCCAGATCGAGCCGCTTGCGGGACGACGACGCTCCCAGCAGGCCGACGTTGAACTGGGCGTCATGGTGCTTCGGCCTGTCGAGCTGGAGGTCGTCGATCAGATTGGGGACGGTGATCACCCGTTCCGGTGGCCATCCGGTCACATCGAGCACCTGCCGCCGGTAGTACGGGCCGACCGTGACGACGACGTCGACGTTCTCGATCTCGACGTCGCGCCAGTGCGGGGTGTCGAGCTCGAAGCGATGGAGCCGGACGACGAGCCGCTGGCCGGGTCGTTTCACCCTGCTGGCGTAGACCGCGTTGGGGCCACACCACTCGGCGACCACCACGTCGCATTGTTCGATGACGTCGTCGGTGACGGTGGTCGGGGACGCCGCGAAGACGGGCCACCTGTCGATGAGGACGTCGATGCCGGGGATACGGGCGAGGTGGGTGGCGATGGGGTCGAAGAACTTCAGGTTGTACCCGATGACGCCCACCCGCCGTACCGCCGGCAGAGGATGGATCGGGTAGAGGCGATCGATCATGGATCCGACGGAGTCATGCAGCTGCCGGCCATCCCGCTCGGCGAAACACCAGGCCCGGCCCGCGAGATCGCCGAATGTCCGCTCCCAGGAGCCTCTCGTGTCCTCGTCGTCGAACAGGAAGGCTTCGACATCGTCCCGTCGTGGCACCACCTCGGGTGCGGGCGGAGTGGAGGCGGCCACCGTCAGCCACGTCGCGGCAGGATCGGTTGGATCGGGCCCGGCCCCTGCCTGCCGGCGGTCGGCGGAGAGGAGGACGACGTCGGCACCGTCGGGCGAAATCGCCGGCCCAGCGGCGGGGCGCAGGAGTCTGACCCGGGGGAGGGCGTCGAGCACGGCGACGAGTGCATCGTCCACCCCGCTCTGAAGGGCGATCGAGATCGTGAAACGAGCACCGATGGAGGGGGAGCGAGGTGGGAGACGAGGCCGCTGCGGTCGCGGGCGGGGTGGTGGCGGGGGCGACGGCAGCTTGGAGGCACCGGCCGGGCGCCGCAGCAGGTCCTTCAGTCGTCTCAGCAGCCGCCGCAGGCTCCCGGCGATGCTCATCGCCCGTCACCCGGCGGACGCAGGTCCGGCACGGCGACACGAGACGGGACCAGCCCCGACCACTGCACATCGGCGCCGGAGAGGAAGGACTCTGGCCCGGTTGACCAGGTGTGGCCGCCGGCGAGGCGAACGTAACAGAATTCCCAACGGGAGTTGGCGTAGATCCGCTCCCCGGCGCGCCGCACCCCCCGGCCGAACAAGGTATCGACCTGGCGGGGCCGGTGAGGAAAGCGCACCTGCTCCCAGATGGCACGCCGGATCAGCATCGAGGCTCCGGTGACGGAGCCGCCCAGGAATGACTCCTCCTCCCGAGCCCGGCGCAAGACAGTGACGTCCTCGCTCTCCACGTAGGTGAACTGGGCGCCTTTGCCCACCACCCCGGCCCCCGAGTACCCGAGGGCATGGACCCCGTCTTCGAGATGGGCCGCGCCGTAGACATCGTCATCGTCGATCTTGGCGATGATCTCCGCCCCGGTGGTCGCAATGGCGTTGTTGAGGCATTCTCCGAGACTGCGCTCTTCTGAGAAGCGCAGAAGGGTGACGGGGATGCTCTCGACGGCGAGCCGGTCGATGACCCGAGCGGCTTCGGTCGCGGCCCCGTTGTCGGCGCCGTGCAGGCCGATGACCACCTCGACCGGCCGGTAGGTCTGCCCCAGGACGCCGATGAGGGCTTGCTCGAGCCGGTGCGGACGCATGGTGATGAGGACGGCGGCTACGGCGGGTCGCGGATCGGGGGCCGCCACCCCGGCGAGGTCGAGGAGATGACGAGCCCGCACCTCCGGGGCATGCTCTCGATACGCCCAGCGCCGCGCCGCGGTTCCGGCCCGGGCGAGAGCATCCGGGGCGGCATCGAGAGCGCCGGGGCATACCGGGATGCCGGAAGCCGCCATTGTCACCAGCCACGGCGGGGGGGTGTCGAGGCATGCCTCAGCCTCGATGACGGCAATCGGCCCGGCCGATCCGTTGAGAAGCCGGACGCCGTCACGGGCAACCTCTTCCCGTTCTCCGCCAGCGTCGAACCTGCGCCCGATCGGGTTGTGCCGTGCCCGATCGAACGACGCGGCCAGGAAGGAAGGCGTATGGTCACCGTCGGGCGCTGCGCCACCGGGGTCGATCGTGAGCACCAGGTCGGCGGAGGCGAGCAGGTCGCTGTCCGCTGTGTCGGGCCCGTCGCCGTACCAGACCACGAGCGGCTGCCGGGCCGGGAGCGCCGCCCATTCCCGCAGCGCCGTTACCAGGTCGGTCGGGAGCGTGGCCAGCGCGGCCGGTTCGACCACGACGAGGTCGGCGGAGGCGAGCGTGTTCCGGTCCTCGCCGAGAGGGGTCGGCGCCAATGCGTCCAGGGTTGCTTCGATTCCCGGGGTCCTGGTCGCCGTTGCCACCGAGATCGAGGGAAGCGAGAAGGAGGTCCGGGTGGGAACCGCCTCACCGGAGGTGGCACGACGCGACGTGGCGACGGGGATGGGGGTGCCGCCGCGGCTTCGCCTCCGCCGCCGGGGCCGTCGCTCGGCGAGGAGCCGCTCGATGCGATCGGCCCGCTCCTCGGCCCGCTCCCGCCACGTCACCGCCTTGTCGGCCTGATCCGAGGCGCGCCGCTCCGCCGCGGCGCGGCGCGCTCGCTCGTCGCGGAGGAGTTGTTCGAGTTCGTCGATACGGCGATCGCGGCTGCTCATCGCAGGGTTCACCCGCTTCCTGGTGGCAATGTAGTCATGTGCCGCCGAGACGACACCGAGGCCATCCGGCCGGGTGGAGAGAAGAATCTCCAAGATTGGTGCGGGGCGTGAGTATCGTCGTTTCCGGTGAGAAGGCTCTCTGCGCTCTGGCTGGCCTCCAGCGTCCTCCTCGCGGGGATCGCTCCCGTTCTCGCCGACACGCTCCCCCCGGGTGGGACGTTCGCCGACGACGACGGCAACGTCCACGAGGGCACCATCGAGGCCATCGCCGCCGCCGGCATCACCCGCGGCTGCAACCCTCCCGCCAACGATCGCTATTGCCCCTCCCGGGCGGTGACCCGGGGCGAGATGGCGGCGTTTCTGGTTCGGGCGCTCGATCTCCCCGCCGGCCCCCCCGACCGCTTCACCGACGACGACGGGTCGCTCTTCGAGGGCGACATCGACCGGCTGGCGGCGGCCGGGATCACCCGGGGCTGCAACCCGCCGCTCGACGACGCGTACTGTCCCGCCCGGGCCGTCACCCGGGGCGAGATGGCCGCCTTCCTGGTCCGCGCCTACGGCTACACCGACCCCGGGGCAGGAGACCGTTTCGTCGACGACGACGGGTCGGTGTTCGAGGGCGACATCGACCGGCTGGCGGCGGCCGGGGTCACCCTCGGATGCGACCCGCCCGCCAACGAGCGCTTCTGCCCGAACGACCCGGTGCTGCGGGACCAGATGGCCAGCTTCCTGGCCCGGGCCGAGGGCCTCACCCCGATCACGCCTCCGCCGCGGGCCGTTCCCACCCTCCAGGAGGTCGTCTCCGGTCTGACTCGGCCCGTCTTCGCCACGGCGCCGCCGGGTGACGACCGGCTCTTCGTCGTCGAGAAGGGTGGGCGGATCCGCATCGTCGCCGGCGACACGGTGCAATCCGGGGCGTTCCTCGACCTGAGCGGCCAGGTGAGCAGCGGGAGCGAGCAGGGACTGCTCGGCCTCGCCTTCCATCCCGACTACGCCGGCAACGGGCGGTTCTACGTCTCCTACACCGACACCGCCGGCGATTCCCGCGTCGTCGAGTACCGGGTGTCGGCCGACCCCGACGTCGCCGACCCGGGGACCGCCCGAGCCATCCTCGGCGTCGATCAGCCCGCCTCCAACCACAACGGGGGCATGATCACCTTCGACGCCTCCGGCAACCTGCTGCTCGGGCTCGGCGACGGCGGCGGCTCCGGGGACCCCAACGACCGGGCCCAGGACCCCACCGACCTCCACGGCTCGATCCTGCGCATCGGCGTCGACGGCGACGACTTCCCCTCCGACCTCGCCCGCAACTACACGATTCCCCCTGACAATCCGTTCGTGGGGAGCGCGGCGGGCGCCGACGAGGTGTGGGCCTTCGGGCTCCGCAACCCGTGGCGCTTCGCGCTCGACCCGGTCACCGACCTGCTGTTCATCGCCGACGTCGGCCAGGACCACTGGGAGGAGGTCGACGTGGCGGTGGCCGACGCCGGCGGCCTCGACTACGGCTGGAACACCCTCGAGGGCAGCCACTGCTACCAGCCCTCCTCCGGCTGCAGCTCGACCGGCACGGTGCTGCCGGTGCTCGAATACAGCCACGACGACGGGTGCTCCATCACCGGCGGCTTCGTCTACCGGGGGGACGAGCTGCCGGATCTGGTCGGCCACTACTTCTACTCGGACTGGTGCGCCGGGGTGATCCACAGCTTCACCTACGCCGAGGGACGGGTGACGTCGCAGCGGCGGTGGGACGAGTTCGGCTCGGTCGGCAACGTGACCAGCTTCGGGGTAGACGGCCACGACCGCCTCTACGTGCTCGTCAACGACGGCCGGGTCTTGCGTCTCGCCGCGGGATGATCGGAGTCTCAAGGGTGAAGGGGAGGGTGCCGATTCGCCGGGGAAGGGGGCGCGGGGAGAGGAGTTCCGTGACCGGGAACACGCGCCGTGTCGTCATCGCCGCTGCCTGCCTGATCGTCTCCGGTCTGGCCGGCGTCCCGGCAGCTTCCGCCGGCGTGGGCGAGGGGACCGCCACCCCGTCGTTCAACGAGTCGTGGGGCTGCGAGCAGCCGTCCACCGCCGGCGGCCTCGTCGAGCACTCCGGGTGGCTGTCGGACGGGGAGCCGGTCCGGGGCTACCGGGGCGACTTCTTCGGGCGCACCATCGGCGACATCCGTGACGCCCTGGTCGACTGGACCGTCCCCATGAGCGGTGGGTTCACGGTCAAGGTCCACCAGCGGGCCCTCCCCGCCTTCGAGCAGGTCACCCGCAACCTGGCGGCCGAGCAGGCGGCGGGGCACTACTACCAGGTCCGGGGCAGCAGCACCTACGGGTTCGCTCCCCGCACCATCAGCGGCAACCACAGCCTCTCGCTCCACGGCTACGGCGCCGCCGTCGACATCAACGCCACCACCAACCCGTACCGGGCGGATGCGGTGCTGATCACCGACATGCCGCGATGGTTCGTCGACGCCTGGAAGGCGGCCGGGTTCTGCTGGGGCGGCGACTGGATCGACATCAAGGATCCGATGCACTTCTCCTGGAAGGGCCCCAACGCCACCCCCGACTACGGGGAGGTGCCGCTCTCCGCCGCTCCCAAGACGCCGGCGGCCGGCTTCGACGAGGTGTACCGGAGCGACACCCCGTTCGGCCCTGCCGATCCCGCCACCGACTACCTGATCGGTGACGGCAACGGCAACGGGCTCGCCGACGTGTTCAAGCTGGTGCCCCAGGACGGCGGCCTCCGCCTCGAGTACTCGCGGACCCATCAGGCCAACGCCTGGTGCTCGGTGGCCCGCAACTTCGCCACCGGGGCCGCCGTCGACGGGCGGATCCCCCTGCTCGGTGACTACTCGCGGGTCGGGCGCAACGACTTGTGGCTGCTCGATCCGTCCTCGGGGACGCTCCAGATCGAGGTGCTGCTCAAGCCGAGCGACTTCGACGAGTCGGCCACCATCGCCACCACGATCTCGACCGAACCGTCCGACGTGTACCTGCTCGGCGACCACGACCGGGACGGCTACGTCGACCTCTACGTGATCCGGCGCCCCGCCGGGCGGACCTGGGTCGAGGTGTGGGACGGGGCGGACGGCTTCACCACCAGCCTGCTCGACGTGGCCACCCCCCTCACCGACACCGCCGGCTGGCAGTTCACCCTCGGCGACACCAACCTCGACGAGCGTCCCGAGCTGTTCGCCATCTCCTCGAACGGAAGCACCACCGACGTGTCGGTGCTCGCCAACGGCTACGAGGTGGTGCTCGACACCCACCACCTCGCCGGCGGCGGGGACTACGTCGACGTCGCCGTCAACGACTTCGACGGCGACGGCCGCGGCGACCTGTTCCTGTTCGACGCCGCCGGTGAGTTGAGCGTCCGCCTCGGCGACGTCCCCCTCCCCGGCATCGGGCTCACCACCTGGCACCGCACCGCCGACTGGGGGTGCAATCCGGACAGCCCGCCCTACGTGTTCGACGGGACGTTCCGTGACGACGACGGCAACATCCACGAGCAGTCGATCGAGGTCATCGCCGCCACCGGGATCACCCGGGGCTGCAACCCGCCCTACAACGACGACTACTGCCCGCGGCGCAGCGTGACCCGGGGCCAGATGGCGGCGCTGCTGACGAGGGCGTTGGGATTGAGCGACGACGGTGGGCGGGACTGGTTCGTCGACGACGACGACTCGGTGTTCGAAGGCGACATCAACCGGTTGGCGGCGGCCGGGATCACCGCCGGCTGCAACCCACCCGCCAACGACGCGTTCTGCCCGGGTGCGGAGCTGACCCGGGGTCAGATGGCGGCATTCCTGGTACGGGCGTTCGGGCTGAGCGACGACGGGGGGCGGGACTGGTTCGTCGACGACAACTCCTCGGTCTTCGAGGGCGACATCAACCGGCTGGCGGCGGCCGGCATCACCCGGGGCTGCAATCCCCCCGCCAACACCCGTTTCTGCGGTGGCCGCACCCTTCCCCGCGACGAGACCGCCAGCTTCCTGGCCCGGTCCCTTCCGCTCCTTCCTTGACCCGAAAATGCGACATTGGCGGGCGGATGTAGCAACATTCGGGGCAGGGTGGGGGCCTCAAGCAGGCGGCGGAGGGAGTCGATAGCCATGAGCATGCCGTATCGACGGTCCCGATCGCTCCGGGCCGCTCCTCGCATGCTCCTGTTGGCGGCGCTGCTCGCCGCTGTCACCGCCGGCCCGGTGGGCCTGCCGGCGGCCGCTGCCGATGACGGCACCTCCGTCATCTTCACCGGCGCCGGCTGGGGTCACGGGGTCGGGCTCAGCCAGTACGGCGCCTACGGCATGGCGCGCGAGGGATACGACTACGAGCAGATCCTCACCCACTTCTTCACCGGTGCCCACCTCGGCGTGCTCGGCGAAGGCGAGGTCGACGCCGCCGGGCCACTGTGGGTGAACCTCGAGTACGACCGCAGCGAACTCGCCCTCGCCGTCGTCGCCTCCAGCTACGCCGGCGACCCCGGCGCCACCCCGGTCCCGGTCACCGTGATCCGTAACCCCGGTGACCCAGGTGAGGAGCGCTGGGATCTCGATGTCGAGCCCGGCCTCACCAACCCTCGCATCGAGATCACCTGGGACGGCGAATCCACCTGCACCCCCACCCTCTTCGCCGCCGGGGGGGCGGCGATCGAACCGGCCCCCGGCCCCGGCCCCTGCGACCTCGACCTGGAATGGGACGGCTGGATCGACGAGCCGACCCGCCTCGTCGAGATCGAAGGCTGCACCCTGGCCAACTGGAACACCATCCCCACCAGTTACCCGCCGTGCCGCTACGGGCGGGGCACGATGCACCTCCGGCTCGGGCCGGGAGGCATGGACCTCTCCGTCGAACTCGACATCGACGACTACATCCTCGGCATCTCGGAGATGCCCTACCGCTGGGGCCTGGCGTCCTACGGCGGCTACCAGGCACTCGCCGCCCAGGCGGTGGCGGCCCGCTCCTACGCCCGTGAGCTCCAGATCGACCGCGGTACGCCGGGCGACAACTCCTGCGCCCGCTGGTGCCACGTCCGGGACGACACCACGGATCAGCGCTACATCGGCTGGGGCCACGGCGGCGAAGGGCAGGCGGAGTGGATCCAAGCCGCCGAGGAGACCGCCAGGGAGGTACTCATCCATCCCGACGCGCCCAACAACCACGTGGTGCGCGCCTACTACTCGTCGTCCTCAGGCGGGGCCACCGAGAACATCGACGAGGTCTGGAGCAACCCGCCGCGGGAGTACTACTCCTCGGTCGACGACCACTGGTCGCTCGATCCCAGCCTGAACGGCAACGCCTCCTGGTCGAAGACGGTCGCCGCCGCCTCGGTCGCCGCCAAGGTCGGCCTCGACGAGATCATCTCGATCCACGTCACGGAGCGCAACACCTCCGGGAGCGCCCGCACCGTCGAGTTCACCGGCGTCTCCGGCGGCGACGTCGTCACCGTCGCCAAGGCCAGCTCGTGGGTGAAGAGCACCTTCGGTCTCAAGTCGATCTACTTCGACGTCGGCCTCGAGCAACCGCCGCCGCCCTTCGTCGACATCGTCGGCTCCGTCCACTACGACGCCATCGCCGCCATCTGGCGTGACGGGATCACCTACGGCTGCAACCCGCCCGCCAACGACCGCTACTGCCCCACCGGGTCGGTGACCCGGGGCGAGATGGCCGCCTTCCTGGTGCGAGCGCTCGACCTCCCCGCCGCCGGCGGCGACGCCTTCGTCGACGACGCCGATTCGATCTTCCAGGACGACATCAACCGCCTGGCGGCCGCCGGCATCACCCGGGGCTGCAACCCGCCCGGCAACGACCGTTACTGCCCCGACGACCCCGTCACCCGGGAGCAGATGGCGGCCTTCCTGGTGCGCGCCTTCGCCTACTCCGACCCCGGGGCCGGGGATCGCTTCGTCGACGACGACGAGTCGATCTTCGAGGGAGACATCGACCGCCTCGCCACCGCCGGCGTCACCTACGGCTGCAACCCGCCCGACAACGACCGCTACTGCCCGCTGGACCCGGTGCGACGGGACCAGATGGCCTCGTTCCTCGACCGGGCCCTCAGCGGCGCAGGCGCCTGACCCGTCTACACTTCCGGAGTCTTCATCCCTCCGCGTTCGAGGTGAACACGCATGTCTGACCGCGCTTCCTCCTTTGCCGACGACTCGTGGACGGGGGGCGTCATCGGCCTCGGCTACGTCGGCCTGCCGCTGGCCGTCACCATGGTGAGCCGCGGCCTCTCCGCCATCGGGTATGACCGCTCCGAGGAGCGGGTCGCCGCCCTCCGTCAGGGCATCTCCTCGGTGGAGGACGTCTCCAACGAGGAGCTGGCCGCCGCCCTCGCCTCGGGGCTCGAGATCACCTCGAACCCGGACCGGCTCTCCGACGCCGCCGCCCTCTTCATCTGCGTGCCGAGCCCGCTCGGCCGCAACCGGGAACCGGACCTGTCGTACATCCGGGCCGCCGCCGACACCGTGAGCCGGGTGGTGCGACCCGGGATGCTGATCTCGTTGGAATCGACGACGTACCCGGGCACCACCGAGGACATCCTGGTCCCGGCCGCCACCGGAGGCGGGCTCGTGCTCGACAAGGACGTCTTCGTGGCGTTCTCACCGGAGCGGGTCTCGCCCGGCTCGGAGATGAAGACCGGCGAGATCCCCAAAGTGGTCGGCGGGGTGACCCCGGCGTCGACCGCGGTGGCGGCCGCCGCCTACGGGCGCATCGTCTCTGCGGTGCACCCGGTGTCGTCGGCCCGCGCCGCCGAGATGGCGAAGCTGCTCGAGAACACCTACCGGGCCGTCAACATCGGGCTCATCAACGAGATGGCCCAGCTCGCCCACGAGCTCGCCATCGACATCTGGGAGGTGGTGGACGCCGCCGCCACCAAGCCGTTCGGTTTCCAGCCCTTCTACCCGGGCCCCGGCGTCGGCGGTCACTGCATCCCGCTCGATCCCCAGTTCCTCGCCTGGCGGGCCCGGGAAGCCAACTTCGCCACCCGCTTCATCGACCTCGCCGAGCAGATCAACACCAAGATGCCGTCCTACACCGCGGGACGGGTGGCGGACCTCCTCAACAGCCGTGGCCTTCCCGTGTTCGGCACCCGGGTGCTCGGCGTCGGCATCGCCTACAAGCCCGACATCGCCGACGACCGTGAATCGGCCTCGATCGAGGTGCTCCACGAGCTGCAGCGCCGCGGCGCCCAGGTGGCGGTGCTCGACCCCGTCGTCGGCAAGGCCGGCATCGAGGCCCACGGCTTCGAAGCGATCGAGGCCGGCGCCGCCCTCGACGGCTACCAGGTGGCGGCGATCCTCACCGACCACGCCGTGCTCGACCTGGCCGCCATCGCCGCCGCGGTGCCGGTGGTGCTCGACGCCCGCGGCGCCTACCGCCGGGCCGGGCTCGACCTCCCCAACGTCGTCGCGTTGTGAAGCCCCGGCTCCTGGTGGTGACGCCGGTGCATCCGGCCGACGACCCCAGGATCCGGGCCAAGCTGATCGGATCCCTCGCCTCCGAATGGGAGATCCGCTACGCCACGGGACCGCCGGGACCGGCCGACCCGGCCGGCCTGCAGTGGGTCCCGCTTCCCGGGGGAAGGATCCGGCGCCACCTGCGGTCGGCCCGGCTGCTGCTCGCCGGCGGCTACGACCTCGCCTCGTTCCACGATCCTGAGCTGCTGCCGGAGGCGATCCTGGCCCGGCTGCTCCGGCGCCGGGTCGTGTTCGACCTCCACGAGGACCTGCCGGCCCAGATCATGACCAAGCCGTGGCTGCCGCGGCCGCTGCGGCGCCTCACCGCGGCGCTGGCCCGGCTGGTGCTCCGGCTCGCGGAACGTGCCATGCCGATCACCCTGGCCGAGCCCGGGTACCGCTCGCTGCTGTCGCACGATCATCCGGTGTTCCCCAACTACCTGCACGACCTCCCCGCCCTCGGGACCGATCGCCCCGCCGGCGGCCCCGTCGTCTACCTGGGGGACGTGACCCCCGATCGTGGAATCGAGCTGGCGGTGGCGGCGCTGGGCCGCCTCCCGGCGCCACCGCCACTGGTCGTGATCGGGCGCTGCGGCGCCGAGTTCGCCGACCGGCTGCGGGCACAGGCCGCGGCCGGGTCCGTTCCGCTCGAGCTGACCGGATACCTGCCCCACGAGATGGCCCTGCCCCGGGTGGCAGCGGCCCGTCTCGCGCTGGCGCCGCTGCTGGACCGACCCAACTACCGGGAGTCGCTGCCGACCAAGGTCCTCGAATACCTGGCGCTCGGCGTTCCCGTGGTGGCATCCGACCTCCCTGCCATCCACCGCCTCGCCGCAGAGGTGGCGGGGATTCGGCTCTTCCCGCCCGCGGACGCCGCCGCCCTGGCCGGCGCCGTCGGGAACGCCCTCGGGGACGAGACACTGGCGGCGGAGGCGAGGGACGCGGCCGGCGAGGTGCGGCGCCGGTTCACCTGGCCGGCCGGCGAAGTGCGGGACTACTACCGCAGCCTCGTCTCCTAGGGTCGCCCCGACCGTCCCAGCAGGAACCCGCCACCCCAGGCGAGGTGCATCGTCGCCACCGCCACCGGGAACAGCGCCACCGCCGGATCGCGCCGCCGCACCGCCTGGACCGTGGTGACACCGGCGAGGAGAGCGAGGTATGCGATCGGAACCGGCAACGCCCAGGCCCGGAGGGGAGTGACGGCGAGGACCGCCGAGACGGCGAGACCGAGCACGAAGGCGGGCGCCACCAGTTGTCGGGCCCGCAGCGAACGCGGGTGGCGGCGCACCACCCGGCGCTTCCACGTCCCATACTGCCAGTACTGGCGCCACAGCGCCCCCAGCGAAGCGCGGGGCCGGTAGCGGACCCGCAGCTCCGGGTCGAAGTAGACGATGCCGCCGGTGCGGCGGATCCGGTGGTTCAGCTCGTAGTCCTGGTTGCGGACGAGCGTCTCGTCGAAGAGCCCGACCCGCTCCAGCGCGGCGCGGCGGAACGTCCCCAGGTAGACGGTGTCGACCGGGCCGGGAGCGCCCCCGTAGTGGAAGCGGGCGTCCCCCACCCCGACTCGGGAGGACATGGCGTAGGCGACGGCGCGCTGGACGGTCCCGACACCCTCGGCGCTCTGGACTCCTCCCACGTTGTCGGCGCCGGTCCGTTCCAGGGTGGCGACGGCCCGGGCCACGTAGCCGGGAGGCAGCTCGGCGCGGGCGTCGCACCGCACCACCACGCTGCCGGTGGAGGCGGCGATGGCGGCGTTGAGCCCGGCCGGGGTCGCCCGGTGCGGGTTGTCCACCAGCCGCACCCGGGGATCGGCGGCGGCGACGGCGGCGACCGCCTCGCGGGTGCCGTCCTCGCTCATGCCGTCGGCCACCACCACCTCGAGCGGGCCGCGGTAGTCCTGGTCGAGGATCGAGCGCAGCGCCGCCCCGATGGTGGCGGCGGCGTTGTGGACCGGGAGCACCACCGAGACCGCGGGGGCCCGCTCCGGTTCAGGCATGGGGCACGCAGCGGTCGCTCATCGCCGGCAGGGTACCGGCGCCGCGACGCCTCGGGCGTCTCTGCTGCGGCGCCGGGCTACTCGATCGTCCAGGTGCCGTGGGCCTTCACCAGATCGGCGAGGGTTCCCGGGCCCCGCTTGGCCTTGGCCTCGTCGATCTGGCGGTGGAGCCGCTCCTCGTAGGTGTCCCGCATCACGTCGCGGAAGATCCCGATCGGGGTCGGCCCGTAGGGCCCGTGCGAGAGGCGGCTCAAGGCGAAGGCCATGCTCGGGTCCGGGTTGGCCGGATCGTGCACCGAGATGGCGTCGATCCCCACCTCGGCGACGTCGACGACCCGGGCCCCGGTCGCTCCCACGATGACGCCCCGCTCGTGGTCGGGACCGAACAGGATCGGCTGACCCGGCTCCAGGGTGATGCGGTTCTCGTCACGGCCGGGCCGGCCGGTGAGGGCGGCGAACGCCTTGTCGTTGAACACGTTGCAGTTCTGGTACACCTCGATGAAGGCGCTGCCGCGGTGGGCGACGGCGGCTTCGAGCACCATCCTGGTGTGGTTCCGGTCCATGTCGATGGCGCGGGCCACGAAGCTCGCCTCCGCGCCCAGGGCGAGGCTCACCGGGTTGAAGGGACGGTCGATCGAACCGGCCGGGCTGGTCCGGGTGCGCTTCCCGACCTCGCTGGTGGGCGAGTACTGCCCCTTGGTGAGGCCGTAGATCTGGTTGTTGAACAGCACGATGTTGACGTTGATGTTGCGCCGCAACATGTGGATCAGGTGGTTGCCGCCGATGGAGAGGGCGTCACCGTCGCCGGTGATCACCCACGTCGTCAGCTCGGGATTGGCGACCGCGATCCCGGTGGCGAGCGCCGGCGCCCGGCCGTGGATCGAGTGCACCCCGTAGGTGTTCATGTAGTAGGGGAGGCGCGAGGCGCATCCGATCCCGGAGACGAAGACATGCTTCTCCCGGTCGATGTCGAGGTCGGCGAGGAGGTTCTGCAGCGTCGCCAGGATCGTGTAGTCGCCGCATCCCGGGCACCACCGGACCTCCTGGTCCGACTGGAAGTCTGCTCTGGCGTACCGTGTCGTGGCATCGGTCATGACGGGTCCTTGAGGAGTTCGACGATCTTGTCGGAGATCTCGATCGCCTTGAACGGGATCCCCTGTGTCTTGTTGAGACTGATCGTTGCGACGAGGTAGTCCGAACGCAGCAGCCGGGCCAGCTGGCCCCGGTTCAGCTCGGGCACCAGGATCTTGTTGTAGCGCTGCAGGATCGGCCCCAGGTCACGCGGCATGGGGTGGAGCCAGCGGAGGTGGACGTGGGCCGCCGGGAATCCCAGCTTCTCGGCGTTGTTGCGCCCGGCCCGCACCGCCCCGAAGGTCGAGCCCCAACTCACGACCAGCAGCTCGGAATCCGGGTTGCCGGCGACCGTGATCGGGGTGATCTCGTCGGCGACTTGGGCGATCTTGGCCTCCCGCAGCGCCGTCATGTGCTGGTGGTTCTCCGGGTCGTACGACACGTTGCCGGTCAGGTCCTGCTTCTCCAGCCCGCCGATCCGGTGCTCCAAGCCCGGGGTACCGGGGATGGCCCACGGCCGGGCCAGCGTGTCCGGGTCCCGCAGGTACGGCAGGAACCGGCCGTCGGGGCCGTTCGGCTCGGTGGCGAACTGCGCCGGGGTTTCGACGATGGCGTCGAAGTCCGGCACCTTCCACGGCTCGGAGCTGTTGGCGATGTAGCCGTCGCTGAGCAGGATCACCGGCGTCATGTACTTGACCGCGACCCGTACCGCCTCGATGGCGGCATTGAAGGCGTCACCCGGCGAGGCCGCCGCGATGACCGGCAGCGGGGCCTCGCCGTGCCGGCCGTACAGCGCCATGCCGAGATCGCCCTGCTCGACCTTGGTGGGGAGGCCGGTCGACGGTCCGGCCCGTTGCACGTCGACGATCACCAGCGGCAGCTCGGTCATCACGGCCAGGCTGATGGTCTCGCTCTTGAGGGCGAGACCCGGGCCCGAGGTGGTCGTCACCCCGATGTGGCCGGCGAACGAGGCGCCGAGGGCGATGCCGACCGCGGCGATCTCGTCCTCCGCCTGGACCGTGCTGATCCCGAAGTGCTTCAAACGAGCGAGCTCCTCGAGGATGGAGGTGGCGGGGGTGATCGGGTAGGAGCCGAGGAGGAGGGGGCGCTCCACCGCCTCGGCTCCGGCGATGAGCCCCCAGGCCAGCGCCCGGTTCCCGGTGACGTTGCTGTAGACACCGGGGGTGAGCTTGGCGGGGTGGATCTCGTAGGTGTGGTGGAACTCCTCGGTGGTGATCCCGAAGTTGAATCCCGCCCGGAAGGCCTCGGCGTTGGCCTTGCCGACCGGGTCGTCCCCGAACTTGGCCTCGATCCAGTCGAGCACCGGCTCGGTGGGACGGTTGAACATCCAGGAGATGAGCCCGAGGGCGAAGAAGTTCTTGGAGCGGAGCACGGCCCGCCCGGTCACTCCGGTGTCCTTCACCGCGATCTTGGTGAGCTCCTCCATCGGAGCGGTGAGGAGGTGGACGCCTCGCAGGCTGCCGTCCTCGAGCGGGTTGGACTCGTAGCCCGCCTTGGCCAGGTTGCGCTCGTCGAACGAGTCCCGGTTGACCAGCACGAGGCCGCCGGGCCGCAACTCCTCGATGTTGGCCTTGAGGGCCGCCGGGTTCATCGCCACCAGGACGTCGGGGCGGTCCCCGGCGGTGAGGATGTCCCAGTCGGCGATGTGGACCTGGAACGACGACACCCCGGGGAGGGTGCCGGCCGGGGCCCGGATCTCGGCCGGGTAGTTGGGGAAGGTCACAAGGTCGTTGCCGAACGCCGCCGAGGCTGCGGTGAACCGCGAGCCGGCGAGTTGCATGCCGTCTCCCGAGTCGCCCGCGAAGCGAATCACGACGCGGTCGCGTTGCTCGGGTGGGGGAATGGTGAGGGTCTTGTCTGCCACGTGGATGCTCCTGTCAGGGGTATCTCTGGATGGCTCCAGCTCTGCTTGCCAACCCGCGGGGAGACGGGAGAACAACCCCTATGGGCACCGGCCACAGTCTATGCACGTCCCGATCGATTCTGGGACAACCCGGCCGGCGCCTCACCCCGGTGGGGTCATTCCCAGCTCAGGGGCCGCGAGCTCGGGAAGACCGAGATCCAGAGCCGGCCGGGCGGCACGGTCATGGGAGAGCCGTCCGGGAGCAGCAGGCGGAACGGATCGTCGATGCTGCCCCGTTCCCAGGTGCCCTCGACCACCACACCACCGTAGAAGAGGATCGCCTGGCCTTCGCCGACGGTCTCCAGCGCCGGCACCGGCGTCCCGGAGCCCGAGGCGGGCCGTGCCGTGTAGCGCTCCGCGGTGAGCACCACGAGGGTGTCGGTGGCGATCTGGGCCCGGTCGGGCTCGGACACGTCGGCGACGCCGTCACCCGAGGTCGTGGTGGTGGTGTCGTCGGCCGCCGCGTCTTCGCCGGTCTGGCCGAGGGCTTCGGCTTCCGAGATCCACTCCTGCGGGGTGTCGCCGTTGAAGCGGAGGTACTCGGTGCCGTCCCACTCCCAGCGGACCACGGGTCGGTCGGACCAATCGAGGGTGATGTCGACCGCGGGGGTGTCGCTCGGCGACGGCTCGCCGAAGTCGAACATCGGCGGCGGCGGGTCGTCGGGATAGCCGCGGGCGTCGGCGACTTCCCGCATCAGCAGGGTGCTGCCGTACAGGTTGTGGGGCGAGCTGCGGGTGGGGATGCGGAACGTGGTGTCGCCGTTGTCGCCGATGAGCTTGACGCCGTCGCTGTTGATGAGCGAGACGACCCAGGCCTGGGCGCCCGAGATCTGGAGGGGTGCCCCCAGCGGCTTGACGAGGGTGGGGTCGGTGGGGCGCCCGGAACGGATCGGCCCGAGGAACTCGGCGTCCGAGCTGTGGAAGAGGGCGATGAAGCGGGTGAGCCCACCCTCCACCAGCAGCTCGTAGACCGCGTCAGCCTTCTCGATCCCCGACTGCGGTTGGGCGTCCCAGTGGTTGTCGATCTTGACCGCGATCACCCGGCGATCGAGGGAGGCGGCGTCCTCGACCCCGAGACCGTTGAGGGGGGAGGGCGGCAGCTCGGGGACGGTGGTGGTGGTCGTGGTCGTGGTGGCGGCGGCGGTGGTGGTGGCGGCGGTGGTGGTCGTCGCCGGCGTGGTGGTGGTCTCGTCGCTGCCGCCGCCGGAGCACGTCGCCAGCACCACGGCGAATACGAGGAGGGGGACGGCGATGCCGGCTGCGATGAAGAGTCGCTTCTTGGTCACGGCGGCGGAGTGTATACACGGTGGCGCACCTGTCCCATTCGGCCCGGTCAGGTTCGAGGGGGGTGCCGGCCCCCGCTGCCAGGGACCTCCAGGGGCCTCGAAGGTGGAGCGCAGCGGCGCCGCGGTAAGGTCCGCCGATGGACGAGCGTGTCGCCTTCGTCGCTTCCGCCCTGGCGGACGTCGCCGACCCGGAGCGGGCCCGGGACATGGCCGCCTACATGAAGACCGAGATGCCGTTCTACGGGGCGACGTCGCCGCAGCGCAAAGAGATCTTCCGGGAGATGCGGCGGCGTTTCCCGGTCGAGAGCGAGCAGGAGTGGGCGGCGGCGGTGCTCGCCCTGTGGGATCGGCCCCATCGGGAGGAGAAGTACCTCGCCGTCGATCTCGCCAAGGCACACGCGGCGTACCACACCTCGGGCAACGTGCCGCTGTTCCGCCGCCTCATCGTGGAGGGGGCGTGGTGGGATTTTGTCGACGTGGTGGCCGCCCACTGCGTCGGCAGGGCCCTGCTGCGGGAACGCTCCGAGCTGAAGCCCCTGATGGATCGTTGGATCGACGACCCCGACCTGTGGGTGCGGCGATCGGCGCTGCTGGCCCACCTCGGCCACAAGGAGCACACCGACGAGGCCCAGCTCTTCGCCCACTGCCTGGCACGGGCCGGCGAGAAGGAGTTCTTCATCCGCAAGGCGATCGGCTGGGTGCTGCGCCAGTACGCCAGGACCGCCCCCGACGCGGTGGCGGCCTTCCTCATCGGCCACCGTGAACGCTGGTCCGGCCTCACCTTCCGCGAGGCCTCCAAGCACCTCGCCCTCTGAGCCGCCGCTTGATGCCACGTCGCAGGGCCCGGCGCCGGGTATTGTCCACTCATCTGTCCACTCACCGAACACGAGGGAGAGCCTGATGAAGAGACTGTTGATGGTGGGAGCGGCCCTGGCGCTGCTGGTCGCCGCCTGCGGCAGCGACGGTGGGGGGGATCTGAGCGCCGACGATCAGGTCCTGGCCGACGCCATCGCCCAGGAGATGCTGGCCAGCGCCGGGCCCACCGAGGGTATCGGCGCCGAGGAGGCGGCCTGCTTCGGGAACGGCATCGTGAGCGAGATGGGCGCCGACCGTCTCGCGGCCGTCGGTCTCGGTGCCGACGCCCTGGCGGAAGGCGCCACTCCCGACACCGCCGACCTGAGCGCAGACGACATCGACAAGATGTCCAAGGTCATGGTCGACTGCGTCGATTTCCGGGCGGTCATCGCCGAGCAGATGCTGGCCTCCGGTGTCAGCGAGGACGGTGCCAAGTGCATCGCCGACGGCTTCGACGACGAGCTCATCGCCGAGATGGCGAAGGCGTCGTTGGAGGACCCGTCGGGCGGCTCGGTGGCCAACGAGGCCGTCATGGCCAAGATGTTCTCCCTGATGGGCGAATGCCTCAGCGCCGAGGATCTGGGCAATCTGGGCGGCGGATGATCCGATTGGGTCCCCACTCCGGGCGCCGATAGCATCGGAGCCATGGGCGGTGACGGCTTCGGCGGGATGAGCAGCGACGAGTACCGGCGGCGCTGGGACGACCGCTACGCCGAGCGGGGGATGGCGTTCGGATCCGAGCCGAACGCCTTCGTCGCCGAGCACCTCGGCGGCCTCCCCCCGGGCCGCGCCCTCGACCTCGGCAGCGGGCAGGGCCGCAACGCCGTCTGGCTGGCGCAGCAGGGCCACGCGGTCCTCGCCGTCGACCTGTCGGAGGTGGCGACCGGGCAAGCCGCCGCCTGGGCCCGGCAGGCCGGTCTCGACATCCGGTTCGTCAGCGCCGACCTGCTCACCTGGGAGCCCGAGGAGGCGGCATTCGATCTCGTGCTGCTCTCCTACCTGCAGCTCCCTGCCGCAACGCGGATCGTGATCCACGCCAAGGCGGTCCGGGCGCTGGCGCCGGGGGGCACCCTGCTGCTGATCGCCCACCATCGTGACAACCTGGAGCACGGCGTCGGGGGACCGTCGTCGCCGGATGTGCTCTACACCGAGCAGGAACTCGCCGCCGACTTCGGCGATCTCGCCATCGAGCGCAACGAGCGGGTGCTGCGGCACGTGGAAC
>Ga0315548_1000852_pt1 | contig 27336 bp, 23 predicted proteins | sample SalMarSW160110MG_2_FD_202540 | JGI IMG/M metagenome (GOLD analysis project Ga0315548, IMG submission 202540) | Salt marsh sediment microbial communities from the Plum Island Ecosystem LTER, Massachusetts, United States - Salt Marsh Sediment SW1601-110 ... | reverse complement strand
AGTATGAGTGGATGGAAGGTGAATTTGAAACTGCAACTTTCTCTTATGGCGCTCTTGACGTAGAAGGATCGACAGTGAACACAGAGATAGGTGGTTTACACATCATTCCAGAGCCGGCAACGATAGTTCTCCTTGGCCTTGGAGGCCTATTACTGCGTCGTCGCAAATAAGAACGCGGCCAAGAACCTATTAGTTTTTAGTCGTTGAAAAGAGGCAGGTTTTTTTTAATCTGCCTCTTTCTTTAATTAACCACAGAGGTCGCGTAGAACGCAGATAATATAAGGGCAAATCAGAATAGCAGACCGCAGGAGCAGGGTATCAGAGGATTAGTGAACTGGCAGCCTCTCGATACCGGATTCTTGATGGCTTGGCCTTGTGCTGATAAAAGGGGCTTTATTCGCAATTAAAGGGCGTTTATGAGGAATTTCAAATTTTTTGAAAAAAGGCAATTTTTTCCTTGCATTGGCGGGGGCGTTCTGGTATACTGCTTCTAATCTTTCGGGGGAAAGAAAACTCATCAGAGATGGGGATAAAGGGAAACTCACCGATTGCGTATTTTACGCTTAGTTTTCGTGCCTATATGTGGCTTTAAAGGTTTTTAATGAGCAAGTGTAAATCCGTGTAATCTGTGATTAAGAACAGCAATTTTGAAAGGAGGTATGTCAAGTAAAAATATTGTTTCGGCATAATGTTATTTTGAAGTGAACAATTTTATTAAGGAGAAATATGATGAAGAAGTTGTTAATTTTTATGCTGGTTCTTGGTTTGGCTCCGATCTCGCAAGCTGCCATGGTCAACTTCACGGTTGGTGGGTCATCGGAATATTATGGTACGGCTGGCGAGACTATTACGATTGACCTCATTGCAGATTCGAATTGCTATGGCTTTGGTATTGGCGCTGTGGCTGAGACCGATGGAACTCGCTCTCAGGTAAATATGGGTGGTTACATTGCCGGTGATATCGGAGACGCAGAGGCTTTGACCGCAGGGCCTGATACAACGCTAACAGCTGCCGGCTATGTTAACAATTACAACGGTTTATTGTTTGATATAGCTGCCGGGTATGGTGACATTGAGCCCGGTGTTGTGATTGCCAGTTTTACGTACACTATCGCCTCTATTTGGGATGGATCTGACTACTGGATTAATGCTCTGGCTATGGACACTGAGTATGAGTGGATGGAAGGTGAATTTGAAACTGCAACTTTCTCTTATGGCGCTCTTGACGTAGAAGGATCGACAGTGAACACAGAGATAGGTGGTTTACACATCATTCCAGAGCCGGCAACGATAGTACTCCTTGGCCTTGGAGGCCTATTACTGCGTCGTCGCAAAAAATAGGAATTTAGCATATAGCGTTTAGCGGATAGTTAAGAGGCATCCCAATATTGTTTTCGGGATGCCTTTTTCTTTTATAGCTGTTTTAAGAATCGAATCTAATAGTCGTAATATTGGATGCCCTCACTGTCTGTGCCGGGCCAATCAAGTCGAATATCCTTAGTTTGCGGTTTGTATATCCAGCCATCTGCACCGGTAGCAGCGGTAGGAAAATCGTCTCCATCTGATATCATTTGCACACTATGCATTTCATTGAACGGGTTTTCAGGTATCTTTGGAATACAGCCTCCATCGGTCATTTCCATAGCAAAAACCTCGGCACTGACTGAGCCTGCTGCAGTGTATCCCGGAGGGATGCCGTTGTGCCGTGAGGCGTAGAACTCAATAGCGTTTCGCAATATGCGCAGATTATTTTTTGCAGCAGATTCCTTGGCACGCTGTACATGGCCCTGAAGAATGGGCAGGGCAATAACAGCGAGGATGCCCAGGACCGCGGCCACTATCACTAATTCCACAAGCGTAAATGACTTCTTCATTTCGTATATCGGGACCCCGCTTGGCGGGAATCCTCTCATACTGCTTATACAACGAGATTTTAGTCCAGCTCTCGCCTCTCGGCGAAGCCGAGATTACGCTCGGCCAATCATGATATTTCTTTATCGTCCAGTATTAAGTCGGGCTTTCTCAAAATACGTTATCGGAGTGTTGATATAGTGTAAAATAAGCTTATTTTCGCTTCCTATTATCAGACCAGAGGCAGGTAAGAATTGTATTATAATCTATGGAAAAGGACGTATCTTTTTGCTATAAGGTGATACCGGCATAAATAGACTAATTTTACGTTACTGGTTAAAAAACCAACTTTTTCTCGGAGAGATTTTGTGAAGGCGATTGTATTGACCGGTATCCGGCGGATGGAGATGGCGAATGTGCCGGAGCCGACCATAAAAAAAGATGACGATGTTTTACTGAAAGTGGAAGCAGTCGGCGTCTGCGGTTCCGACGTGCACTACTATGAGACCGGCAGAATCGGCTCACAACTCGTCGAGTTTCCCTTCATAATCGGCCATGAATGCGCTGCGACAGTTAAAGCCGTCGGCAGTGCAGTTACTCGGGTCAAAGCAGGTGATGGTGTTGTTATCGAGCCGGCAATAGTTTGTAATAATTGCGACCAATGCAAACAGGGCAGAAAAAATACCTGCCGAAATCTGAAATTTCTCGGCTGTCCCAGCCAAGCGGAGGGCTGCTTATGTGAGTATATAGTTATGCCTGAGGATTGCTGCTTTACCATCAACGACAAAATCACATTTGAGCAGGGAGTGTTATGCGAACCGCTGGCTATAGGCATCTATGCCGTTAAACAAGCCTGCATATCGGAAAACACAAATATAGCAATACTTGGCTCAGGGCCAATCGGTTTAAGCTGTTTAGTTAGCAGCAGGGCTGAAAAAGTAAAGACCTGTTACGTTACCGAAAAAATTGAGGAACGTGTGGAAGTGGCGAAAAAAAACGGAGCGACCTGGGTCGGGAATCCGAATAAAGAAGATATAGTCAAAGAAATCTTGAAGCAAGCACCAGCGGGGATGGATGTTGTTTTCGAATGTGCTGGTCAACAGGAAACAATTGACCAGGCAGTCGAGCTGCTCAAACCCGGCGGTAAACTAATGCTCGTCGGGATTCCGCGTCTTGAAAGAATCTCGTTTATGATTGATAAAATACGCAGGAAAGAAATCACTATTGTGAACGTGCGCAGGCAGAACGACTGCACGCAAATGGCAATTGATTTGATAGCTGCCGGCAAAATAAACGTTGATTTTATGGTAACCCATAGGTTCAAACTTGAGCAAACTCAGCAGGCCTTCGATATGGTTGCCGGGTATCGTGATGGTGTTATTAAAGCAGTAATCGAATTATAGCCCAAGTTAGCTGAACTATACATATTCTATCGCATTTTTCACTTGTAAATTTTCATTCTATAGTGTAATACCCCATACGTGTTAAACGGTAAATCTACCAGATGAAAGATTTTATGCGGAAACCATATAAACAGTAGTTGGGCATGAAGAAATCAACAATAATAATCATATCTGTAGCCATCTTGGTACCAATTGCTTGCTTTGCTACTCTGGCAGTAGGCTTGTCAATGATTGAACTCCGATCGAGTAATGAACTTCTTTGCAAGCTTGCACTGGCAAAGCCGGGGATCCACATATCAGAAATAAGTGAGCAGCTTGGCACGCCAATGGGGGAATTAAATGACATCGAGGATATCCTCGAACGGGGTAGTATAAAGGATGCATCATTTTGTAAGGGTAAAAAGTGGTTCATGTTCTATGCAACCACTCCCCCATGTCGAGCAATAGAAGTATATACGGACACAAACGGTATTATTGTATACGCAACATGGAAGCAATTATAGAAATACCTAAATGTTGCTAAGCGGGACCGTATAGAACAAGACCGCTCGATTCAAAAGTTACCCATCCTCTTAAAAAATGTAAATGGACAACACACTTTAACTTCTCGGCATTTTCCCTTGTTTGTGGCTGGGGCTCAGATTAAAATCCATTCTTATGAAAAAAGCGAGTGTTATTAGTATCGGCAATGAGCTTTTAAACGGTCAGACTATAGGTACTAATGCTTCATATCTGAACGGGAGACTACTTTCAATCGGCATACCTACTATCAGCTCCTATACAGTCGGAGATGATATAGATTTGATTGTACGAATGCTGAATTTGGCAAGTGGTGATGCTGATGTGGTGTTAGTAACCGGCGGTTTAGGTCCTACTGATGACGATGCAACACGGCAAGCATTTGCAAAATTTCTTGGTGTTGAATTGAGATTTAAAAATGAACTTCTGGAAAGAATACAGGATTTCTTCAGCAGGCGAGATTTACAAATGCCTGAAAAAACCAAGGTTCAGGCATATATACCGGCTGGTACGAAAGCACTTGCAAACAATCTTGGCACTGCACCGGGGATTATGGCTGATTATAAAGAGAAATTGTTTTTTGCCATGCCGGGAGTTCCGGCTGAAATGAAGAAGATGTTTGAAGAGCAGGTTCTGCCGGAACTGGCGAAACTGACGACTGGCCAAGCGATAGTTACACGAAAATTGAAATGCTTCGGGGCAGGTGAATCGAATATTGCCGAGAAGCTCGGTGACCTTATGCAACGGGGCAGAAATCCATTAATTAACTGCACAGTTCATTATGGTGTAATTACCCTGCAGATTATCGCAATAGCAGAAGATGAAGACGAAGCACAACTAATGGCCGAAAAGGATGAAAAAACGCTGCGAAATATCCTTGGAGAGCTGGTTTACGGCACAGGAGAGCAGACTTTAGCTGAGGTTGTGGGTGAAAAATTAGCTCAAGCAAAAAAGACAATCGCCATAGCAGAATCCTGCACAGGGGGTACTTTGGCGAAGTTGCTGACCGACATCCCCGGAGCCAGCAGATATTTCACATACGGCTGGGTTACTTACAGCAACGCTGCAAAAGTCAAGGAGCTTGGGGTAGAAGCTGATTTAATCGAAAAGGATGGTGCTGTAAGCTACAGAATAGCAGAGGCTATGGCCCGTGGCGCAAGAAAAAGGGCTGGGACAGATTTTGCCATTGGTATAACCGGCATAGCCGGACCAAGCGGTGGAAGCGAACAAAAACCTGTTGGCCTGGTATATATTAGTGTAGATTCCGACAACGGCTGCGAAACTAAACGCTTTATTTTTGCCCACAGCAGAGATTTCATACGGCTTCAGACGGCACAAACAGCCCTAAATATGCTCCGGCTGAAATTGTAGATTTGACTAACTGAGTCGCTAAAGATGATTGACGAACCACCTTAATATATGGTATAATAGGTCTTTGGGAATTAACAAATGTGGGGTTGTAGCATATATGGCAGAGAAACGTAGACATTTAGGCGAGATACTCTACAAAGCCGGGCTGGTGAAGAAAGAGCCGCTTATCAAAGCAATCAAGACTTCCAAGACCAGTAATAAGCGACTTGGGCAGGTATTGCTCGAACTGGGTCTCGTGGATGAAGAAACTCTAACCAAGGCAATTGCCAAGCAATTTGGGTTGGAATACGTGAACCTGGATAAAATCACCATTCCGCCTGAGGTAATTAAGCTCGTACCCGAAGACCTTATAAAAAGGCACAATGTCCTGCCGCTTGGTATGAATAACGGCAGATTAAAATTGATTATCAGCGACCCGTTAAACTTAGACGTGATGGATACACTTCGGCTTCGCTTGAACGCCGAGCTGGACTACTGCCTGGCAAACCCTTCAAAAATCAAATCCTATCTCCATGAATCACTGGAAGAAGCAAAAACCGAGGAAGACGACAAGTTGAAACACAGCATCGACGCAACCGCTGCTGAGCTTGCTGAGGCCAGTCGCGAGCTACAAGCAGAAGCTCTCCGTGCCGAAGCTGAAGGCGGTAGCGATGACGGCCCCATTGTCAGACTGGTAAATCTGATAATAGATAATGCCTACCATATGCGGGCCAGTGATATCCATATCGAGCCAATGGTTGATAGGGTACGCGTAAGATATCGTGTTGATGGGGTCTGCTTAGAAAAAGATAACATTCCCAAAAATATGCAGGCGCCAATGATTACCCGCCTCAAAATCTTATCCGGTATGGATATTGCGGAGAAAAGGTTGCCACAAGATGGTCGTATTAAACGTGTGATAGCAGGCGACGATGTTGATTTTCGTGTCTCTGCTCTGCCTGGAAACCACGGAGAAAGTGTAGTATTGCGAATTTTACGCCGCGAGTCAGTCAATATCGGTATCCAGTCGCTCGGCTTTGAACAGGATGATTACGAGCGATTTCTGAAAATAATCAAAAGGCCCAACGGTATATTTTTGGTTACAGGACCGACCGGCAGCGGCAAAACCACGACTCTATATGCAGCTCTGCAGGAACTTAACAGGCCAGACAAGAAAATTGTTACGGCTGAAGACCCCGTAGAATACAACTTTGACGGGATGAATCAGTGTCAAGTCAAAGAAGAAATCGAGCTGACATTTGACAAAATTCTTAGAGCTATGTTACGACAGGCACCTAATATTATACTCATTGGCGAAATTCGAGACGGCGAGGTTGCGGACATTGCAATCCAAGCAGCACTTACCGGACACCTGGTTTTCAGCACTTTGCACACCAATGATGCCCCCAGCGCAATTACGCGTCTAATAGATATGGGTGTCAAGCCATTCCTCGTAGCCAGCTCGATTCAAGCTATTATGGCGCAGAGGCTTGTAAGAGTCATTTGCGAAAAATGCAAAGTAATTGACGAAAATCCAGACCCATTCTATTTACGGTCGCTTGATATTACCCCTGAAGATATCAAAAAGCATCCCCTCTATAAAGGTACTGGCTGCAGCTATTGCCAGAATACCGGCTTCAAAGGGCGAATTGCAATATTTGAGATGATAGAACTAAACAGCAGGATAAGAGAGCTGGCCTTTGAAAAAGCATCTACTGCCGAATTGAGAAAGGCCTGCCGAGCAAGTGGAATGAGAACGCTGAGAGAGGACGGCAGGATTAAGGTATTCAAAGGAACAACTACACCGGCAGAAGTAGTGAGTATAACGCAGACTGAAGGAATAGTCCTGGATTAAACAAAATAAGTTATTAAGGATTCTCAAATGGCAACAGTTAATATGGATCGCTTACTACAGGCTTGTGTCGCACAAGGGGCCTCAGATATACACCTGACAACCGGCCGAGCGCCGGTATTGAGATTAGACGGCCAGCTCAGGTCCCTGGAAACCAAGGTTCTTGAGCCTGATGATACTGTGGCTTTGATGAAAAGCATTGCGCCTGAGCGAAATCAGCAAGAACTTCAAGAAGAGGGGGGGACCGACTTTGGCTTTGCCTATGGTGATGTAGCAAGATTTCGTGTGTCTGTTTTTCGTCAAAGAGGCGATATCTCAATAGTCTTACGTCTAATCCCGACGAAAATTATGACATTCGAAGAAATAGGTTTGCCCAAGATTTGCGCTGCTTTGTGCCGGAGGCCAAGAGGAATGTTTTTGGTTACAGGCCCGACCGGATGCGGCAAAACAACCACCTTAGCTTGTATGGTAAACTATATTAACGAACACTTCGACCGTCATATTATAACGATTGAAGAGCCAATAGAGTACTATCACAAACACAAGAAATCTGTTATTAATCAGCGAGAAGTTGGTGTTGATGTTCCAAGCTTTAGTGAAGCGCTAAAGCGTGTTTTAAGAATGGACCCCGACGTGATTTTGGTAGGGGAACTGCGAGACCTGGAAACGATTGAATCAGCTATTAGAGCTGCTGAAACCGGCCACCTTGTCTTTAGTACACTGCATACAATAAGTGCTTCAGGAACGATTACCAGAATCATAGATGTATTTCCGGTAAGCCAGCAAGAGCAGATTCGCACTCAGTTAAGCGCTAATCTGATGGCGGTTCTTAGTCAAGAGCTTTGTCCTCTGGCTACCGGCAGGGGAAGAATTGCCGCTTATGAGTTTATGGTTGTTACTCCCGCGATTGCTAACCTTATTCGCGAAAACAAAACTTATCGAATTGATTCGAGCATCCAAACAGGCAGGAAATTGGGAATGCAGCTTCTCGATGAACACCTTTGGCAACTCTATGAGACCGGCAAGATTACCAGAGAAGAGATGCTGGACAAGGCCCGCCAGCCGGGAGCATTGCAGGATAAAGTTATGGCCAAGATGGGTAAGTTAGGCAAGGTAAGAGGGAAAAAACTAACAGTGGAAGGTGAGGAGGATATAGAGATTTTAAGGATGTAGTTGGCAACAAAATGAGCCGGTTTTGCGAAATACCAGCACATAAATGGATTCAGCTGGTATTTTTTTTGCAGATTAAAAGAGCAGCTTTTGTAGCTAACGGAGGGCTGTAGAGGGGTAAAATGGGCACTTCTTTGAGTCTTAACAACTAAATGTCCAATTTGTAATTTACTTGCCAAAAAGGTTTTAATGTGATATAATAAGGAAAACTTGAAATAAGATTGATTAGAGGTCAAAGCCCAATGGAAAAAGTAAGAACGGCAAAAACACTCCCCCCCATAGACCAATTGAGGGGTAGAACCCTCGGCAGGATACTTATAAAAATGGGTGTTCTGACAAGAGAAAAGATTCACGAATGCCTGAAAATTCAGAAGCAACGGCCTGAGCCTATCCGAATAGGCCAGATATTACTTGAACTCGGATTGATAGATGAAAACCAGCTGCAGATTGCTCTTGCAGCCCAGCGTGGAATGGAATATGTAAAAATGGGTGGCATTGATATCCCTGCTGATGTAATCGAGAAGGTGCCAGCACAAATGGCAAAGACTTATCACATCGTGCCAATCGAATATAATAAGGATAAGAATGAGTTGTGTGTTGTCCTCGACAGTGCTGATAATTTCAGGGCAACCGACGACTTGAGCACCCTGATGGGTTTTAAAGTTACAGCGAAGATAACCGACTCCGGGGTGCTGGAAAATGCTTTGACTAAATATTATGAGGAAACACAAGAAGAAAACATCAATGAACTGATAGGTGAAATCCAAGCGGATAATTTCCTTGCAGAATTTGAGGGCAGGAACCAAAGTATCGACTTGGATGAATTAAAGGAACTATCGGAGTCAAATCCTGTCAAGAAACTGCTGAACCTTGTTTTACTGCAAGCAATTCGTGATAAATCCTCGGATATTCATTTTGAGCCGTTTGAAAATGAATACAAGATGCGTTACCGCATTGACGGCGTGCTTTATGAAATGGTTCCTCCGCCGAAGCATATTGCTGCGGCACTGAGCTCACGTATAAAGGTTATGGCAAACCTGGATATCGCTGAGAGACGATTACCACAAGACGGCCGAATATCACTAACCGTCCAGGGAAAGCCTGTTGATTTGCGTGTTAGCGTCCTGCCAACAATGTTCGGAGAAAGTGTAGTACTGCGTGTCCTCGATAGAAGTCAGCTAAGCCTGGATTTGGAAAAACTGGGGCTGAGACAATACGATCTTAAAGTATTCCGCCAGCTTATTTGCAAGCCTAACGGTATTATAATTGTTACCGGCCCCACCGGATGTGGTAAAACCACCACTCTTTATTCGGCATTGACCGAACTTAATGACATTGAGACGAAGGTAATCACTACCGAAGACCCTGTAGAATATGACATTGACGGTATTATTCAGGTTCAAATGAAGCCGGACATCGGGTTGACATTCGCAAAATGTCTGCGTTCGATTTTGCGTCAGGACCCCGATGTTATAATGGTAGGTGAAATTCGTGACCTCGAGACAGCAGAAATCTCAGCCCAGGCGTCTCTGACAGGCCATATAGTGTTCACCACATTGCACACAAACGATGCCCCAAGTTCAATAGCACGACTTTTAGATTTGGGTGTTGAGCCGTTTCTTATCACTGCTACGCTCGAAGGTATTGTCGCTCAGCGATTGGTCAGAAAAATATGTGAGGGATGCAAAACAGCATTCGAGCCAACCGAGGCTCAGCTAATGGAATTAGGGCTTACACCGACGGATGTCAAAGGCAAGATTTTTTATTACGGCCGAGGCTGTAACAAGTGTAATAATACCGGTTACAGAGGGCGAACGGGTCTTTTCGAGATTATGGTATTCACTGATGAGATACGTGAGTTAATTATGAATCAGGCTTCGACAAGCCTCCTGCGTGAAGCAGGTCAAAAGGCCGGCATGAAGCTGTTGCGTGATAATGGTTTGGCTGCCATCTACGATGGCATTACTACTATAGAGGAGGTAGTAAAAGAAACAATGTCGGAGTCAACATAAGAAGAATCATGGTTATGAAATATTTCATAGTAAGTCATCAACCCAAAGGAGGTGTTTAAAATGCCTGTTTTTCAATATGAAGCTCTGGACTCGCAGGGCGTGGGAATAAAGGATGAAGTAGAAGCTCTGAGTCAGAAAGAGGCGATAAGCAAGATACGAAATATGGGCTATTTCCCCACGAAGGTCCGTGAGCATGGGGCTGGAAGAAAAGGTGCAGGAAAAACCACTGCAAAGCCGAAACCGAGACGCGGTGCCAGCGGAAAGGTTAAAGTCAAATTTGTAACCCAGTTTGCAAGACAGCTTTCTACGCTGCAGGACGCAGGGCTACCTATTTTGAGGTCGCTACGTATCCTGCAGGAGCAGCAAAAATCAGGAACATTCAAGAGGGTCATTGGTTATGTAGCTGATGACATCGAGGGCGGCTCAACATTCTCTGAAGCTTTGGGTAGATTTCCACGTTCTTTTGACCGGCTGCTCGTCAATATGGTAGCGGCCGGTGAGACCGGCGGCGTGTTGGACCTGATACTGGCACGTGTGGCTGATTTTATGGAGCAAAACCAGAAACTTAAATCTCGTGTTAAAAGCGCAATGGTTTATCCGATTGTGGTTTTGACCGCGGCATTCGCTATTCTCTTATTGTTGATGACCTTCGTCATACCCCAGTTTACCGGTGTGCTGACTGAAATGACAGAGGGCGAACAGTTGCCGAAATTAACGCGAGTGGTGCTCGGAATAAGCAACTGGATCGCATACCAATATGGCTGGGCTATTCTGATAGGAGTTCCGTTTGGATTAATCTTTCTGCTCAGAGCTATAAGAACGGTTCGAGCCGGCAGAGTCGTTCTGGATACCATCAAATTGAAACTGCCCGTGATGGGCCAACTTAGTGGTAAAGTGGCCGTCACTCGATGGACAAGAACATTAGGAACATTGATAGGTGCCGGTGTGCCAATCCTGGATGCTATTAACACATCGCGGGAGACAGCAGGAAATGAGGTCTATGGAAACATGCTCGGCAATGTTCACAATTCCATCAGGCAGGGCGATACCTTCGCCGGCCCGTTGCGTCAGTCCAAAACCGTTGACTTAATCGTCTCCAATATGGTCTCCGTAGGCGAAGAAACAGGAGACCTGGATAAGATGCTTCTGAAAGTAGCCGACAATTACGATGAGCAGGTTGACGTGCTGGTTGGTTCGCTGATGTCACTGCTTGAACCAATTATGATTATTGTGCTCGGTTCTGTCGTTATGACCATTGTTTTAGCAATATTTATGCCGATGATAAAAATTATCACGACCTTATCCGGAGGCCATTAAAAACTGAATTAAGAGGAGAATAAAGTGAAATCGATCACTAAACAATATTACAAAAAAACAGCATTTACCATTATAGAGCTGCTGACCGTTATGAGCATTATTATAATTCTCATAGGTCTGCTTGTGCCTTCGCTGAATATGGTCAAACGGTACGCAAAAGAAGTAAAGCAAAAAGCCCAGTTCCACAGTATCGAATCTGCGATTGAGCTTTTCAGCAGCGCATGGGACGGTTATCCGCCTTCAGACGCCACGGACGAGGCGATTCCAGCTCAGGATTATTGTGGGGCGATGAAGCTTTGCGAAGCTATGGTGGGCCAGGATTTGATGGGATTTCACCCGGACTCACACTTCAGAAGTGATTGTACAGATGGTACTAATAAATTATACGCCAATAATCCAGTGGGCTCAGCTCTTTGGCCGGACCAGGAGACAAATTTGAAAGCCAGAAGAACATATCTGCAGCAAAGTACCAATGCCTATAGGCTATGGCACTTATATGGCAAAGGAAACACAAGCCCATTTCAGCAAGATTTGTATGTTCTGTGCGACGAGTACAGCCGTGTTAGACACAAGGAAACCGGAAAAAGGATTGGAATGCCCATACTATACTACAAGGCCAATACATCTAACACCATACATGACCCCAACAGCGGTGCGGCGCTTCCGACAATCAGTAATGATAATGGTTATATTTACAATTACACGGACAACGATGAACTGGTCAAGCTGCCGCCGCCGTTTGATACAACGGCCACACATCCGCTCAGTAACACTACTACTAATTTCTATGAAATCACAAAGGACGACAGGATTGACATAGATATCGGCAGGCCATACAGGCCGGATTCCTATATCCTGATTTCTGCAGGCTTTGACGGTCTTTACGGCACAGACGACGATATTTTTAATTTTGAAAAATAATCGTCGATTAACAAGTACAAAGATGAGGAAGGTGATAATGAAAAAAGCAGTATTTATTATTGCGGTGATGTTTATGATGCTGTTAAGCAATACAACAAAAGGCGGTGTCAGCCTGGTTATGAACGGCAGCTTCGAAAATGATGGCGAGATAGCCCCTATCACAACGGAAAATACGCCTCAATATTGGTGTGATGTCAATATACCAACAGGTAAATTCCTCTGCTGGGTTAATACGGATTGGTCAACCTACGGCGACGGTAACTCTTTGACTTTTTATTCGGAACTTACAGCTTTTGTCGCCGGGGATATGGCGATGGTTTCACAGCAGGTTTACCTGGAAGAGGACGTTAATCAAATTATTTTTGACCTGAAATTAGGCGCCGCAGGCGGCTATCCCTGGGACCCGGATAAACGCAGTGCTCTTGTATTGATTGATAACGATATTATCTGGGATTCGGGTGACTGGCCGGCAGACGCAAACGGCGAATACCGAAACCAACCGGTTGATATTAACGATGTTTATAAGGACGGAAACTGGCACACATTGAAACTGGCCATAAGGTCCAACGTTAGCGAGACAGAATGGTTTTACGAATACACCGCACGGTGGGATTTTATAAAGTTCGACAAATACTGCGGTGGATTCGGTTATTTGTGGGAAGATTTAAACCTCGATTGTTATGTCGATATACTCGATTTGAAATTGCTGGCGGAGCATTGGCTGGCTGATGACCCAAACGAGGAATACGATTTATTTCAGGATAGTTTTGTCGATTTCTATGATTTTGCGTCTTTGGCCGAGTATTGGATGTGCAATACCTACTGGGAAAACTGGCAGAGTGATAACTGCTTTGAAATGGAATTGCTAACCGGCGACCTTGATGATTCCGGCGAAGTTAACTCCGGCGATATCGCTATATTTGCTGATAACTGGCTGAACGAAGTCAGCTGCAACAAAGCAGACCTTAATAAGGATGGTTCTGTTAATTTCCTGGATTTTGCAGTTCTTGCCAACCAATGGCTGCACATAAGCTGGTTATACAGGTTGCAGTAAAAAAGTTCAGTTATTGAGGTAAAGCGAATGTATGTGAAATATAAAAAAACAGCTTTTACGTTAGTGGAATTATTAGCGGTCATGGGAGTAATCGTCATATTGGTTGCGCTGCTTATCCCGGCTGTAACTATGGTGAAAAATATGGCGAAAGAAACACAACAGAGGGCGCAGCTTACAACCATCGAGATGGGCCTGACCGCTTTCAGAAACGATTTCTGCGATTATCCGCCGTCAAGCTGGGACCCACCTGGTGAATATTGCGGCGCGCAAAAGCTCTGCGAAGCCCTTGTGGGCTGGGACCTGTTGGGATTTCATCCGGAGTCAGAATGGATGCCGGATGGCGGGGATAAAAGCGGTAGTAAGCAAGTGTATGATTCTACGGACACAGACAATCTCAAAAAGCGAAGAGGGCCTTATCTGGAGACTGCAACCGCTAATGTATTCAAGCTGGGTGATTTGTTCAATGATACTACACCATTAGCCCAAGATACTTTTGTGATTTGTGATGTATTTGGCAAAAAATCAATAACCATCGGCACAAAGACAGTCAAGGCGGGGGCCCCGATTCTTTATTACAAGGCAAATACCTCCAGTAAAACAATAAAAGATGGTGATACGTCGAAGAACATTTACAATGTCCGTGACAATTGGGCCGTTATCGACGTTACAAAACGGGATGATGGCAAAGATCATCCGCTTAGGACCAGCGGCACGCATAGCTTTTTCTATGAATACATCAAAGACCCGAAAGTAACAACAGTAGATTGGCCTTACAGACCTGATTCGTACATATTAATTTCGGCGGGGGTGGATGGCCTGTATGGAACGAGCGACGATGTTCGCAACTTCTGAAACGGTTTAAGCTATCCCGGCGACTAACCCGCCTCCGCACACGATTGAGTAAGCTGAAATTATATGAAATGCTGCAAATACAAAACCGGCTTAACACTTATCGAGATACTGGTTGTCGCGGCAGTAATCGCGATACTGATAACAATAGTAATCGGCATCGCCGCCCGCATTAACACCCAGGGCAAGGAGCAGCTTACAAAAAACGCCTTTGCGCTGCTCGACGCCGCTCTTAGCCAGTTCGGCGATTACGGATATAACTACACAGACCCAAACTATCTCGGACTTAACTTTCCACCTGACTGCAACAGTTTTCCGGATACCGACCTTGAAAAGGCACTGAAAGCCGCCCAGGGTGTTACAACTGTCCAATCAATTGATGGTGCGCACGACGCCAATTATTCCGGCTGCGAGGCGCTATATTTCTTCCTCAGCAGGGTCCCCGAAAGCAGAAAGACTTTGGATAAAATCGATAAATCCCTGATAACCAACAAAGATAAATACGAGCAGGATATAACTATCACTATCGACAGCAAGAATTCTCCGCTGATGAGAGTAATCGACTCGTGGGGCATAACACTGCGATACAGCTATTATGAGAACATCAAGGAAGGCCCTTTCTCGAGCGAACCGGCGCAAAGCTCTCCGAGGGTTTTTCCCGTAATTACCTCAGCCGGGCCGGACAAGGAGTTCGGCACCGCTGATGATATAAGAAATAGATAATCTGTCTCAATGACAAAAAATGAAGATAAATCGTAAACAATCCGGTCTGTCGTTGATGGAAGAGGTGGTTGTCGTCGCGGCCATAGCGTTGCTTATCATTTTCGGCCTGCCTGCCGTCCGTGCACTTTTCAGATCGTTCGAGGCCGAGGGCGGCGCAAAAGCTATGATAAGTGCGGCCCTATCCACCGGCCGTGCCATCGCTGCACAGCAGCAGCGCTACGCCGGCATACGGTTTCAGAATAAATACCAGCAGGACGGCAAAGGCTGCCAGTATATGATTTTCATCGTTTACGACTCCGAAATTCCGCATCAAAAACAAGGCAATCTCGGCTGCCGAGCGGCTGAGGGCTTTAAGCCAATAAAACTGCCCGATTCAATCGGTGTGATGGAAGATGTAAATAGCAACAGTGAGGTTTACGACAATGAACTTACGGATAAAACCACTTTCTCAATTATTTTCTCACCATCCAGCAAACTAATTATACACGGCCTTTGGGTCAGGAATAGAGATGGAGATACTGGTAACGGCAGCAAAGACGATATTTTCAACTCAAAGAGTCAAGTTAAAAATGGAATCGGAATGTTATTTCAGGATGAGAGTGGAGACATAGAACCAAGCAAAAATAGCTTTAGAATTTATGATAGGAACATATTCGAAAAGGTAGATAAAAACAGAAGATATGATGATTATCTAAAGCATTTAAATGTCATTTATATAAACCCATATACCGGCACAATGATTGAAAAATGAACAAGAAGCAAAGACATTGCGGTTTTTCTCTTACCGAGGTGCTGATAGCTGTGGGGATACTGTCTGTCGGTATGATATTCGTGGCCGGTGTGTTCCCGGCGGGCATCTATTTTACGACAGTCGCCACCGAACGGACCGTCGCTGCGATAGTAGCAGACGAGGCATTTGCAAAAATAAGGCTCTATGCAATAGAAAACCCTGCCGGTGGTATTGACTTCAGTACCGGCGGGATACAAATAAACCAACTCGATGATTTCAATGATGTATTGCAATCAGGAGTAGAAATATCCGCTTATGAATTTGTGTACCCTTCAGCGAATACTTCCGCAGAGAAGCAGTATTACTGGTCGGCCCTGTGCAGACGAACAGGTTCTGACCCGAACAGACTTGTGCAGGTAACCGTTTTTATTAGTAGAAAAGTAAGCCCGAACCTGGAATATCTGGATTCAAGCGGCAGTAAGGTGGTCGGCCGGCCTATGCCGATTCGGATTAACGTAGGTGGAGTTCCAGGCCGTAATAACGAACTGAGGATAGTAAACTCCAACAGGAAAACATTTATCAATGACGGCTATACAATCGTCGATGACGCGACCGGCCGAATATATCGGGTCCTGGAGCGTTATCGGGATAATCCTGATACCATTCTGCTTGACAGGAAATGGGAAGGGTCGAATAAAGTCTGGGTGGTTCCGCCGCCGGTCACCGGGAGTCCGCCGGTCCCTCACGGCAGATACCCCTGTATAGCGATATATCAGAAGGCAATTAGATTTTAAGTTAGCCACGGATTAAACGGCAATGAGAAAAGCATTTACTCTACTTGAGCTTGTAGTTGCTATTGCAATTCTGGCGATAGTGTTTCTATTCGCAGGCACGATTTTCAAGGTCAGTATAAACGCCTACCGCGTCGCCGTGGCAAACGTGGAAATTATGCAGAAACTGCGGGCAATTACAGACCAGTTGAACAGAGACTTCGAAGGTCTGCAAAAGGACGGATACCTTATATTGCTTTGTGACGAAAGGAACAGGAGAGAATTCGAGAACTCCGTTGCGGAAAATTATCGAGCCGACAGGATATATTATTTCTCCACGGGTGATTTTCAATCCTGGTTCGACCCGGATACAAGAAGCGATATAGCGAGGGTCTATTTCGGGCATGATAAAATTTCTCTGGATAACATAGAAAAAGTATTCGTAAGTGAATGGAAATTAGCAAGGTCTATCGTGCTTTTGACTCCGGGCAATCCATCCCCTCCCGGTGATTGTCGTGATGTCAGCTTCGCTGAATGCAAGGTAGATTTGATAAGCGCTCTGGAAAACCCAAACGATGTTCTTATTAATAATGTTGTGGAGATAGATATCGAAAATAACACCGATGATGTTCGACATTTAATGTGTCAGAATGCAGGACAGATGCAAATTGAATGGACAGACGGGACAATAACGAATGACGAATTGCAGTGGAACGGAAATCCCGGTCCTACAAAACCTACAGAACGGTGGGGCCCTGATAATCCGGATAATTGGCCGAAAGCTATCAAGTTTACTTTCAGATTATACGATTCCAAGGGCATTATAAATGAGGACGGCAGGGCGGGCAGGTTGTTTACACATATTGTTTATTTGGGCGAGTAAGAGATTTTCGATTTAAGGTAATTTGCAATAGCGAGATACGAGATGCGGGATAAAAAATACGAAGCCGGTTCAGCTCTTATTTTAGCTGTGGTTTTAACCAGTCTGCTGGCCATTATCGGCGTGATGTTCGTTATGATGGCACGGGTGGACAAGATGGCGACGTCGGCCATATCCGAAAACAAAGAACTTAATTTCGCAGTCGAAGCCGTCGTTGCAAAGATATCACAGGAATTGGCGTTAGACGTTCCCGGTATGCCGAAAGGTCGGGAGTACTACGACTATCCCGGCGATAAGGACAAATGGCTTGCAAGTCTCGAACCATACAAAGAAGGCACCGTTTATAAATGGCGGCAGATAAGCGATGTTACGGGATTTTTAGATAATGAGAGTTTCTCAACGCAGAATATTGATGTTAAACCAGTAGGGTTGAGCACTACCGTATATGTTCGTGAGTATCCAACAATCAGAGTGGGCTCTGGAGGCAAATTTTTAGACGATAAAACTGGAAACATCGCAACAGATGGAGTATCAGCCGATGCTGATGGTGACGGCATAGCAGACTCGAAATGGGTCGAGATTGACGATATTACCTCCGACAAAGGCAAACCCATCTATGCAGCTATCAGAGTCATCGACAACGGGGCAATGTTAAATGTCAATACCGCATACAAATTCGACCCGAATGCCGTTTCTCCGGATTTGATTGACGGCTCAAGCCAGACACAGATTGACCTATTGGTCTTAACCAAGAGGAGTTCCACTTCGAATCCTTTGGTCAAACTCGATAATGAAAGATTCGGTTATGAGCCTCTTCCTCATAATCTGGATGCATACATCGAGGATGTTATATGGCAATATAATGAGCCAAACGGAGCTTATACACCTTTCGATATAACGAATGATTTGGAACTAAGAAACAGGTTCTTGTTAGAAATTGAAAATATTGACACTGCCATTGAAACTTTTGGATGGATTGATGTGTTTACTGAGGATAATTATCTTCACACACCGGTTGACGGAACCAGCAGCAATCTTAATGATTGGTTTGGAAAAGCACAATACGATTTGTCGGAGCCAAATGCAACTGAGAACTATTCCTACAGGCACATCGGTACCACTTACAATATGGACCGGATTATTCAGCCGGACGGCGAAAAAATGCTTAATATCAACAAAGCCCCCTCAGCCGGCACTATATATGATACAATTAGAAAATCTTTTACCGATTATGACCCCAATTTTACGAATGTAAACAAGATAGCTGCACAAATCACCGCAAATCTTATTGACTACGTTGACGGTCCCGGCTATCCCATATCCGACCCCAGATATGACCCTAATAACAAAGTTACAACCGTTTACGACGATTCCAATAAACCCTACTACGGTTTCGAACGGCCATGTGTTTACATATCTGAGATAGTCCATACATTTAAGGAAATTACTCCTTCCGGCGGCCCTGTTGGCGCGCCGCCTGTTTTCTATCAGGCTTATGCAGTCGAGCTTTACAAGCCTTATTTTCAGGATGATGACCCCTATAAATGGCGGCTGGTAATCGGCCCTTCTAGCGGTGGCCCTGTTAACGCACCTATGGGTGGTGTGCCGTATAATATTAACTGGTCGGGCAACAAGCAATTCTACGTAATGATAAATGACCCTTGTTTAATACTTCCGGCGATTGACCCTTGCGCTGTAATCGAGAATTCTGCTTTTATTTTCAAAAGGAGCAGCATCATCGAACTGCAGCGATGTATCGATGAAGCTAATAATATCTGGATTGCCGTTGACTTAGCAGAGGTGCCGAATGGATTGATTCCGGAGCCGACTGACGGAACTCTCAGTTATCGGAGGGACATTAATCCGCATAAGTGCATAAGGCGCTTGTGGTCGAATATCTTTAACAATTCAACACTCGGTTCGGATAATGCCTTTAATAGCGGCGGTGCAAAGATTCAGGCACATCCTTCAAATGGAACTTTTACAAATGTCGGCGAGATAGGAATGCTTTTCCACAAGCCTGCATATTGGGAAGCCGGCCAAGACCCTTCTCTTGCAGATGTAATCGGATATGGCAGTGGCGCTAATACCGAGGATAAAGTGCGCATTGATTTGGTTAAGCCCGAATTTCAGCACCTCTTCAAATATCTGACCGTTTGGCCTCCGTCTGAGTATGTATCCGACCCCGATGAAACCAGAATAAAAGGGCGAATCAATATCAATACCGCACCGTGGTTTGTCCTGGCACAACTGCCGTGGGTTTCACACAGGGGAGGCAGTCCGGATTATTCACTTGCCCAGGCGATAGTTACACATCGGGATGGCTCATCAGTAAAAGGTTTCTGGAATATCGGCGAGTTGATGGGTGTTACAGGGATGGACTACTATGCCAACGACGGCAGCGATTTAGCCGGTTTTCCGGATTTAACAACAAAACCAACAGGAGGCGATGATGCACCTGATGATTTTGAGGAGCGGGACGTGATTTTCGCACGAATCAGCAACCTCGTTACTGTGCGCAGCGACGTCTTTACCGCATATATCCTTGTTCGAATCGGCGCCAATGGCCCGCAGAAGAGGGTTATGGCCATACTCGACAGAAGCAACGTCTATTCACCGACCGACAAGGTCAAAGTTATCGCCCTGCACCCCGTCCCCGACCCGAGGTGACAAGCGCATCGAGATCTTATTGGTTTTGCGTTTTTATCGTTCGTATCTTGTCCACTGCTACGCTTTTTTACAACAGCTCACCACAATTCCGTTACTATACACTGACCGTCATAAGCCAAAATATACCAACCCAATGGATCAATCGTACGGCAATCTTCCAGACCATCAGAAGAATTTTGATATGTACCACCTACACAATCATTACCCAAAAAAGTATCTTCGTAAAGAAAAGTCTTGAAAAACGAGCGTTTACATATTATGTATACATCAATAATATCTCCCTGCCTATACACAACTGGATAACCTTCTAAAATGTTGTCGCGAATATTACTACCAGTACAATCCTCATTGCCATAGTACTCTCTATAAATAACTGGTATAGGATTAGTTTCCTTATACCATTCTGTCCATACGCAATATTCATTTCCGTCTTGAACAATTAAAGCTGCATAAGGTAAAGTTCGGGTAACATTAAAATTACCAATCAACTCTTGGCTGTATGAATCGTCTCTATGACAACCACAAGATGTTATACCAGAAAATACTACTTGAATATTTTTAGGTATTTTTCCAGGACATGAAGGACAAAAGATTGCCTGCACCGTTCCGACAGCGATCGCAGTAGTATCGTCTTCATCAATCGTACATTCAGGTTGTTTGACGACATTGCCTCTGTAAACAACAATGAATCTTTCGGCATTCATCAAGTTTTCCTCGATTGTATCATCAAACTCAATCCACATTTCTTCATCATATTCCAAAATGCTTTCTGCGTTCCACTCCCTGCTCATTGTGAAGTCCTGGAGTTGGTGGCGTTCACCATCTGCACCATCCCAGTAAACCTCAAACTGGCCTCCTTTGAGGGCAAACTGATAATCCGACGAACTAGCTTCGAGCAGGGACTTGTTCGTTATATAGAGTTTAACAAATAGAGGGTAACCACCCTCGAATGATACGCTGTTTCTTAACTGGAGCCGGCCTCGGAAGAAGTAATTAATCAGACCTGTCGTATAGTCGATTGTTCTGGGGATGGTTCTCTTTGCATAATCCTCATAAACCCTTTCCTCTTCGGTAGTAGAGGTCTCAATAGTGTAAATTGGTATTAACCAGGCGTAAAAGGTTGTATAAGTTACACGGGCCAGGTGCGGCACCTCATATCCGAGACGATAGTACTGTCTTTCTCCCTTCGGGCCTGTTGGATACCAGTCAACCCTCGTGTGCTCTTTAGCTGGGTGAGGGAAAGATTGATACATAATATTATCGTTTTCTTTGAATATTGTGCTGTAAGACAAGAGCTGATAATTGCTGCATTCTGACAAACCCCAGGATTTTTCAGGCGGCGGATTGCCGAAACCGGTGCTGGGCCAGCCAAGACTATCTCCCTGCCATTGCGTAACTCCGGACAGTTCACATATACCGGAGTCCCAGTAGCGCTCTAATTTTGAGAATGCAGGAGGAACATCCATCAGCCGAGTCAGATATGCACTCGGGATTTCGTCCCCATCATTTGCAATTTGCGTTTCCATCCACGCTTCAAAAGGGTTTCCTCCTTTATACCAAGGGTTTTGTGCTCCTGTTGTGTTCTTATGAAAACCTGCAACCGCATGCCCCCATATAAAGTCATTTCTCACATGTGCAGGTACCCCCATATCCTCAATCAAGTGACATATATGTCCCACTACAACAAACATAGATCCCAAATTCTTTTCTCTATCGCTTTTGGATGGTTTAGTTACAGCATCGTAGAATAACTCCCTCGCATGTGGCCAGTCACACAAATTGCGATAAACCGGTGATGGCTCAGACCAGAAGTGTGTGCCCCTGGCCGTATCAAGTGCCGAAATACCGTCTGCTGTAAATTCAAGATAATTCGGATATTTAAAATGTGAACCAAAATAGAGCAAATTCATAAGCCATGCTGGTCCATTCGAATTATCTAAGCCCGCATCACGGATTGGGTCATGAAAATGATGGCGTGCTCTTGGATTCGGTACATCCTCCAGTGAGCTCCCGTCTTTTAACCAATCTAATATGGAAATTTTTGTTTTGTTCCAGTTGAACTCGGGTTCCTGTCCCACTCTCATATCGATATTGTTTTTGAATTCGTCTGTTAATTCAAGTTCAGTATCCAAACCATCAACTAATCCCAATTGTTTTTCTAAATAATCACCAGCTAAAACGGACCTATTCACAGCTTGTTTTGTTATTGCCGGATGTGTCAACTTGTTTTCCCATGCTGTTGTGTCTGACACTTCTATCGTACAAAACGCTATAATTAATAAAGGCAATATAGTTTTTTTCATTTTTACTCCTATTGATTAGGCAGGCAAAGTAAAGTGGGTAATCCAATAAAAGAAAAAGCAGATAATGCTAACTGGTGACGCACATATGCCGAGTATGGCTAAAGATCGTCCACGCAATTTGCCTTTGCCCAAGCCTATTTGAATTAAAGCTGAAATTCCAAGTGTCGGAGCAGAGATTATGCTCATACCAAATGGGATTAATATAAACTCTGATTTAAACGAGAGAAACGCAAGAATAACGGCGAATATGCCTACTACTAACGCGGCAATTGCGATGCTACTGGTGCTTTTTATGTGCTCATCTTGAATATCCGTTTCTTCATAGTATTCGCCTTCTTTTGAAATTACGTCTTTCTCTGTTGATTTTGATCTTATTTCAAGAATTTTATCAACATCCTCGGACATTATATCTCTCCTATCGCTCTTTCTCTATTTGAAATGAAAAGAACTGCAAAAAACAAGTTGCTATTTTCAATTTCATAACCTTTATCTTCTTCTACTCTATTCCATTTTTCCACAAACGTGCTTTTAAATCAGAAGCAGTAAATCTTCCAATTACCCTGGCCATCTCTGCTGAAATATACGGGAAAGCTCGATATTACGCCACCGCCATCATCGTGAAGCATTTCATACTTAGCGGTATTTCCATCTATCGAAATCAAAATCAAGTCCCCCATACCAATTACCATATCCGGAAAGTATTGGCGAAGCTGAGTGAGAACATCGGTATATTGCTCAAGTACAGAATCCGCAATAAATGTTAATGCTGTGTCGAGGTCATCGTTTCTTAACGCGGCCTTGAATTGTTCCCAGATATCCAACGGCCTTGTGCCTTTCAGCCAGCAGTCTGTCATCACTGATAAATCGTTGTAATCCACCATATTGCTTGTATCGAAATCACCTGTAAGTCCTTCGCCTGTCAACAGCCAGTTTTGCGCGAGTATAGCCATATCTTCAAAAGCAATTATCCCGTCGTTGTCCAAATCCGCATCCTGACACTGTTGATATTCGCTGTATTCTGTAAGCCAATACCAGCAAAATACCATTAGGTCATTAATATCTACGGTGTTGCTGTCGTCAAAATCGCCTATAAGGCCGGTCCCTGATTCCAACCAGTTATTTGCCAGCAAGGCAAAATCAGCAAAGTCAACCCTGTCATCATTGTTCAGATTCGGATTTGGGACATCGTAGGCCAAAACGAGGCCGTATGCTGCGAAACAAATAATCCCGATAAGTAGAAATGCCTTTGGATTACGCATAATAAAATCCCTTAAAATTATCAATATTCCGCCTTTGAATGTTACAAGACACTAAAACATTCTTCAAAGCAATCGTCAATAAAAAACTTAAAAAAGTCCCAAAAAATCCCTCACACGGCAGGCAGAAATTAAGGTTTTTTCCCTTGACGTAGCAGCAAAAAAATGCTATAATGTGTTTTTCAGAATGGGGATAAGAAAACTCACCGATTATGTGTTCTTATTTTACACATTTTTATCTATCGGATGCGCTGTTCCGAACGGCTGGGCCTGCTCAGCAAGGAAAGGAATAAACCGGAAAAGATGAAAAAGTCGGTAACGACTTATATATTAGTATTGTTAATTTTCCTTGGAATAACCTCATCTGCACGGGCTGACATTGTAGACGGCAATGATGCATGGGATATATTGCTGAATTCAGGCCAATCTATCACGGCCATTGCACATTTTGTCTGGAGCAGTGTCGAGTTCACCGATGTGCCCATACAGATAATAGGATTACCAGGATACGAGGCCGGTGAGCCGTGGGGGGATATCGGTTGGCAGGCGGCACTGTCATCGGACAACAAGATTGCCTATATATACGGCCCACAAATCACCAATACCACAATTCAAGACAACCTTAAGTGGTTTGCCTATAATCTCTCTTACCAGTGGGATGATGCGGTTGAGGACCCGGACTGGCCCGTTTATATAGACACGGCTATTTATAACGGCCCGTTTGGTTCAGACCCGATAGACTATTGGGGCTGGCGCGGCACACCCGGTAACCCAGAGAGCTGGCAGTATCGGGATGAGCCTTACTATAAAGATGAACCCGGGTACACAGAAGATTTTTTCGATAACCCATCCCCTGAGCCGATGACGATTTGTCTTCTCGGCCTTGGCGCAGCGTTTTTAAGAAAAAGGTGCTAAACCTTACCGCCCGCCTCGCTGATTATTCACCTAAGACTTTATAAGCTGTAGTAATTCGGCGTGGACCTTCTTGTTAGCTGTTATTAGCTGGAATTCCTGACCCTGATAGCCGTCTAAATCGACAGGAAAGATTTTTCCGCCTTGCCAATCGCTCATAATAGCCCCTGCGGCCTCAGCAATCAGCGCCCCGGCTGCTATGTCCCACAGCTTCGGACGGTTGGCGATGGTGGCAATTAAACTGCCCTTTGCGACGTAAGCAAGCTGCAGGGCCGTTGTGCCTAAGTTGCGAAATCTCGTTTTCTGCATCATTTCGCAGGCCCACGCCGGCACGCCATCATCAAAATGGCTGTCCAGACCTATGCTCGAAAAGGCACCCATCATCTCTTCGCCGGCGGTTATTCGTCTGCCGTTCAATTGTGCCTGGCCGCCTTTGACAGCCGTAAACATCGAGTCTGTAGCCGGCTCAAAAATCACGCCTACAATCGGCTCGCCCTCGTGTATTACCGCAATACTGACGGTAAAGAAAAGCATCTGGTGGGCAAAATTGTTGGTTCCGTCTATTGGGTCGATGACCCACCAGAAAAGCTCATTGCCGCGCGGGGGCTGCTTGAATATCCCGCCCTGTTCGCCTTCCTCGGCGATAAAGCCGTGGTCGGGATAGGTCTCCTTGATTCGCTCGATTATTATCTGCTGGCATCTGGCATCAGCCTGGGTTACCAGTTCGCTATTGTTCTTTATCGAAACCTCGATAAAGTTAAGCTCTTCCATCGCCCGCTGCCCGCCCAGACGTGCGGCCACAATAGCTGTCTCCAGCATTCTGCTCAAATCTCTCTGCTCTAATACCATATCCTGCCTTTCATTTCCGGCCTTGACATAATCATAACGTTGCCCTATTCTAACGCAGTTATGCAGGCAAGCCAACAGCTAAATAAACCTAAAATTGCCTATCGTGCATCATCTCACCAGCGCCTTGTTGCTGGCGTTGTTTTCCTGGCGATGGCTGCTTTTTTCGGATTTTTTGCGTTTGTAGGACATTATAAAATTTCTCCGTGGCCTTTTCCCTGCGGCTTCAAACAGAGATACAATCTGCCGTGCCCAACTTGTGGAGTAACCACCTCGGTAACTGCCTTTGCCCAGGGCAAAATCTTCGAATCCTTTTATATCCAGCCGGCCGCTGCATTTTTATGCTGCGTGCTGGCAGTTTCAGCATTTTTTGCTTTTTTTATAGCTGTTTCAGGGATATATTTTAGTTTTCTTAATCGTTTTTTCACTGAAATTAAAATAAAATACATAATTTTAGCACTGATAGTCATTGTCGCTGTCGGCTGGGCAGTAACTTTAGCTCGGGCGCTGGCGGCAAACAATCAGGGCTAATTGGAGCAGAAGACAGATGACAGATAACAGAAAAAAACAAAAGACGAAAAAACTACCCGTTTTTTTTATGTTGGCTGCGGTTTTCTTTTATAGCGGCTGTGGCATTGTAGGCCTGCTGGGGACACAAAGCCAGTATGAAAAAAAAATCCCCGCCGAATACGACCTCACTACACAAAGGGATAAACAGATACTGGTGCTTGTTGAGCAGCCCGGCTGGCTCAGCATTAAGGTAAACCTGCGTTATTATTTGACCGAGGCTGTACGCGAAAATCTTATATTGAAGGTTAAGGTTCTGCCCGAGCATATAATTTCCTATAACGAATTATCTGAATTTCGCTCCAACAGAAGCGATTTTTCATTGCTATCGCCTGTAGAAGTAGGTGAGGCTTTGGACGCTGACATCGTCTTGCTGGTAATAATCGAAGATTATCAGCTTAGCGAAATGGCCGAAACGGGCTACTATGGCGGATTCTTAGGTGCTCAGGCTATTCTTTTTGAGACGGCAAGCGGGGCGAAACTGTGGCCAGAACTGACAGAAGGTAAAAGTATCAGGGTCGGTTTCGAGGCTGAGAAGGAACAAGAAGCAGCAGTCGACAGACTCGTAAGTGCCTGCGCCTACTGTATTACGAGATATTTTTATAACTGCCCAAAATACAAATTTAAAATTTTTGACGAAGGAAATCAAGCTGGGTGGGAACTGTAAAATTGGGGGGTTTGGGCAAGCTGGGCAAGGGGAAATTCTATTGATTTTTTTCGTAAAACGTCTCGAAAGGGGTCAACGGCGCTTGTTTATGAGCATATGATGGAAAATATTCGAAAACGTTCGAAAACTATATAGAAACATTCGAAAACTGTATAGAAACATTCGAAAACTGTATAGAAACAATCAAAAAACTACACAGAAACGTTCAAGAATATTTGAAAAAATTGGAAAATTTTTCCCGTATCTCGTGAAGCATGAATCGTATCTCATTGAAGGAATTTTTGGGGCCAAAAAATAGCACGCAGCGTTCAGCGAACGGCGTACAGGAAGAAGAGAAAAAGTGGTCGGAGATCGCGAGTAATAAATAATATTTCTTAGGTAAGAATAATTCTTATTAACAAAGTTCAACAACAGCAGATAACAGGAAAGCAAGATAATCATTAGATAATAGAAGGCAGATGCCCGATGCGAGAAGAGAAGACGAGTGAATGCGTGAATGGGTAAAAAATACAGAGAAAAATCCAAGTAATAAGGATTGATTACAAGGTAGTTATAACTCCTATTAACAAGTGCAGCAGCAGATAACAGAAGAGTGGAAGAACGCAGGAGCGTAAGAGTGGAAGAGTGGAAGAGCGTAAGAGTGTAAGAGTGTAAGAGTGTAAGAGCGTAAGAGCGTAAGAGCGTAAGAGCGTAAGAGCGTAAGAGAGTAAGAGC
>Ga0315548_1000851_pt1 | contig 27377 bp, 22 predicted proteins | sample SalMarSW160110MG_2_FD_202540 | JGI IMG/M metagenome (GOLD analysis project Ga0315548, IMG submission 202540) | Salt marsh sediment microbial communities from the Plum Island Ecosystem LTER, Massachusetts, United States - Salt Marsh Sediment SW1601-110 ... | reverse complement strand
GCTGCTAAGACCAAGAAAGACGATCTCACCAGTAGCATTAAAGGTTAATATTTCTCAATGACAGTTCCTACATAAAATGGGGTCGGTTGGTCCGGCCTCATTTTTTATTATCTAAATCACTCATTACGACTGCAACCGCATCCAGTACATCTCCCGCCAGCACAGAAGCTGAGGTCCCTAATCTCCGCGATGCCCGTATCCCAGCCTGACCATGGATCCAGCACCCACTTACTGCCGCCTGGTAAGCTCCGACTCCCTGAGCCCGTAACCCTACAATTAGACCTGCGAGCACATCACCTGTGCCTGCCCGCGCCAGTGCGGCAGTTGCAACCGGAATCACCGTTATCCTTTCATCTGGAGCTGCCACGACGGTATGGGCGCCTTTAAGCACCACTACATGCCCCCATTTCTTCGCAAATCGTTGTGCCACCCCCAACCGGTCTGACTGTATCTCCTCAACAGAGAGACCAGTCATTATCGCCATTTCTCCAGGATGAGGCGTAAGTACTGCTGGAGCGGGTACAAAGGATTCCCAACCCGGAATACCAGCCAGCAATTTCAACCCATCCGCGTCGATTACTAAGGGAGGTAATTTGAGACCTCCTTCGGATGTTTCTCGTCGGTGAGAAGGAACGAATCCTATAGATCCCCGGTGAATCTGGGCAGCTGCGCCAAATAAACTCGCCAAGAATTCCCTGGTCACCTCCTCCAGGCCAAATCCAGGTCCAATTAGCATGGCTGTCGGGCGGTCGAGGTTCTTGGCTAACACATCAACAGCACCTTCTGTAATTGCACCTAGCTCGTGCGGGAGCAGTAGCCAGGTAGCTTCTGGAAAATGACCCGCCAAGGCTGCATGCAAAGGAGCTGGGATACCGAGGGTAACTAAGCCTGTACCAACCCGGTACGCAGCTTTTCCAGCCAGCAACACTGCACCGGTATAGTTAATCGACCCTGCTAGGATCAATGTGGTCCCAAAAGTGCCTTTGTGTGACTCGGTCGGACGGGCAGGTAGAGATGCTCGTACTGTCTCAAAATCAGCCACGTATCGCTTGATATTCCGCCAGGTTTTTTCATCTTTTAACCCAATTGCAACGACCTGCAGCTCGCCCACCAGTTTGTTGGCTGGGTATTTCAATAATCCAGTTTTTACAGCAGCCATGGTAACCGTGAGATCAGCCGGGATGCATTCGGGAGCAACCTCCCCCTTATCGCAATCTACACCTGATGGACAATCCACTGCCACGACAAACGGAGGGCTATCCATGCCTACTATCAACTGGCGAACAGCATTCAAGGCCTCAGCCAATTTACCCCGCAACGGCAATTTAATCCCGGTTCCTAGAACCCCATCCAAAACCACCTGATTAGCCTTTAGTAAAGATACCAATTCCCCAAAATCATTGCCTTTTTCCAGCGACTTGACTGCTCCACCAGCCTCTTGTAATCTCTTAATAAGGGGATCGTCGACTGATCGTTTTCGAAAGACATAAGCGCTTGCTCTACAGCCATTTTCTACGAGATAAGTCAACGCGACTAAAGTATCCCCGCCATTATTCCCTGAACCTACCAAGCCCAAGACGCCTCGGTCTCCGATTGCTCCAAATCTCTGAAGAACCACTTGGGCCAATCCTTGACCAGCATTTTCCATCATTTTTTCGAAGGATAACCCGCCTGCATCGGCCTCTTTCTCAACCGCCTGCATCTCTGCAATATCAACCAGTTTAATCATTCACTATTCCTCCCGAAGATGTCTAATTTCCACTCGGGGAATTTTATCTGCACCATACCGGAAACCCCTGTGCTAATGAAAGGTATCGCCCGACCATAAATCTTCAATGAGCCAGTCGAGGCTTAATTCTTTTAGCTTACCTATTGTTGGGTAGCCTGTATTAGGATCCCAACCCCGGGCTTGATAATATGCCTCCAGCATCGCCTCCAGATCTGGCACTAGACTGGCCTCTTGCTCCATATCATCACTATAAGGTTTCAACAAAGGTTTTGGCAATCGATCGTTTTCTCGGGTTAACCCTAACCGGTTGTTGATCACTCGTTTTAGATTCCAGGCTCTTTCGCCAGCCTGTAGTAAATCATCAATCCCCCAATCCAGCCCACATGCAGTGTTTATCAGCTCGACGATCGATTCAGGGGGAACATTGGCAAAAATACACATTACCAGTGAGTTAAAGACCGTCCGCCAATTTTGATGTCGAGCCACATTAGCAGCTTTTTCTCGCCCAGCCCGAGCCGGAAAATATTCTAAACCCAAAGATTGCTCGGCCTGCCCAATATCAACAAGGAAATAATCCGATTGATTATGGCAAGCTCCCCGTGGTGAAGTCGCATAGACTAACGCCATGCCCGAGGCACCCCTGGGATCATGGTATGGTATTTCCAGACCATTCACCTGAACCGCCTCATCCTCCACGCCGAACCTGCCTCCCAGTGAGCGTGCTCCTTCAGCCAGATAAACTCCAAATCCCTGTCGGCGGGCAGTTAAATGTATCATCTGTTCCACGGCGTCCGCATCCCCCCAATTCAACTCCAAACCACCTGTATCCTCTTTATCAAGAATCCCTTTTTCGAACAGGGTGAAAGCCAGTCCAATCGTATTGCTCAGGCTGATCGTGTCCATGCCGTAGCGATCACATAACTCGCCCAGACGAGTGATCACTACAGGATCGTCCAAACCCAAATTTGGGCCGAACCCCACCAGTGTCTCATACTCCGGTCCTTTACGCCTTTTCCCCTCATTTTGATCCTCGGGGAGGCTAACCACCCGCCCACAGGCGATCACACATCCGTGACAGGTACTAACGCCTTTTAAAATCGTATCTGCGATATCCGCTCCAGAAATTTTAATATTCTCATTTAAGGTACTCCTCTGGAAATAACGTTTGGGCATTTCTTTCAAATAATCGAAATATTCCGCACCACCTGCAGTACCTAAATCATGAAACACCTGGGTATAAGAATTAATCCTCAGAGAACGGTTGGTTTCTGAACGGATTATGGAATATTTGGTTGGATCGACTACTGGAATGGCGCCAGAGCCCGCCACAGCAATAGCTTTGAGATTCTTCGATCCCATCACTGCGCCCATTCCCGTCCGACCGGCCACCCGCCCATGATCACACAATATCAATGCCAATGAGATCATGCGCTCCCCAGCTGGCCCAATCGCGGCTATGCGGGCGTTCTTTTGATTTAAGTCGCTCTTTACCGCCATTTGTGTTTGGTAGGTATCCAGCCCCCAGATATGCCTGGCGGATCGCAGTTCCACCACAGTGGTTTCGGTTCCACCTCCATGTACCCACAAATAGATGGGCTCTTGCGCCCGTCCTGTAACCATAATCCCATCATAACCCGTCTTGCGCAATTCTGGACCCCAAAATCCTCCACAATTTGACTCGCCCCATAAGCCAGTTGCCGGAGAGCGACCACAAATCACAAACCGTCCTACTGCAGGTCCAGCTGTTCCAGAGAGCGGTCCATTTAATATAAGCAGGGGAGCCTGTGGTGATAAAGGATCCAGGTCTGGTACGATCTTGTCGTATAAGATACGTGCCGCCAGCGAGGCGCCACCTAAGAAATCATCTTCCCAGCTGGACGGCAGGTTCATTTCCCCAATCTTTCCGTTCGTCAGGTCTACGGTTAAGATCGGTTGCATAAGATCAATTTACTCCTTTTCAAAGGATATTATCGAAATATTCTCTATCTCATGCCTTTCCCGACTGACCGCATACAAGTATACTTCAATTATGAAGGTTAACTCTGACTTCCAAATTCGCCCTATAAGTTCTAAGGATCAAACTTGGATATCCCCAATCCTGACAGAACAGTGGGGCTCAAATAAAATAGTGACCCGAGGGGTGGTCTTCGATGCCAGCATACTGCCAGGTTTTGTAGCAACCATAAAATCCGAGCCAGCAGGTCTGATAACTTACCATATAGACATCCAGGAATGTGAGATTGTCACCTTAAACAGCCTTCTGAATAGAATTGGCATCGGCTCTGCTCTAATTACGACTGTTCGCCAGCTTGCAAAAAGCATCGGATGTTGGCGATTATGGTTGATCACAACCAATGACAACATTAACGCTCTTCGTTTCTATAGGGCGTATGGATTTAGGATCGCAGCTGTACATAGAAATGCAATCGAAGTCTCACGCCGCCTGAAACCAGAAATCTCGAAGACAGGCTACAATGGTATTCCAATACTACACGAAATCGAGATGGAATTACTGTTTCAGAAGCCAGATGCACTCCATCCCCACCCGCCAGTTCCGAAGGCCTAGAAAATAAAAAAGATTGCCAATAACTTCGACTTATTTATGGCAGTCGCCGGGATAAAGAAATATTATTAAATTCCATCATTTCTAGGGGTATTTATGTTGCCCAGAGACCCCCTGTTTCTTCAAGCCAATCCGCGATCGTTTCACAAACCCGACAAACATCGTTATCTGATATGTCAATTTCGAGAGTCGCCAATATCGATTCACTGATTAATTTCCGCATCACTTCCTGCTCATCGATAAATACTTGTAGATCGTCATATTGAGTCGGATTGCCGGAAACCTTAAGTCTCTCAGATCTGGCAACCTCGAAAGAATCGGGCTGGCGGGTGACAAAAACTAAACGAAAGCCCAATGGGTTTAAGCGCTGTTCTAACCACCGGAACTTGTAATCGATGCTATGATGTTGGAGCTGGTACATGCGGGTGGAGATGTGAAAGCGATCGACGATCCAGGAATAATAACGTTGTAATTCGAACAAACGAACCCAGATGTGGTAAGTTTCCATAGCTAAGGCTTCCTCGTGAGGTTCGAAATTAATCAACCCCCGCCCCCACGGGAAGTTCGTGAATGCGCACCACTCCGCTGAGATCAGCGGGGAATGGTATCGATATTTGCGTGGACCAACGAAACGTGGGTGTTCATTTAACGCAAAAGCTATTTCTGTTTTTTTCGTTAGACGGGTACCTTCTAAAATTATTTTTGGGCAAAGTTTTATAGACATCCGGCACCCTACGTTTAAATCTGCTGATCCTGCTCAATCTACTCCAATCGCTTTGCGAATACGCACCATCATTGGAATGGCAATTTTGCGGGCTTTTTCAGCCCCATTAAGTAATAACCGGTTGAGTCGATCTCGATCATTCATCAGCTGGTTGTATTTGTTTCTTGCACCTCCAAAATGATCCTCCAGCAGTTGATATAGCTCTCCCTTGATCTCGCTGTATGCCAGACCGCCTCGGATATAACGCTGGCGCATCTGCTCGACCGCTTCTGCTGGCGCGAAATGCCTGTATATCTTGAAAACGTTATCTCCTTCAGGGTCTTTTGGCTCTTCAGGTGGGCGTGAATCGGTCACTATACGCATGACCTGCTTCCGAAGTTCCTTTGACGTCGAAAAAATCGGGATGACGTTTTGATAACTTTTACTCATTTTGCGACCATCCAATCCCGGAATAATCATCACTTCTTCTCTGATCACGCCTTCTGGGATGTTTAAAATATCGCCATAAGTGCTGTTGAAGGCCGTGGCAATATCTCGGGCGATTTCGATATGTTGTTTCTGGTCAAGCCCCACAGGCACATATTGGCTGCCATACAATAAGATGTCCGCAGCCATCAACACCGGATAACTGAAGAGTCCAGCGTTAATGCCTTCATCGGGACTCCGACCAGCAGATATATTCGCGTCAACCTCGCTTTTATAAGCATGGGCCCGGTTTAGCAAACCCTTTGGCGTAAAACAGGCCAGAACCCAGGTTAATTCCAGTACCTCGGGAATGTCAGACTGGCGGAAAAAGATCACTTCATCAGGATTAAGACCTAAAGCTAACCAGGTCGCGGCCACTTCATAAGTCAGGTGCTTAAGCGTTGATCCGTCTTTGATAGTTGTTAAAGCATGGTAATCTGCGATGAAATAAAGAGCCTGATGCTTTTGAGCTAATTCTAATGCAGGGCGAATCATGCCTAGATAATTTCCGATATGAGGAGTCCCAGATGGTTTGATGCCGGTTAATGCAATCTTTCTGGTCATATCCTTACCTTCCTTCGAGTTCCGCTAGAATTATTCATTAATTTCCTCATTGCCTCCTGACAATTTGTAATATACAGGTCGCAGTAAGCTAAGATCGAACTCTTTGATCCTTTCGGGTCCGAGATTTAATAATTGCTGATGGGCAATCCTGGCATCCATCCGTAATTTTTGAATGTCGACACCCCGGCAAGTATCCGGCAACGGGTCAATCCACTGCCGCAGCCGCAGGAACAACTTCGCGGCACCCTTGTAATTACCTCTCAGGATTTGGTAATAGGCTACCGCTACTTGCAGGACAGCCTGGTAGAGTTCTCTGCCAACACTCTGATCAGCCATCCAGGCCTTTTCGAGATGCTCGTGAGCTTCAAAGTATTCGGAGCGGTTGAACTCCTCCAGCCCACAAATGGCAATTTCGGAGAGTGGTTCCTGGCAGCTCTTCCGTAGCGCCTCTTGATCGATCACCCGAGCGTATTTCTTGATTACTTCTGGCAATTGCGAGACAAAGGTTGACCGAGCCAGGACCTTCTTCGCGCCCGCCAACTTGGCAGCTTTCATCGCCTCAACATCCATATGAGATCCAAAACATATGACCGGAATGCGACGAGTAGCAGGTACAGAGGTGACCAAATTGATCCACTCCCGCCAGGGGATATCCTGATTGTTTAAATCAAATATCAGCAAGGCCGGTTTCCATGTGGTCAGATCGTCAAGCAAAACTGCCGTGCGACCAACCAGAGGTTCACCCAGCTGCTGTTCTGGTGCTTTAGGGCTTTTTGGTGCGATTTGATCGGCGTTTTCGATCCAGCGCACGTTGAATTTTAAGTCGTTTGCTGCTTTCTCAATCTTGACTGCGAAAAAGAGATCGGCGACAAAACTAAGGATGAGTGGATTATACTGAGCATTGCTCACATGATCATTATATCAAAACCGCAATGCGAGGTTTCAGTTCAACAACCTGGTATATGCCCCTGGCTTCACCCATCCGAGGCAGCCAATCGTTCGATTTGGCCTACCACCCGATCAAGTTCCCTGGTCATAAAGTCAGAACCACCCTCCTGAAAGATCAAAACCAGAGTCCGGTAATACCATAATGTCCCCGATTTTCCCCCATGAAATCTTTCCCAGGTTTTCTCCCCTTCAGTTTGTAAAGTAGATAAGATCGCGCGGGCATTATGTAATTTATCTGCAAGCGAGACCCGGCGCACCTCCTGGGAAGCTGATCGCAGGTGAGTTATATAGTCATTTTTTCGATCACGCCAGGGTGGCTTTGGATGAATATAAGTATCGGTCAATCCATCAACGATATCCGCTACCCGGTCGCCAAATCTTCTCCGAATCTCCTGGAGAGTCTTAAGCCCACCTTGATCCTCCACAGCATCATGTAATAAAGCAGCCACAGCTTCATCTTCATCTCCCCCATTTTCCAGAACAAGCGCGGTTACCCCAAGCAGGTGTGCGATATATGGGATGTTTGTTCCTTTCCGATTTTGCTCTGCATGTAATCTTGAGGCGTAAATTAAAGCTTCTTCGAATCGGGAAGACAGCCTGGTTTGAGAACCCTCTTTTCTGACCATACTGCTATCCTTTCCAATGTTCAATTCCATCACCCTATATGACTATGGTAGGTACGTTTTAATTGCCTTTTTTCTTGACTGGTTTAGAATTTGCTTGTTATCATGATGACTGTGAAATTTGATTTTATGGTGCCCTGGTTGCTTTATGATTTATCGCATGTGGGTTAGAGAGGATCCTACCCTGCTATCCTCAAGCTGGCTAAATCACGTGGATAGTAGGTTAATATCTCAATCCCAGCCTGAGTGACCGCTACGGTATCCGAATGCCGAAAGCCTCCTCTCTCTGGGATATATAGACCAGGTTCTACCGTGAAAACCATTCCGGGTTTTATTTCTGTCTGGTCACCAATATCCAGGAAAGGTCCTTCATGATAACGTAATCCAATGGCGTGACCAGTATGATGCTTCCAGTATTTTTTTAAATCATTCTCTTCATAGTATTTTCGAACAGATCGATCCACCTCGGCGCATTTAACGCCTGGTTTTATGGTGGCAAAAGCCGTTTCCTGCAAGGTCAGCATATGATCGAACATACGTTTCTGCTCGTCTGTTGGTCGGCCGATAATCATGGTACGTTCCAGCTCTGAGTTGTAGCCCCATACCGGTGCGCTCGCACCACTGACCAATACATCGCCAGATTGAAATATGATGTTATTAGCCAAAGCGTGAGGAATTGCGGCGTTGCGGCCTATCTGGCCTCTGTAACCAGCGCCCGCTCCTTCTGAAAATGGGCTCAATGCCCGATATATCGGGCCGATGGTGTTTAACATGGTCAGATTTGCTTCCATGCTAGACCGCTGGCTTACTTCTGTCTCTGAGGCACCTATTCTGGTATACCGTTGCAACAGCAGATGGGCAAGATGTCCCCATTTGACACTCTCACGGATTAAGTCCAATTCTCCGTCACTTTTGATCATCATCTGGTCTTCAATGAATCCTGAGATTTTCTTCGTTTGGCAATCCATTATTGCGCTTATACTAGGACCTCGATATCCAAGTATCCAGGGATACCCATCGGTATCTACCCCTATCACCGCCCGCATGGCAAGGGATTCCAACGAATCTTTCAATACTTCCATTGGATGAACTTCATAAGGGTACTCGATATAATAATCCACACGATCAACCAGGGCATTACTGGAAGCGTGCTCCATTTCCAGGCGGGGTACAAAAAGCACTTTGAGCCCTCTGCTGCTCAATATAAACACAATCGGGCGTTCGGTTGGGATAAAGGCAAACCCGGTGTAATATAAAACGTAATAATTGTCAAATAAAACCGCACCTGAAAGGTTCTCTTGGTGTAAAAAATCCGATAGCTTATCAATCCGGCTTTGATATTCGGTCTCGCTGATTTTCAGAGATGCTCTTTTCCAATCGTCTGGCTGGTCCATTTTTTCTCCCTTCAGGCTACCTGCTTTACACTAACATAAATTTCCAATAAACTAGAAAACTTGAAGTATCGAGATTTAGGTAATCTTCCCGGATTCATTAAAAATGCTGATTTACTTATAAAGCGGGGTAATGAACATCGCCACACCCAAAACGCCAAAAACGACTGCCACCAGCTTACCCAGGTTTTCTTCGCTCAAACGATTAGCCACAAACGCTGATCCGAAGCTCCCAAGACAGGTCCCCAAGGTAGCCCATATAACCGGTTTAATTGGAAGGTTACCGATCAAGGCATGGCCCAGTGTCCCGGAAGCTGTTGTCAACGTCATAATCATCGTTGAAGTGCCCACAGCCAAATGGAGCGGATATCCCAGGATAACTAAAGCGATCATAAACATCAACCCACCCCCTACCCCGAACATACCACTGAAGGCTCCAATGGACAATCCAATTGCGATGCTCGAAAATAGCACATGCTGGCTTACCCAAAGAGAAAACGACGACTTTCGGTAGGCTCGAATATCTTGCCTGGCACCTCTTCTCTAAAATGCAAACGCGTTAGTGAAGAGTAAGATGCCGTAACCTCCACTTAATCCAACTTCGGGCACGTATCTGGTTAAACGGTTGCCAATTAGTGCGCCGACCACAGCTGCAGTTGCGATCCCCACGCCACCCTTTAAATTCGCGCGGCCATGCCGATAATATGTAATCATCACGATAATCGAAGCGACCATATCTACCGCCAAGCTGATCCCTACTGCCTGATGAGCGGTATAACCGAGCAGAATCACCCCAGGTATGACGACCAATACGCCACTCGAGCCCATTAACCCCGTCAAGACCCCTGCAAAATACCCAATAATCAGGAGAAATTCAATAAGGAGCAATTTTTATTCCCCCCGTCTCATATTAACCATTCGTCATCCATATATACATTCTACTCATCTCTTACTTCCTCAAATCATGCCAGGATTTCAAAATCGCTTTAGATCCAATCCATATTAGGTACACAGGCCCTGGTACATTTTCTACATACTTAAACTCCTGTATCAGATAATATGTAAATTTTATCCCGAAATCGAGGGTGTTATTCCCCCGATCACCCTTTAAACCCCCACATATCTAATGCCCGGTTGAACATGATTTCCCAGCTCTTTCCTTCGGATTCGGGTGCGGGACCTAAGGGATCTTCCCATGGATTTCCTAGCAGGGCAGCCACGACGGCCGTACTGCAAGCCTTGGCCGCTTGTAGATCGTAACCACCTTCCAGGAATAATGCAATCCTACCACCGCAATGAAGATCAGCCCACCTGGTTAACAGGCCGATCAACTCGTTATACCCTCCTGCTGAGAGCATTAAACTTCCTAATGGATCTCTCCAGTGAGTGTCAAAACCATAGCTGACCAGGATCATCTCGGGGTTGAACCTATCCATCAAAGGAAGGATCAATGCACCCATCACGGCCAGGAAAGCCTTATCCCCTGAAAAAGGTGGCAGTGGAAAATTGGCATTTGTCCCTTCACCTTGACCAACACCGGTTTCATTGAGGCGTCCTGTTCCAGGATACAGAGGGGATTGGTGGGTAGAAATATAAAATACATCCCCTCGCTGGTAGAAGATCTCCTGGGTGCCATTACCATGGTGGAGATCCAGATCTACAATGGCCAACCTTTCGGCTCCCTCCTGTTGGATTAGGTATTCAGCCGCCAATGATATATTGTTCAGCAGGCAAAATCCCATGGCTCTGTTAGGGGTTGCATGGTGCCCAGGCGGTCGGGTCAAAGCGAAACCGCGCCCAGCCTCTCGTTTCCATACAGCTGTCGCACAAGCAGCCGCCCCACCAGCCGCGTTGAGGGCCAATTGCCAGGATGCGGTGGTCGTATAGGTATCGAGATCAAAATGCTGGCCGCTACGACACACTCGTTCCAAATTCTCCAGATACGCTGCCCGGTGAATTGATTCCATTACCCCTTCTGGGATCACAATTGGATCCAATTGAGGATATGATTGCCACCATCCTTGCTTTTGAAAAGCCGTGCATATCGCTTCAACTCGTTCTGGTCTTTCAGGGTGCCCCAATTCAGCATGATTTTGATGTCCCTTCGGGTAAAAAAACACCAGATCGTACATAATGTCTCACTCCAATTGTTTTTCCGTTGAGAGATCCTTCCGAGTCAATTGTAAAGCCCCACCCCAATCAGGTCAAATGATATAAGAAGAAAATGAATAGATTATCGAAATATCTCGACAAAAAATGCATGCATAGATAAATACCTGATTTCCTTGGGTTAATTATACGGAGTTGGTTTATTATTAGAGAGTAAAATACGAAAAGATAAACTGGGGGGGATAGGGAAATCATTTATTATTCAAGGTTTAAGGAGGCACTTTATGACACTCCGACTCCTGAAATTGACGATTATAGTTTTTCTTTCCTCAGGCTGTAATCTTTTAACACCCTTGAAAATGCCTACCTCCCTGGTAGATCGTCCAAAGAGTACACCCCTACCATTATCTGAATCTTCAGAAAGTGCCATTCCCAGCTCAACACCCCGCGATCAATATACACAAGCCCGGGTGCGTATGGTTACCAACCAGATCGAAGCACGCGGAATCATAGATCGGGCTGTTCTAGATGCAATGCGGTTTGTACCCCGCCATCTCTTCGTCCCCCCTCAATATCTTGACCAGGCGTACGAAGATCACCCCCTTCCCATTGGATACGGTCAAACTATCTCCCAACCTTATATTGTCGCATTGATGACTGAGGCGTTAATAATAAAACCTGGCGATCATGTGTTAGAGATCGGCACTGGCAGTGGTTACCAAGCTGCTGTGCTTGCCCACATGGGTATGGAGGTATATACAATTGAAATCATCCCTGAATTAGCTGAGCAGGCTAGTACGCGATTGTCTGATCTTGGATACGATCATATCCATTTACTAAACGCTGATGGGTACTCCGGTTGGGAAGATTTTGCGCCTTATGATGCCATCATCGTGACTGCCGCTCCCGATCACCTTCCCCAGCCACTGGTCAAACAGCTGAAGGAAGGCGGTCATCTTATCATTCCTATCGGCCCAATTGGCGCTGTTCAGACGCTCTGGCTGATCGAGAAAGATCACGGGGAGGTCAAAGCGACGAACCTCGGAGCGGTTCGCTTTGTTCCGCTAACTGGTGATCATTAACCGACCACTTCAGGGGTAAGGCAATAAATGCCCCAGCATAAGCACCCGCTCCCAGCAATAAAACCAGGGTGAATCCGTAACTGAGAGCCAGAATTGCAGCAAGCACAGCAGATATCACCGAGGCGCATCCGTTGACTGCCCAAGCCCAGGGAATTAGTTGGGGTGCTTTGTTTTCAAGCCAGGCCAGACCAAGTGGAAAGGGCAAACCCATCAATGTCCCCAAAGGAGCTAGACTTAATACAGCCACAACGGCTCTTCCTAGGAAAGGCCAACCCAATATTTCATCACCCAGACGTAACACTGACCAGGGGGTTAGTAAAGCCAGCAAAACCAGCAATCCAAATGCTGCCCGAATTGGTAGCCGTTCTGATCTTCCTACCAAACTTCCAATCCCCGAAAATGATAATAGCGCCAGCACTACAATCGTAAATGCGTAAGTGGGATGCCCCAGCAATAAAATCCAACGCTGAATCAGCGGGATTTCTACAAATAGAAATGCCAGTCCCAGCAAACCGAAGAAGAGCAAAACTCGTAAACTGCTGGCAGCTTGGGCGTCGATTTTTTCTTTTTCCCCAAAATAATTCCCGCCGCTATTAATCTTTTTGGATTCATTCAGGCGGCTTATAAGCAAAGGTCCTCCAATTAGAACTGAGCTGAATACTATTACAAACCCTAATAGGGCCCACAACAACAAATAACCGCTTCCCCCGAAGGGTTGCCAGGTATGCCCGAGGGTTGCTAGTAACTCCGGTGTCTGCTTCCAAGTGAAGAAATTAAAGAAGAAGGGTTTGTCATCCGTTGGTGGAGCGATGGCGAATGGGTAATTATCTATAAAAGCTGCTCTGCTAAGCGGGTTTAAGAGCGTCATCATGCTTTCATAATAGACCGGTTCAGGCAATCGGTTGTACCGGTTGGTTTGTCCAGGTTTAATGCTCGGCGTCCATACCAGATCGTAACGCCGATCTTCTGTAAATTTATCGACAGCCTGCAGCTCAATCTCGCTCCATTTATCAGGTTGCACTAATATCGTCATTGTCTGGATACCACGATAAGCTACGATGGCTTCCCCAGGCTTTTTTATACCATTTTTCTCTAGCGCTGCTATGAGGGTGGTAACTACCCGCAGACTCTCGCTGGGTGGTGTTTGCAGCCAGCGGGTTGTTACAAGCAAGCCATGTGGCGCTAAGCGTGCCAGATAATTCGAAAATGCCTCAACCGTCAGATTATAAGATTCAGTCAGGCTATACGCCCCGCTGGTAACCGGCCAGTAGGATTCGGTAAGTGGCAGGAAAACGATATCGTACCGGGATTTGTCTCTGCGACCAAAAACCCTGGCTGTCTCAGTAACTAGGTGCACTCGTGGGTCTACATAGATATCGTTCCCTGGACTGGTATGCTCTAGCGCTTGAAAAATGAGAGGGTTGCTAATTACTGCCGTCACCTTCTCTGAACCCTCGGAGAGCGCCTGCAGCACTCCCAATCCCCCAGCTGGCTCTAATACTAGTGCATCTGCATCTGGTCTTAAGGTAAATGCTAAGGCTTCTGGCAAATAAGCACCTGCCTCAAAACTATCTGGGCTCACCATGCTGATCGGTTGGCTAGTCTCTGCATCCTGGGAGAGACCATTTTGTGGCGGAGGGTTGCCGGGATAAGTATAGCTCAAACCCGGCAGCAGACGTGTGCCAGCGTTGGTGATCACGTCAAGTCGCGATATGGCGTTCCATTTTCCATAAATGACCTGAGAGCCTGGATAACGTCTGGCTTGCGCTAAGCCCTTATAAGGCGAAATAACGATGCCTAATATGGCATGATCACCCAAATTTATTGCGCTTAAAAGTAGAAAACCGATGAGGCCAGAAGCAAGCATCCCCAGCAAACCCCAACGCCAGGTCGTAACCTTCTTTTCTCCAATTCGTAAGGGGATCTTGATCAGTGGAATTGGTGAAAAAACCGCTGCAAGTAATCCAACCAATCCGCTCAGCAAGATTGCTCCTGGCACACCCGCAAGCCACATAGCCAATGGTGCCATCAATGCACCGATCCCAGAACCAAACAAGTTGGCAGCATAAACTAAATTGCTTTCCTTTCCACTTGCTGAAAGCGCGGCACCAATTCCAAAACCAGCACTCAAAAACGGCAAAGTTAAGGCCAGGTAATAGATTATGAAATAAAATATCTGCCTGCGTTCCCAGGCAATGCTATAACTGTCAAACGGCAACAAGTTTATGATCACATAAGCTACCGCCACACTCCCAGCAAAACCAGCGCCGGCAAAAACCAGGTAACTATCGTTGCCATTTTCATCCCATTTCTCGGTTAATTGAAGGTGCTTACGGATAACTGGCATCACGAATAGTAAAGTACCACTGGCTCCAAACCCCATTAGCGCCAGGCTAACGACTAAGAATGCAAAGTGATAATACTGAGCAACCGCCAGAAAACGCGTCAGTGTGCTCTCAAGCATAAGTGTGGCTGCCGCCAGCGCAGCCACACTTAGATTGGATCTGTGTAAAAGTCTGCTTACTTTCATCTCCTCAAAGCTCTACGTACCCTCAGCCACCAGCGTTTCATAAATCCCACCCGTTCATCAGAAATCAAGTGGTGGCTGTATCGTGCCTCCACAAAGGTGTCCGTCATTGCCGAGAGGTCTTCATTAACCTCCGGCAGCGCCTCTCGTAACGTCTCGCCATACTCATAAGGGGTTTGCCAAGCTTGCCGCCTAAATCCCTTTTCACGCCCCCGTCGTACAAGTGCCAGATAGAAAAAGAGTATCTTTTGTCGGGGGGATAATCTTCTCAAGCCGGCAAATCGTCGTAATCCCTGATCAGTATCCAACTGTCTTCTCGGTAGAGTGCGTAATCCAGTCTCGATTCTCTTGCTGATGGCGGAGTTGACTCCTCTCAACCATGCGATAAATCGCTCCCAGAATCCCTGAATCTGCGACCAGCCGGGTATCTGTCGTAATTTCGCTAAAAGTTCCTGGTGTTGGTTTAGGAATTGATATACAGAAAAGATAACCACACTAACGAATACCGCCCAAAAAAGTATTGACTTAATAAATTCAAGCCAGGGTATTGGAGTGGTGTTCAAGTTGGTAGGTTCCGGAGGCAATGGCCTTTTTGGGATGATGTTGGTAGATTTCGTGTCTCCACTATGCAAGCCAAGCAGCGATAGTAACAATAGAAACAAGAATATCAACGCCTCCCATAGGAACAAGACGATTGATATCAGCAATTCTAGAATGTAATTCAAAACCGCCAGAAAACCGAGGGTATATCGGGTGGGTAAGCATATTACTAACCCGCTAACCCCAAATAAAAATAAAATACTATATACTGCCCAACGAATGCCGATATTTTTACCGATCTGAAGATGTTGATGACTCCAACCTGCCCGTAAAATGGCAAACTGGGTTTGGCTCATCAGCGCTAGACTAAAGAAGAAATAAAGGAGGATATTGATCGCGCTGGGGTGTAATGGACCCTTGGTTACTCCTATCGATTGTAAGTCGATGCGTATGAAGGTTGCCAAAATAATCATCATCACACCCAGGAAAAATACTCGGGTTACCAAATTCTCCCGGGCGATTTGTCTTGATAAACCAGATCCTATTGGAATTTCCCCATCCAAGAATGATTCGCCCACTTCTAATTCCCCCAAATCGTTCGCAAACAATCCACTTATGATCCAAATCAGAATTACCAAAAACGAGACCGCCAGGTATTCTCCAGAGAAGAAATTGACGATGAAATCCTCTCTCCATAATGATAGATCCAAAAATAATTGAGTCGGGTCTCTCAGTATATACAGAAGGACTTTTACCGCAAGAAGAATTACCACCAATTCACTTACCCGAAACACAAGCCACTCGAGACTTGGAACGGTCAGATTCCTGGTAGCCCTTTTGGTGTATAGCGCATCTAAGGACACCAGGAATGCAATCAAGGGCAAATACCAATTCTCCCAATTGGGTGCTAAAACCTGGGCGAATTGGGTAAGGGATATCATAAAGCAGGTCAGCATAGCGCTCACCAGTAAATTGGTAACCAGGATCGCCACCCGTTCATTGGTTATAAACGATTGTCGGATGTGCATATCATCCATTATCACAATCCTGAGGATTTTCTAGCGCCAAATATCTAAGTCCTGCTCGTTTAGAAAATGGAAAACAGGGAAATCGAAACGCGCAGCATAATGTCGTATTTCTCGTAATCCTGGCACAGGACCACAAAGTACTATCATTGCCCCCAAACCGCCTCTGCGAGCATTGAACAACTCATCGAAGGTTGCTTCATCGGCGCCTCCTGAAATCAGGATTAAAGTAGTCCCCCAGGAGAGATCGGGAATAGCATGTTGAATCATATCAACCGATGACCTTTGCTCCGATGCATCGATACGCGCCAAGACCTCCAACACCCTTATCAAATGCCCGCGCCCTTTACGAGGTGGTAAGGCTTGGGTACGCCCCTTATTACCCAATGGATCGTTGCCGTTTGTCACCAACCCAACGGATTGCTTTTGTCCCACCACCCAATTCGCCATCGAAGCTGCCACGACAATCGCTAACTCAATAGCGTAGAGCCGATTTTTCTGTTCATAATCTGAACCATTTAAATTCAAGAAAATGGATGTCTCCAGCGCAATCGATGGCTCATATTGTTTGACCTGCATTCTCCCAACTGCAGCAGATGCCTTCCAATCCACCCTCCGCAGGGAATCACCTGCCACATAGTCCCGCTTTCCCAAAACCCGGGCCGGATCTTCAAAGATTGGCTGTTTGTGCCTCAAATTGCCCATCGGTGACCGGGAAGGTACATTCACATAAGAGAGCGGAATAATCTTTGGATATACCGTTAGGTAATCTGGCTCAACCTGGTTTTGAAAGAGGTTCGATAAACCCAATATGTCCCCTGAATGCAGCATAAGTGGACCAATGCGGTAATATCCACGTTTTCGTGCAAGTAAATCATAGCTCATTTTAAGACGTTCCCGTGATTTCATACTGGCGACTTGCCGATAAGAATTTGGTACCGCCAGATCCACTGGAAGACTTTCGTGAAGATACATCCATACCACCGGTAACCAGCTGTGATTGGTTATCTCTAAATCGACTCTTATCTTATCCCCCAAAAAGGTATGGGAGGGATAATTGCGGCTGACTTTCAGATTCTGCAAAGCCTTACGACTCCACCAACGACCCACCCCGTAAGCAATTATCAAAAGATATAACAAAGTGAAGACAAAATCCTCCCTTAAAAATGCAGCGAGAATTAACAGGAACGCGATGATCGGGAGATATAATTCCATGATAGACCATCAATCTAACTTACCTAATTCTAAAGGAACCTTTCCAAGGACATCTTGTAAGATTCCTTTTGCTGTTCGACCGCGAAGTTCCGCTTCTGGACGCACAATCAAGCGATGGATGATTGTTACGGGCGCCAAATACTTGATATCATCTGGGATGACATAGTCTCGACCTCGCACGGCTGCCAAAGCCTGGGCGGTTTTATACAAGGCTAGACTGCCCCGTGGACTGGCTCCTAAAGCCAGGTCAGGATGTTTTCGCGTCGCCGTAACAACATTAATAATATAATCTTGCACGATGTCCTCCACGTGGACCTCCCAAACCATCTTGCGCAAGGTCATGATCTTTTCCCCATCCACAACCTGGTTTATTTGGGTGATTGGATGCTCCCGGCGGAGATTGTCTAGGATTGCCTTCTCATCACCTGCTTCCGGATAACCCATTGAAATCCGCATAAGAAATCGATCCAATTGCGCTTCCGGAAGCGGGAAGGTGCCTTCATACTCTATTGGATTCTGGGTAGCTAGAACCAGAAATGGTCTTGGCAGTTGCCTGGTAACCCCATCTATTGTGACTTGTTGTTCTTGCATGGCTTCCAACAACGCTGATTGTGTCCTGGGTGTCGCCCGGTTAATCTCGTCAGCTAAAAGGATGTTGACGAACACGGGGCCCGGTCGGAATTCAAACTCAGCAGTCCGCTGGTTGAACACTGATACTCCGGTTACATCATTAGGCATTAAATCTGGTGTGCATTGTAAGCGCTTGAAAAGGCCTCCTAGGCTGATTGAGATTGCCCGAGCCAGCATGGTTTTGCCCGTACCCGGAACATCTTCGATCAGCACATGTCCCTCGCATAATAGCGCTACCATCACAAGCTCGATTACCTCCCGCTTACCGATGATCACCTGCTCAACGTTGTTCCCAATTTCTTCGGTAAATTCTTGGACTTCTTTCATAGAAAAATTCTCAGCCTAGTCGTCAAGATAAAACCCAATCTTTAAATAACTTTACAATATCTTAACTCAAAAGGCAATAGCTTCGATCTTCGAGTTGATAGAATCCTGTAAGATCGGCTAATCGACAGGCGCTTTCAAACAAGTGACCGTCAGCCGTTGAGCCTGCGGGGTGTCGCTGGTATCGTTAATCACGGACGATCAATTAAGCATTAGATAATCGACAATCCTACAAGCAAAATATAAAAAAGATAGAGGCCGTCAGGCCTCTAATTATCTACCATATCCGAGTCCAACAGGAGGCTAAATCCCATTGTTATGAATCAATCATTACCCTAAACTCTCATCCTGGCTACTATTGCTCGATGAGATCGATTATAACGTCTCTAAAATCATGCGCCCCTGCGATGTCGGCAAGTAAGTCAAGGGACCTTGAGGGACAAAGTTGTCAACTTCCAGATAGCCTGCGTCCATATATTCACACATCACTTCAAACGGTTTCTTTCTGGCCACCCACTTCTCGACTATGACAATCCCATGTCCTGGTAATACCGTGAAGACCACCTGGCGAGCATCTTCCGGATTGTTTAACGACTCCGAGCGGGAAAATGCAGCCTTGATCGCTCGTGCCTGGGCTTCTGTGGAACAGGATACTGGATAATGATAATATGGCACATCCAGCGAAACATGTTCAACTTTCTCTGGGTCGAAAGACCTCACCCCCCGGTGCCCGTGCAATTTAGAACGTGCGATCGGGACCTCGTCGTTCCAATCCCAGTCTGCGCCCAACGTTATTTTAGGTAGCAAGCTGTCCATGTCCATCAATTCGACAGCTTCTGATGAGGGCGAGTCGTTTCGCTTTCCTTCAACATGTCGTACCAATGCGCCCAAGCCATCCGCTCTCACACCCACGATCACTGCTAATTCATCGTCAGTGAGATTGTCCTTTTCGATTGGGCGGGCGTTTCCTGTCACCGTAGCTATCAAACCATCTACTTCTGGTTCCCAGGTTGCATAGCATCCCTCACTGTACTGGCTGGATATTGCATCGTGGATCGCTGGAACATGCGCCAGGTTAGCTACCTTGACCATTTCAGTGAAGAAAGCGCGTGCACCTAACTCGCGTCCAGCCTCGCGCATAGCCATTGGCGTTCTCAATCTTGACCACACCTCGGATGGGATCAGGTCACCTATCACCTTGTGGTTGGTTACTTCCTTCGTACTAGCCGCGGTGGCGATACGGTTCATGATGTCTTCGTAGAAAAATTCCCGGTCAGAGGCATCAGTTCTCGGGTGAGCACCAACTAAGTCAAAAGTGTAGGCTTCCAAGGGGGTATCGTCACCCACTACTAAGATGTTTCGGATGCTCATCGCTTGGGTCTGCACTAATCGTACCAATGCCAGTATTGGACCGCCTCGCTGTCCCTGTTCATATAACGTTCGGTATGCCTCTGGAGCCATACCCGCAAAAACAAAGTCCTCCGGGTCTGGAGGATCCTTCGACAAAATCGAGTCGAAATTATCCAAGGTGTCCTGTAATTCTTGGGGGGATATTTGAAGCAAAGTAAATACGATGGGGGAATGTTCTAAATTGAAGCGCCTCCGCCCTGTGAACAATAAAGCCTCTCGCCATCGCACTGGTTTCCCAAATGTTGCCGTCGTGATAATGACATCGGTTTGATTATCTGGTTCTTCTTTGATTAAGTGACCCCCGTGCCGGAAATGGCGAAGAATCCCATCTGCAACTTCATCCAATAATGGAGTAGTTGGACCAGGAACATATGCCACAGCTATTTTACGTAACCATGCATGGACAAGAAGACTCGCATGGGAGAAAGTTTCTGTTGGTTTCATATCGCTATTCCTCAGAAATTATTTGTATTAGACGGGTCCAGGTTTATCCTTGCCCCTGGTACAATAAAGCCAACAATAAGTGGTTCTTTTCGGCTAATTTTACCCGAACATTTACCATTTGAACAAATAAAAGTTATTCTCGAATTATTATAGCCTATAGGAGGATATTAAAAAGAGATGACCGAATTGCTCTACCAAATGGACAGCTATTTACAGTCCTTTGATGCAAAGATCACGGGTGTGGACAAAGAGAATAATGGCATTATCCTTGACCGGACAACTTTCTACCCCGGTGGTGGCGGACAACCAGCTGATAACGGCACCCTCACAATCGGAGATGAAATTTATACGGTTAAAAGAGCTCGAAAATATGGGCCAGATGTCCTCCACATCATAGATGGCGATATACCCTTGCCAGAAGCCGGTACCGTCATCCATGGGCAACTCGATTGGGATCATCGCTACAAACTGATGCGCACCCACACCGCCATGCATATCCTGTGTGGGGTGATCTTCCGCGATTATGGCGCCTCGGTAACCGGCGGTGATATGGAACCACTAAAAGGTCGCATGGATTTCGAATTCGAAAGTATGCATAAGGATTTAGTCCAGGATATCGAGCAAGCTATCAACCAGGAAGTCAGCAATGCTCGTGACTTGCGCGTTGAAATCCTTCCGAGAGAGAAAGCCTTTCAGATCCCCGATCTAATTCGTACCAAAATCAATTTACTCCCAGAAGGCATTCAACAAGTCAGAGTGGTTGAGATCGATGGTTTAGACCTCCAGGCAGATGGCGGTACCCACGTAAAGAATACCGCTGAGGTAGGCCAGATACATATTATCGATTATAAGAGCAAGGGCAAAATCAATAAACGCATCTATGTGGAGCTTGACGATTCCTGAATTTCAAAGCCCTTGTAGCGATCTACTTTAAAGGAATCAATCTCACCTGACTGGCATGATATCTCCCCTGCATGCGCTGGTTTTGATACCGGCTTTCAATGAAGAGCTCTCCATACAAAATCTTATAAGAGCTATCCTTTCCTACTTTCCGGTGCTCGTTGTAGACGACGGCTCGACTGATCGAACTGCTGATTTAGCAAAGGATGCCGGCGCTAAAGTTATCAGCCAGCATCCCAATCAGGGCAAAGGAGCTGCCTTGCGTACGGGATTCTGCCATGCTATCGCTGGCGATTACGAAGCCGTCCTGACTCTGGACGCAGATGGACAGCACGATCCCATTGAGATTCCGAAATTTATCGATTGTTACGTAACTCGCCATCCTGATTTGATTATAGGCAGGCGCGATTTCACAAAAATGCCTGCCGTTCGCAGGCTAGCGAACACCATTGGACGCTTGAGTTTTTCTTGGGCTATGGGCCAACCGATTCATGACAACCAATCCGGCTACCGCCTGGTCGGTCGTAAGTTGTTGGGCGTCCTGGTTTCCAGCGAAGAAACAGGGTTTGAATTCGAGGTAGAAATGATCGTAACCTGTGTACGTTCAAATTTCTATCTCGAATGGATCCCTATTCGTACCATCTACGCAGATGAGCGCAGTCATATCGTGCCGTATCGCCATGTCGTTGGATTCTACCGGATGGTTTGGCAAGCTCGCAAGCAAATGCGCCGCTTAGAGCGGTTATGACCACAAACATTCTCCTGACAATTGCTCCCAGGGAGGCTTTCAAATGACAGGCCTTTATGGCGGTATTGAAGCAGGCGGGACAAAATTCGTTTGCGCGATTGGGAATGGACCAGGTCAGATCCGCGCAAAAACTCAATTTCTCACGACCACGCCAGATGAAACCATCCGGCGCGCCATTGCTTTCTTCAAAAAAGAGGCTGAAAGTTATGGCCAGGTTGAGTCTCTTGGGATCGGCGCCTTCGGACCATTAGACCCACATCCCGGTTCAGATCATTACGGTTACATCACTTCCACTCCCAAACCTGGCTGGGCTAATACTGATTTTGTTGGAAAGATAAAAAATGCCCTGTCGCTACCGGTTGGTTTCGATACAGACGTAAATGCAGCTGCTTTAAGTGAAGCCCGCTGGGGTGCAGCTCAAGGGTTGGATAATTTCATTTATTTGACTATCGGCACTGGCATTGGTGGTGGGGGTCTTTTCAATGGTAAGCTTGCTCATGGTCTGATACACCCTGAAATGGGTCATATTCACCTGCCGCATGATCGCGGATCTGACCCTTTCCCAGGGACCTGCCCTTATCATGGGGACTGTTTCGAGGGACTTGCCTCTGGTCCCGCCTTGATGGCACGTTATGGGCAACCTGCTGAGCAACTGCCACTTGACCACCCTGCCTGGAATCTGGAAGCCCACTACTTGGCCCTAGCTCTAACAATATACATTTGTACCCTGTCTCCTCAAAGAATCATTCTGGGAGGTGGCGTAATGCAACAAAGCCAGCTTTTTCCGATGGTACGTTTTAAAGTTCAAGCGATACTCAACGAGTACATCCAGGCAGAGGAAATCATAAGAGGTATCGACACCTATATCGTCCCACCAGGCTTGGGTTCCCAGTCTGGCGTTTTAGGTGCAATCGCTCTCGCCATGCAAGCTGCACAAGGATCTTGATAGCCAAATCTCATGTCCTCACTCGAAGATTTATTTTTATTAGACCCTAATTTTATCTTCCTCAACCACGGCTCCTTTGGTGCAACGCCCCGCCCAGTCTTCGAAATATATCAGGCGTGGCAAGGAAGGTTCGAACGTCAACCTGTCCATTTCATCACTAGCGAGCTGATGGAACATCTCAAGCAAGCACGCTCTACCCTGGCGAATTATATTCATGCTAACCCGGATGATCTTGCCTATCTTACAAATGCTACCCTGGCGGTAAACTTAGTCGCTCGCTCTTTGAAACTCACACCGGATGATGAAATTCTGACCTCTGACCACGAGTATGGAGCCTGTGACAACATTTGGGAATTTATATCCCAAAATACGGGGGCTAAATATATTCGCCAGCCCATTCCCCTGCCATTTTCTTCTCCAGAGGAAGTCCTCGAACGCCTTTGGCTTGGGGTTACCCCTCAGACGAGGATCATCTTTATAAGCCATATCACATCCTCCACTGCCCAACAATTTCCTGTTGAAGAAATTTGCAAAAAAGCCCGGCAGAATGGCATATTAACCTTCATCGATGGAGCCCATGCTCCAGGGCAGATAACCGTCAATCTCGAGCACATTTCAGCAGATTTTTACACTGGTAATTGCCATAAGTGGATGATGTCTCCAAAAGGAGCTGCCTTTCTTTATGTCAAACCTGAATTGCAATCTAGAATAGATCCCTTAATCGTGAGCTGGGGTTGGGGGAAAAATTCACCGTTCGAATCTGGCTCTCCATTTCTGGATAAATTGCAATGGAGTGGAACAAAAGATCATTCCGCCTTCCTCTCAGTACCAGCTGCCATCCAGTTCCAGCAGGAATACGACTGGGAATCTGTTCGTCAGGGCTGCCACCAGCTTCTCCATCAAGCCTTAACCCGGGTCAGTGAACTGACTGGGATTAAATCGCCCTATACGAATGAATCTGGTTCTTATCACCAGATGGGGGTCGCTCCGCTTCCATTCATCCCCGACTTGCATTATTTTAAAACCCGTCTCTATGATGAACACCAGATCGAGATCCCTTGCATCTCTTGGAAAGAGCATCAATTCTTGCGCATTTCAGTCCAGGGCTATAATACCCAGGAGCATATTGACAGGTTAGTCGCGGCTCTCAATGAGTTGCTACCCCAAGTTATCCCTCCCGCTGGAGAAAAGGATGGTAAATAAAACTGCTGATGTCGTCATCTGTGGTGCGGGCATCGCTGGCGTCTCAGTAGCATACCATCTGACTGTCAACCAGGGATTGAGAAACGTGATACTGGTAGATGAGCGTCAGCCGCTTTCGCTCACCAGCGATAAATCCACGGAATGCTATCGGAACTGGTGGCCAGGTCCTGATGGTGCCATGGTGAGTCTTATGAATCGAAGCATCGACCTCATGGAGCAAATGGCATACCATAGCGGTAATATTTTCCATCTGAATCGCCGCGGCTATTTGTACATGACCGCTGATCCCGATAGAATCACTATTTTCAGGCAAAATGCTGAGGTAGCCAGCAAATTGGGTGCCGGACCGTTTCGCCTATATCACGGAAACAATACAGACCCGGTTTACACACCAGCGACGACCACCGGCTTCGATGACCAGCCGAGCGGAGCTGACTTGATTTTGGATCAAAATCGGATCCATTCCTTGTTCCCCTTCCTGGACGATCGCATCCTGGCGGTTCTGCATGTCCGTCGCGCCGGTTGGCTGAGCGCCCAACAATTAGGCATGTATATGTTATCAGCTGCCCGGAATCACGGAGTTGAATTGATTAATACCAGGGTGGAAAAGGTCGATATCTCCAAAGAGCGAGTGCGATCTGTAGGATTTTCTGATAAATCCATGACCAGTATTTCAACGAATAGCTTTATTAATGCAGCAGGGCCATTTATAAAATCCGTAGGGAACTTGGTAGGCGCAGATCTTCATGTCTATGCTGAATTACATGCAAAAGTGGCTTGTAGAGATCCGCGCCATGTCCTGCCGCGTAACGCTCCCCTATTGATTTGGTCCGATCCTCAAAGATTGGAGTTTTTTGAAGAAGAGCGTGCATTTTTGGAGTCAGACCATCAGAATAGCTGGTTGTTAGACGAATTTCCACCCGGTTTGCATACTCGACCTGAAGGCGGCTTGGATAGCGAGATGATCCTGATCTTGTGGGCTTACCATACCCCCTTCGTGGAACCCCTCTGGCCTCTATCCATCGATCCCCAATATCCCGAAATCGTCTATCGAGGCTTATTCAGGATGCTGCCAGAAATGAAAAGTTATATGGGAAAATTTCCGCGCCCCATCGTTGACGGGGGATATTACATAAAAACAATCGAGAATCGCCCCCTCATAGGCCCAATGGAGGTTGAGGGCGCTTACCTCATTGGAGCTCTTTCAGGTTACGGCGTGATGGCTGCCTGTGGAGCCGGTGAACTCCTTGCTGCCCATATTGTTGGTAGTCAACTGCCGGACTTTGCCGCGGCATTTTCTCTTGATAGATACCAGGATCCAGGATACAGCCGCAGATTCGATTCATGGAGAGACATAACCCAATTGTAGATAGTAATCGATGAGCCTTAGATGCGCACAGACGAATTTCTAAATGGAGCTAATGGGATGCAATACCAATCTTATGCATTCGGAAAAAACCACTGGCAGCTCGAGCCGGATTTGCCACATATATTGAAGCAATATTGGGGGGATTACACCGCAAACGAAAATAAATTGCTTGAATTCGGGCTTATTGCAGGTGGAGCAGCTTACGAGATAGCCCATTACGTTGATCGTTTTGCTCACCCTGTATTGGTGATGCACGATATGGATGGAAATAGAGTGGACCGGATTTGGCTCAGTTCCGCCCACTCAGCTATCCTTAAACAAATGGCTTTTATCAATCGTCCTCCTTACGAAGGCGGTTCCTGGCATCATCATTTTGCCTTTGGTTTTTTGCTGGCAGATCCAGGGTTATATTGCACCCTTATCGTCACAAACCAGACCGCCTATGCGATTTATAAATATTGCCCTGATCTCAAGTCCTGGTTAGAGCCTTTGCTTTCAGGTGAAGCCTGGGGTGCTACCTGGATGACAGAAACTCAAGGAGGCAGCGATCTGGGTGCCAATCTCACCATTGCCCGCCGTGAAAACGGTTCCTGGAGGCTCCTAGGAAATCATAAATATTTCGCTAGCAACGCTGGTCTCGCTGATATAGCTCTGGTAACAGCTCGACCTGAGGGTACAGAATCTGGGCCAAAGGGTATTGCCCTTTTTCTCGTTCCGCGGGTTGATCAAGGTAATCACCTCAATTTCTTCGTCCGCCGTTTAAAAGACAAAAGCGCGACTCGCGCGGTGCCAACTGGGGAAGTAGAATTTCACGATAGCCAGGCTTATCTGGTTGGCCAAGCTGGTTTAGGCATCTACTATACCCTCGAGAACCTAACTGTATCGCGCCTTGCCAATGCAGTTGGAGCCATGGGATTGACCCGCAAAGCTCACCTTGAATCCCTTTTCAGGGTCCGCTCACGCACTGCCTTTAGTAAATTATTGGTTGACCACCCCTTGATACAATGGGATCTCACCGATCTGGCAGTTAGAACTGCTGGAGGGCTTTGTCTGGTATTTCATGCCGTTCAGAAATTCGATGAATCCTGGAAGGAAGAGCCGCCTTATACAATTGGCTATCATTATGCACGCTTTCTCTCCCACCTAGCAAAAAACCGCACCGCCAAACACGCCGCTGAATCCACTCGCTTAGCCATGGAACTTTTTGGAGGTCTCGGCTTCTTGGATGAATACCCGATTTCCCGCCTCCACCGTGAAGCCCTGGTCACAGCCATTTGGGAGGGAACCAGTAACATACAAGCCCTGGATATGTTAGAAGCCATGCATAAGAAGGGAGCACATGAACCCTTCCTGGATGAATTTATACCTCTGCTCCTGAGAATGAATATACCCGAGGCTCGATTGGCGCGCCAGACCATCGAGAATTCGCTTTCCGAAATTGCCAGATCCAATTCCGACCAGGCCCAATGGTTCAGCAAAGCCATTCTTACCAGTCTCGCCGACGCTGCTCAGGTAGCCTTGCTCTATTTATTGGCAGAGAGTGCAGGTGAACGTTATGCCAAGCTGGCATCCCTCTTCGCCCATCGCTTTCTGGCCAGGGAACCCTATCCCTCCTGGGCGCTCACAGATCAAGAAGTCTGGATGCCTTTGAATTAAGGGCGTATAACTGAATAATCAATTCTGAGGGGGTGAATCGCAAGCAGGGGAACCGGGTGCTTGTGTCGCAATTTCAGCATTGCTGTTCTCTTTACCGACATGCAGGGTCACGCACGCAATATCCCCCCAGTCCTCTCCCTTCCCAAGACACCGCTGGGCTTTGGCTTTAATTACCCAATCCCCCTCTTTATTAAACCTCAATCGCGCCCCTATGAATACGGGAACTTTTGCCTGAAGATCGC
>Ga0315548_1000850_pt1 | contig 27419 bp, 31 predicted proteins | sample SalMarSW160110MG_2_FD_202540 | JGI IMG/M metagenome (GOLD analysis project Ga0315548, IMG submission 202540) | Salt marsh sediment microbial communities from the Plum Island Ecosystem LTER, Massachusetts, United States - Salt Marsh Sediment SW1601-110 ... | reverse complement strand
AAACCAGGAAACTGTTTCGGACGATATTCAACGGTTGGATTTCCCTTAACAACAGCGTTCAAGTTCATCCTCTGATTTAATGTAGCAGTTGCAACGACATTTTCGATTCTGATAGAAGCTTCAACTCTGGGCATCCGAATCCACTTTAAACATCATTAATCTGGCGAAGTTATTTAAATTGTTCCAAGTGCGTTAAATCAGAAGGTAATATTTCTTAACGAATCAGTGTTTGGGGATTAAAACTTAAGATGTGAATTTTAGGGGTTATGATAGTTTGATTTTTTATTCTAGACACCCTTAAATATGTTCATAGGTAATCTCGGGGATAGGAACGAGTCAAATGCGAATGAAAGTGTCACGGGAACGAGGTCGTCCCCGTGGCAGGTATCACAATCTTGCTGATTTTAAGGCTCTTGAATATCTCGCTCTTATTTCAATGAAGTATGGAATTGATTCGAACGATTTTTTTAATAGCTTCGTTGAAGCTTGGGAACGTCAAGAATCTACATGTGAAAGCCTTTCAATTAAATGCCGTAAGAAAACACGAGATGATGCCGTTTTTCTCATAACCAAAGGTTTCAAAGTGGTTGCCCAATTTCCCATATCAAAACACATCCTTAAAGAAACCAATACACTCAAAAAATTTGCTCCCACAAGGACGTCAAGGAGAAAAATACCTGATAGGGTTAAAATTGAACACCCACAGATCAGAGATTTGAAGTTTGGAATGACCCGAATTAAATTAACGGCAAAGGTCATTGAAATTCCAAAGCCGAAAACCGTCTTCACTAGGTTAGGAAAATTAAACACGGTAGCGAACGCAAAAGTCACAGATGAAACTGGAATTATTCAACTACCTTTGTGGAACCAACAAATAGACACAGTTGCTGTGGGAGATACTATCCAAGTTGAGAATGCCCGTGTTGTAACCTTTAGAGGCGAACGCCAGTTAAGGGTCGGCAGAGGTGGACAATTGAGTGTTATCGAAAAATGCGCGCGACATCTTGAAGATTAAAAGCGTAGAGTACCCTCAGATTCAACCCTTTAGAAAGAGCGCGAAGGATCATCACGCTGTAGAAACTATGCTGATGATGTTGTCGGCTAGCTTCGTTTTAAGGTGATTTCGATTGTTGAAATATTCCTAGAGTTGCTTTCTCCTTCCCTCGGTGGCATCTCTTCGGTTCCGATGGCGACTTGGTCTACTATCATTTCTTTCACGAATTTACGTCGAGTTATTTCGACGGCGTCGACAGCTGTTGTTATAGCTCGTCCTCTTGCCTTCACGGTAGCCTCTTTTACTTCGGCTCCGCTGAAAGCAGTTACGATGGCTAGCACATAATCCATGGGAGGTTTTCTTCCTACATATATTATTTTCGAGTCGCTAGATTTTTTGCTCATTTCTAGATTCTCCGTTGTTTGTACTGTTAGGAATGAATCGTCTCGCTTTTAAAACCTCTTGTTAACTCAGAACAAAGGTTCAAGACGATACCACATCTCTATGACAGACGTCTTGCGCGTAACTGTTGACCTTTGTTTAGGTTCACTTAGCTGTTAAAGAAGAAAAAGATGGCTTATTCGGGCAGGTCTTCGAATACCTGTTTCATGCTTTTTCTGTATTCTTTGAAGGCTTTTCGTCCCTTGTCTGTCAGTTTCAGTGTGGTGTGCGGCTTCTTGTCTATGAACTCCTTCTCCACCGCAACGTACCCCGCATTCTCCAGCTTGCGAAGGTGTGAGGATATGTTGCCCCATGTGAGCCCAGTTTGGCGTTGCAGGAAAAGAAAGTCTGCGCTTTCGACGACGAAAAGGTGAGCCATCAGCAGCAGCCTCGCGGGTTCATGTATTATCTTGTTTATGTTCTGAATCGCATTCAACTCGTCGTCGCTTGTTTTACTGGAGTTCATTTCCTACGCATCCACTGTTTCAGTTACTTTAGGGTATTTACGTACGAAGCGGATCATCAGGAATAACCCACACGCCAGTATCACGCTGCCTAAGGCGGTCAGGTAGTAGTATAGCGGGAAGTAAATGAAGTGCCCAGCAACGAACATGACCAAAGTCATCAGAGCATATGCGTAGATGCGTTTTGTTTTGAAAGCGTAGCCTGCCAGCATGAACAGCGCTGCAACAGCTGTTCCGATAGTAAGCATGTAATTTTCGATCAGGAGCACTAGCCAATCGGGTGTACCCTGAGCCATGGTTTGTATAAGAGCAACCGTTCCCGCGACAAAAGATAGAACGCCTAAAGCAACGGCTACTGCTGTTATTCGTTGGGCTCTTTGTTGAGGAAATTTGACATACCCGATTCTAGGGACTGTGAGAAATTTCTTGGCGCCAGCATAAAGTAAAAGAGACAGGAATCCTGAGATGCCGCCTATACTGCCTAACCAATAGATGTCTCCAAGCATTATTACGCTGAAGATAAAGATTACGAATGCTATGGTGATGTCTATTACTCCGTCTTGGTGATAGGATGTGTAGGCTTTCCGTTCGATCTCTTTCAAATTGATTTTTTGGTTCATTCGAATCTCCTGATACTCCAATACGCTTTGTACTATATAATACTTTGCATCGCAAAGTAGTTTGTAATGTAACAGACAAACATTTAGTATAAATAGGATATTACGTCAAGAAGTTAGATAGAACTTCATAAGTTGATATTGAATGACTGAACCAATCTCTGAAGGAGACGACATCTTCCTTTACTTGGACAGAAAAAGAACATACCTTGTCAGAGTGGAAGCAGAAAAGAGCTTTCACACCCACAAAGGCTACATCCAGCTAGGCGACCTGATAGGAAAAGAATACGGAACCCGGATAACCAGCAGCATGGGCATAGAATTTGTCGCCCTGAAACCCACTCTCCGCGACTACATCTTCAAAACAAAACGGAGAACACAGATATCCTATCCCAAGGACATATCCCTCATCGTCATGTTCAGCGGAATAGGTCCAGGAAGCAGGGTAGTTGAAGCGGGAACCGGAACCGGCGCGCTCACCAACGCTCTAGCCCACTACGTCAAACCCACAGGACGAGTCTACACCTATGAAGTGCGCCCGGAATTCAGGGAGATTGCAATAAAAAACTTGGAGAGAGCCAAAGTCTCTGATTATGTGGAGTCAAAAAATAAGGATGTGACTGAGGGCATCGACGAGAAAGAGGTGGATGCGGTGATTTTGGATTTGGCTACGCCGTGGCTGGTTGTTCCTCATGCTTATACTGCGTTGAAGGGAAGCGGTGTGTTGGTGTCTTTCAGTCCCACCATCGACCAGATTGTGAAGGTTGTGGAAGCGTTAACTGAGTATGGGTTTGTTGGCGTCGAAACTGTTGAGACGCTTATGCGGTTTATGCAGGTGGAGAGGGGGAAGACGCGCCCCCAAACCGTGATGACTGGACACACCGGGTACCTCACGTTTGCCCGCAAAGCCATCAAACTAGAGCAGGACAGTTAGGAAATATCTACCTCGTTGATTTCCGCCAGAGTTTCTAGGTTGTTCATCTTTACTTTAATGCCAGATATTGTATAGAGCACATCATCTATGTAGAGTGTTCTTTGGACGCTGTAGTCGTATTCAAACTGGTCCGCGGTGGTTTGATGCGTTATGGTGCCTTCAAGTATGAGCCCCTCTTCCAAGGATATGTCAAAGATGTATGCTCCTTGCCAGTAGCCGCTGTTTCCGCCCTTGAGCCGAAAACTGTTTGTTGAAACTGGAAGCGCTAGTAGCTGCTTTGGCTTGTCGAAGAGAAACGCTTTGTGATCATATAAGACTGGAGAATCCGAATATTCTGCCTCCACGATATACTTCGCTATTTCTGTTGGGTCCGTAACGTCTGTGACATCGAAAAGAGAGAGTTTCACGTTGTTGTCCTGTCTGCCTATTCCTATGATGTGATTCTTGTCGTACGGATGGAGATAACCAGAGAAGCCGGGTATTTTCAAGTAGCCCAAGACTTTGGGCTCGGTTGGGTTGGCAATGTCTATGACGAAGAAGGGATCCATTTGCTTAAAGGTTACCAGATAACATCTATCGCCCATGAATCTCGCTGAGTAAATCTGTTCTCCCGGAGCAAGGTCTTCCAGCTTTCCGACAACATCGAGGTTCATGTCGAGAACGTAAACGTTGTTTTTGGAGGTCGCTTCTTCAGCGAATGTTCTCCAGTTGTTGGTTGTTGTTGCGATTCTGAAGTAGCCGTTGTGTTCGTCCATGGAGAACTGGTTAAGGATGTAGCCGGGGACTTCGCCTTGTGCTGCAAAGGTTATGGTTTGTTTGTTTATCTCGATTCGTTGGACTGTTGTTTTCATGGTTTCGTTTTCTTGCCATGTGTAATTGGGGAAGGTCAGGTAGATGTTGTTCTGTGAAACGTATATGGTGCTGGTGCCTCCCAGCAGTATTGTTTCGTGGGTTGGTTCTTGGGCGTCGTTCTGTATGTTAAGGGCAACGATGCTGGTGAAGCTGTAGGAACTGTCTGAGAGGTCGTAGTAGTAGATGTCGTCGGCGGCTATCACCTCTGTTTCATTGTCTAAATGAACCCTGGGGAGGAAAACGTCCGTCTCTATGAAGACTGCCCACTGGGTTGCAACAACGTAGACGTAGTCGCCGATCATCCTTGAGCTGAAGTAGTTTCCGTCAACAGAAAAGTTTCTCTTCAACACAGGGTTTCCTCTGTCTGAAATGTCATACACTTTGATGGAGGTTGTAGGCGGCTCATATACTATGGATTCAGGAACTTTGGATGGTTCTTCTGGTGTGCTTTCATTTCTGGGTTCAGAACTGCTGGATGAAGCTCTGGTTTCATCGTCTCCTGTGGTTTCGTTTACTTCTTCAGAACTGCTGGGCAAGTCGTATGCTACTTCACCTTCATAAAGTGGATAGATTCCGTATTCAGTCTCGAAGACGGCTAACTTGTCTCCATTGACGAATATTCCAGCTACGCCGCCGGTTAAGCTGATTTTGGAGAGAACTCTAGCTTCTTCAGGCGGATACGCCTTCACGATGGTTATGTTGCCGCCTGAAACAATGTAGATGTATTCGCCGTCGGTCTTCACGATGTCCGCTTCGTCTACTCCCTCAACTTGGATGTTCGTCTTCGAGTAATCGGAGCTAGCGTCTTCAGCGGCTGCGGGAACAGCGATTTGTGAATCAAAGGTTTCTAATCCCCGCTCTCCACCTGTAATCCAATAGTTGCTTGGTAATGGATGGTCTGTTTCGAGAAAAGTTTTCAACTCATCATAGGATGAGAACTTGTTAAGTGCAATCTGGTCTGAGCTTTCAGGGGTTTTTAGGTAGAGGTATAAGGGTACTAATGAGATGATCAGAAGTGTTGCTAGGAAAGAAACGGTTAATAATTTTGTGTTGTTCATATTTTCACCTTTATTTCATGTTTTTTGTTTAGTTACTAGGTCTCTTGGACACTTAATGCTACGCTTTAGAACATGCTGTACCAAAAATAGAACACTACATCGTCCGTTTCCTGAGGTAAACAAAAACTCCCAATGCTACGAGGAAACTGGGAACGGTTATTAGTCCAATTGAAGACAGATTGGATGCAACATCTGTTTCCCTCAAGGTTGATTCCGCCGCTGCAGGTTTGACTGAATAGTCATAGCTTTCTGTGTCAGCAGATTGATTGGCTGGCGGCTCAGGGGTGGTTAACATATCATTACGCTCCAATGTTTCTCCACCTGATTCAAGAACATGATCCTGGGTGGAGCCACCGGCTCCAAGCAGCGCTAAGGGAACAACCATTGTGACTGTGCCAAGCAAGATGGCAATCACCGTGTATGCTAGGATTCTGTTCATTGTTCTTTTCCATCTTTACATTAGATTTGGCATGCTTTTAAGTCCACACATTAGAACAGCTTTTCTAACAACGGTTTTTGGCATAAGAAGGCTACGTTTTATTTAACTAACACAAAGTTTTTGGAGTGTGTGGAAAGTTGGGTGATTAGCTGGCAAAAAAGCTTTTACTTAAATGTTTGAAAGATATTCATGGTGAGACGTTGTTGCGCAGAAAGTTGTTTATCTCAAGCATTGTTCTTTTTGTTTTGCTAATTTTTAGTTTAGTTGTTTTGGCTGAAGCTGATTCGGTGATGTGGTATGAAACATATGGAGGAACAAGAAATGATGTGGCTTCTTCGTTGGTTGAGACTTCTGATGGAGGATACGCTATAATTGGCTATACAGAGTCCTTTGGTGCCATTGAATACGATTTCTTATTGGTAAAAACTGACGCAGACGGATACATAGAATGGAATCAGACATACGGAGGAGCAGAACTTGATTTTGGGTTCTCAGTGGTTGAGGCATCTGATGGAGGATACGTCATAGCGGGCTCCACAGGCTCCTTTGGTGCTGGCAACCAAGATTTTTGGTTAATTAAAACTGATGGTACTGGAAACGTGGAGTGGAATCGTACTTATGGAGGATTTGAGTATGAATTTGCTTACTCTTTGGTTGAGACGTCTGATGGAGGATACGCAATCGCCGGAAGCTCACTTCTAGTTAAAACTGATGCATCTGGGAACATGGAGTGGAACCAAACATATGCAGGATCAACTAATTCGTTAATTGTGACGTCTGATGGAGGATACGCTTTAGTTGGAGACATCATAATAATTCCTGAAGGTTGTGTTGACCCTCGGCATATACCGTACGACTGTTGGCTGGTTAAAACCGACGCATCCGGAAACGTGGAGTGGAACCAGACTTACGCAGAAATAGACCACGACAGGGCTTGGTCCTTGGTTGAGACAGCAGATGGAGGATATGCAATAGGAGGTTCTACAAGCTCTTTTGGTGCTGGGGGCTATGATTTTTGGTTGATCAAAACCGACAATTACGGAAACGTGGAGTGGAACCAAACATACGGAGGAGCAGAAGATGACTTTGCTCACTCTTTGGTTAAGACACCTGATGGAGGATACGCTTTAACGGGGTACACAAAATCCTTTGGTGCTGGAGACAGAGATTTTTGGTTGATCAAAACTGATGAAGTTGGAAATATGGAATGGAACCAAACATACGGAGGAACAGAAGAGGAAATCGCTAACTCATTGATTGCAACTTCTGATGGAGGGTACGCAATAGCTGGAGGCACATATTCTTTTGGAATTGAGGGCGGCAATTTCTGGTTGCTGAAAAGTGACGAATACGGCGTTATTCCAGAGTGTTCTTCATGGATTGCTCCGTCATTATTGTTTATTGTAATCATGTTTGCTTTAATCAACAAAAAGAGGCTACTCCATCCACGTTCATAAGAGGGCTAACGTTTAGTTACGATTCTGAATGCACCTCATGGGCAGAGTTCGACTACAGAAATCGGCTAGTCTTCCCACCGGTAAATTTTCTTCTTGTTCTTCAGTTTTTCCAAACCACAGCTAAAGCATATTCCATTATGGCAACAGATTACATCGCCACAATCAGGACATTGCCACTTCTTCTTTTGGCGCTCCAAAAACTCGGCTAAACCATACTCCTTAATGAACTTGAGATTATCAATCAAACTCATGCGAAAAAGCGTTCGGTAGCGTTTGTCGATGTGTTTCAAGTTTTCACAGGGAAACTCTTCGCATTCATAACAGAACTCCACCTTCTTGTTCAGAAGCAAATCGCATCTTTTCTTGAGAAAAGCACACCTTTTGTCTCTAGGTCGGCAACCCTTACAATATGGGATTCTCACTCCTTTCTCTCTAACATCATGTCTCAAAGCAAGGTAACCGCTGCAAACATTGCAATCCATTCCACACGGAGCTATCAGTTCCTCCCTCATCTCACTAAACCCTCAACCATGACATAAAAAAGTCCACAGAACAGCTTAGAACGGCTTTTCTCTCCACAGCCTCACCGTTTCAAGCCACAAAACAGCGTTGGCGACGACCCCGAAAAGGATGGCTGCAATGTTATGAACTGAACCTGTAGGCTGATACAGGATAACGTTGTATACGATTAGGTATATGGCGAACATTGTGGAGAGCCAAATAGCATAGAATAAGTGGCGGGGAACAAGAAACCGCCCCAGCCTGCTGAAGAACTTCAGGAGACCAACCTTAACTTCCTGATTCACAGAATATTCTCCCCTCACACTCTTCTCCACCAAACCAAGAGACAGCAGCTTATCTAGGTGATGCGCGGCTACGCTGGGACTGGAAAGCCCCAGGGACCGCTGAACCTCACGGACCCCCACGCTGGAACTGGGGTCCCTCAGCAGATACCAGTAGATCTGAAGAGTTTTGCCCTTCAGCTGGGACTCGATTTCAGCCAACTCAGAGGGGGAAAAGTCGGACATTAACCTCGCCGAAACAAAATATAAACATTCACATATAATATGATTCTCCCAAAAAACTCTCTAAAATATTACTCACCGTAAAACTTGCTTGTTCCTAAGGCTTATTAGCCTGTTAACATCCTTTTCATCAGAAGAGACCTGAAATCAGGTTTTTGGGTCCGTGGTCTAGTCTGGATTAGGACACTGGCCTGCGAAGCCGGAGTTCCGGGGTTCGAATCCCCGCGGACCCGCTAATTAACCTTTGTATGGACGCCTAAAACGTAACAATCAAAATGGTTAGCGTAAGCGGTAGTTGAAAACATTCGCAAAAAGATAGTTCAAGCAAAGATATTTACTGCTTCATTGAACATTACTAGTGTTTGAGGCGTGACTATAGTTGATGAAATGGGAATACAAAGTGCTTCCGCTAAAGACAAAGGTTCGTGTAGACCGTTTCAGAACAGAAAAAAACCCACGATAGCAAGCATCCAAGACGAATTAAACGCTTTAGGGAAAGACGGATGGGAATTGGTAGGCGTTCAAAATATTCGCCTAGAAGATGGCAGACTATTTACAGTTGCCTATCTTAAACGGCAAAAACCATAACTCAAAGTATTTCGCAATGCGTGTGCACTTCTAGATGTAATATCGGTGGTCTTCAGTTTTCTTTATTCTGCCAAGAAAAATTCCAGCAAAATAGCTTAACCAATACTGCTCCGGCAAATCAAGGTCAGCCTCTTCAAATGTCACAGCGTTCTCCCATGAAGTGGCTCCCGCTTTCTCAAATTTATGAATAATTTTTTGATGCATTTTGTATTGAATCCCAGACATAGCCAAATCATAATCCCAGCTTTAAAATGTTCTTTGGAGACTTTGGACCTCCAGATTATGATCTCCTGTAATAGATCAGTGGATCGCCTGAAGATAACGAAAGTCTACGATATGTGTTCATTGCTTCTTCTCGCTTTTTACCTTTCAGGTAAAGTATTTCTGTTTCAAAGTTTCTTACTTCTTCTGGCACTAACTTGTTAAACTGTTTATTTGCTAATTTCATATTTTTCACTCTATATTTTTAGTAGAATGATCAAAATAAACGGCAAAAATGTGTTAGAAGCCTTTTGCCTATATTCACTAAGAGAATCCTACGTATTAATGTAATACACTTGCTCGCATATTAAGGTATGTGCTTAATTAATCGTCCAGACCCTAAAAGTCAAAGTCCTCTTTCCTAAATATGAACCATCACAAGATTATCCAGCAATTTCCCAAAAGCGGAAACCGCATGTTCCTTTATGCGTCTCAGTTTTACCAAAACCTTAGAACTTTCAGCTTGGCGCGGATCCGCTACACCGTGAAACAAAGCTCGCTGTTAAGTTCCAGAATGCGCGACCAGATTGGTCATTTGAATTTTTGATTTCTTTACGCTTTAGCAATTTTTAAGAAAATCAGAAAAAAGGGTTTTTTGCGGCTTATTTTGAACAACACTTGACGCAAATTGCTGTCTGCGTCAGGGAAACTCCGTCCACACTATCTATGCCTCTCGCAACCATCTCGCCAACATCATTAACGTCTTTCACTTCAAAGGTTGCCACTATATCAAAAGTGCCCGTAATAACACAAGCCATTTTGACACCCTTAATATTCGCCACTTTCGTAACAACATCCAACGTTCTACCCTTCTCAACGTTTATGAACACATATCCAGTAATCAATTCATACTCCCCACACTTCATTTTATCAACTAGTAAATATACCCTCTGCTTTCTTTGACTTTACGCGCACGTTTGTTTGAGGGAACTTCTAACGCCCGCGCGACTAGTATGTGCAAAAGGTTTTTACTCTGGCGAGCCCAAAAAAGTATTCCATGAGGGCTATAGACGCAAAGATTCTCGATGAGCTAGAGATGGTTTATGGGGATAAAGACTGTTTTGCTTCACTTCGCGATTGGTTTGGAACCACAGAAGTATATTGGACTAATCTGGAACGTCTCTTCATGGTTGCAGATTATGCAAAAAAACATAACCCCTCCGTAGCTGAGAAGATAGCTGCGTATAGTAGACGAATTGTTGAATTATTTCACCAAACTAAGAGTTATGCTAGTGGATGGGATTCCAAACACAAAGAAAAACGCAGACTTTCCACAGAGGATCATACCGAGGTTACAGACGAAAGTTGGGATGCACTAGATAAGTGGACAGTTTCTCAAGAAAAACTACGACAGGCAATCTTGGAACTCATGGAACTTTTGTACTCTGTTGTCTCCAAACCGTAATTTGCACTTCGGTATCTACAAAGACAGTAGTTTTGGCGACACATATTATTAAGTTCAATCTTTGAGGCTATTCTTCCCTTCTAATTGCGGCTGTCTTCCTGCTCAATAGAATGTATGTGTCTGTTGCACATGATACTTTGTATCCTTGATTTGATAAATCGTTTAATCTTTCATTGAACTTTGCCCATGTTTTTGCATCACTAGTTTCTGGTACTTTCTCTATTTGGATATTCTTAGGTTTCAAAGGCAACTTTTCACCTCCTAATCTTCAGTGCATTTACGTTATAGGTCTACCGAGAGAGCATTTAAGCACTGCGAAATAATTTGCGATCCCGCTTGTTAATAGATATTTGTTTTCCAGCGATTAAGTGAACATTGCCGCCAACAGTAACTGGTAGATTTGTAAATACAGCATCCGCATTCAACTCCGCTAAATCGGTTTGATCTACTCATTCTATACTTGTTTCTAACATACATGGAATAAAACCCCCGAATAAATTATCTAAATTTAAGTTGGAGTGTGGTTCGCGCGCATCTCGGAGAAAAGTTGGATGTTATTTTTGCTTTTTTGAGTACGCACCTATTTTTCTTTGCCAATCCATGTTTCTATGGCTTCTTCGACAGCTTTTGATAGGTCCCCTTTTTTTCCGCCAAATCTTTCTATTGTTTTGAACCTGAGCGACTTTTCCAGTTCATCAGAGATCGCTACGCTGATTCTCCCCATTTCACTTACCAACCACACCAATTTTTATTTTTTTGTTTTTTGCAAGCCCCAAAGGCTAGATGTTTTTCCAATAAGCAAATTGTCCTATGCTGACCACTTGTTTTGTTTTTATCATCAATTTTTATTCATCCTAATCTGCTTATTCCTATAAGTTACTATGTGCCTACTCGCTTATAAGTGTATTGGCTTAAGCGTTTAAGCGCTAAAGATATAATCTGGAAACGTAAGCGACTGAAAAAATATGCACAAGTAAGAACGCGTCTTTTTTAATTTGTTGCGATCCAAACGGAAATTTTGAAATTTTTTAAAATATTTGTGCGCATAGCTGTATTATCCTACATGTGACTTTATAAGCAGCGATTGTGTAGTATAACACCCGAGTTGGGGAGCACGCTCTGGTTTTGCATTGGAACATTGAGTGCATCGGTCGAAACAGCTGAAGACTGATATGCGACAAAGACTCTGTTTCAGTGGGTTGGTCAAAACTAAAAGCGCAATGCGTTAAGGCATTGAGTGCGCCATCAAAAAGGCTAAAGAAAAGCGCGCGACAAAAACAATGCCTCATCGGGCTTAACATGCGCTGAGGGCTTAGACCCAACTCGGGGATTTTCATCTTCCGCAACGGTCAATGACAATTCCCCCATTCGTTTAGCGCGAGGGAAAAATTTTGCTTTCCCTAAGTGTTCTTTTAGTTTTTTGCTCTCCAACCTCTCTACTCCAACTGCTTTACAGCAAATTTGTGCCCGTTTGTTTCTCAAATCTTTAGTACAACTTGAAATAATCTATTGTTTGATATCGAGATACAAATCACTTAGACTCTAGTTAAAGAGATGGAAATAAATGGGCAGAAAAGAACGATGTCCCCGATGTGGAAGTAAGAAGATCAAGATAACTGCAAATCAAAAAGAATGTAAAGTTTACAAATTTACTTGGACAGGAAAATCTGGAGGGAAAACATCCAAGAAAGAGAAAGTTCGATTCTAGAAGAGAGCTGAAACCACATTCATTACTGCATATTTATTGTGTGCACATACAAACACATAAAGTATTAATGGTCGAAATTATCTAAAAAAAGGGCATGCACGGGTAATAAAGCATGTAGTAGGGTATCTGACCCTAATTAGGTGTAGAGACCCGCGGACCCGCCACAAAAGGAAGAAAACATGATGGTTTCCGTTACCCCCTTCAAGGAATTTCATGCCGCATGCGAGAGCGTCTTAGAGGATGCCATCAAACGGTTATATCCAACTTTTTCTTTACCGTCTATCCTGCTTGAGATTCCGCCTAACCTCGAGTTCGGCGAGCTGGCAACTTCTGTATGCTTTGAGCTTGCCAAACACGCAAAAAATAAGCCCCGAAAAATTGCGGAAGAACTTGTGCAAGCCATAGATGTTAACGGTTTTCCGCTGGTTGAATCTGTTGAGGCTGCTGGGGCTGGATACATCAATTTTCGCGTGAACTCCGAAATGTTCTCCCGTTTAACTCTTGAATCCGCCAGAGCTTCGGATAGGGAGTATGGGTACGTTAAAGCTTCTGAGCCGCAAAAGATTCTGCTTGAACACACCAGCGTCAACCCCATTCACCCCATTCACATTGGGCAGGCAAGGAATCCGATGCTGGGCGACGGCATAGCCCGCATCCTAACGGCGCATGGACACAAAGTTACACGGCATTATTACGTGGATGATGTTGGTCGCCAGAGCGCAGTCATAGCCTACGGATACAGTAAGCTGGGGAAGCCGAAGCCCGAAGGGAAGCCTGACCGTTTCATAGGCGCGATCTACGCGGCGACAAGCTGCATAATGGAGGTTCAGCGGCTCAAGAAAGCGGTTGAAAACGCAAAAAAGCTTGAACCAACAGAGGTTTCGGAGCTACAGCGGAAACTGGATGAATGGACCTCAGTTGCAGCGGACATAGAAAAGAGATTCCCAGAAATCTTCACTCGCCTCCTTGACAAGATCAGCGGGGACAGCGACCCTGAAGAAAAGGTGAGCAAACTAATACGCGGATACGAGGCTGGTGAAGAAGAAGCAAAGCAGCTGCTGAGAGAGGTCTGTCAACTGTGCCTTGAAGGTTTCAGGGAAACTCTCCGCAGCGTCGAAATCTCTATCGATTCTTGGGACTGGGAGAGCGATCTGATCTGGAACGGCGACGTCAACAGGGTTCTCGAAAAACTGAAGAAAACTCCCTACGTTTTCGAGGAAAATGGGGTTCTGGAATTTGACGCCGAAAAAGTTGCTCACGACCTTGACCTCAAAAAGACGTTGGGTCTGAGCGATGACCATGAGCTTTCTTCTCTGACTCTGGTGAGGGCTGACGGCACCACCCTTTACACCACACGGGACATTGCGTATCATCTGTGGAAGTTTCAGAGAGCCGAGCGCGTCGTCAACGTGATCGGCATGGAACAGACCCTTCCCCAGCTGCAGTTGAAACTTGCTTTGAGTGCTCTTGGTCACGTGGATTACATAACAAAACTGACCCACTTTGCCTACAGTCTGGTTCGGCTTCCAGGTTACCGGATGTCAAGCCGCAGAGGTCGATACATCACCCTCGATGAGGTTATGGAGGGAGCAGCCGAGAGAGCTTACGCAGAAGTTTCGAAGCGTTCTCCCAACCTGTCTGACAAAGAGAAAAGGCAGATTTCAGAGTTTGTGGGAAAAGGAGCCGTCAAATACGCGCTAATAGCGGTGGACCCAACCAAGCCTGTGGTCTTCACTTGGGACAGAGTGCTGGACTTTGAGAAAAACAGTGCTCCCTACATTCAGTACTCCCACGCCCGAGCCTGCAGTATCCTGCGGAAGGCATCTAGAGAGCCAGAAAACGCTGATTACTCGCTTCTGAACGATTCCATGGAGCGGGACATAGTGTTGACTTTAGCCCGTTTTCCCGATGTATTCGTGGACGCTGCAGAGAATCTGAGACCAAACGCCATAGCAGATTATGTTAACGCGTTAGCTGACAGGTTCAACAGGTTCTACACGAAACTGCCAGTCATAAAAGCTAGGTCGACTGGGCTCAGCGATGCGCGTCTCGCTCTTGTGGATGCTACCCGAATAGTTTTCCGAAACGCCCTGAAGCTTCTTGGGATAGAGGCGCCGGAGAGAATGTAGGCTCTGAGTGTTGCTGTGAGGGGGAGAGCTTGTTTCTGCAAAGTTTTGATTCCGGGAGAGAGTTGCTGAAGTGGATAGCAATTATAACCATGACTGTAGACCATTTGGGGGTAATTCTGTATCCTGAGTTTACGGTTCTGCGTTTTATTGGCAGGCTCTCTTTTCCGCTGTTTGCTTATCTGCTGATGCTGGGGATGGAAACCACAAGAAACATCCGCAACTATTTCATTCGCCTTTTCATCTTCGCCTTGATCTCTCAGGTGCCCTTTTTCTTAGCCATTGGTTATGGACCCTTCGATTCGCTCAACATTTTCTTCACTCTCTCTGCCGGTCTTCTGTTCATCCATTTTTTCAAAAAGACTTCAGTGTTTGCGATTGTTCCTCTGCTTGTCGCCTTAGTTCTACCCTTTGATTACGGCATCTACGGCATAGCAGTTATAGGCTGCATGTACATCCTGAAGGAGAACACAAAGTTCGGTGTCTTTTCGTTGGTCCTGCTTAACGCATTGTTTTTGGTGCCGTGGAATAGCCAGTTTCTCTCTATCGCTGCAATACCCTTAATTCTTCTTCACAAAAACGGTTCATTGACCACAACAAAAGAAACTGCTGAACAGTATACGATTCCTGTGTGGAGAAAATACTTCTTCTACATCTACTACCCTCTCCACCTGACCATCCTTTACGTAATAAAACTGTGTTTAGAAAATGGAGTTTAAGTTCTAATTAGCCGTTCATAATACTTTATTACATGCTCTCAGATACAATTTGTCTTGATGCCAAAATGGTCAGGTTTAAGAGAGGAAAAGCTGCGGTAGTTCTTGAGGAAGAAGCCGTTTCAAAACAGGATAACTTTGAGGAAGAACCGTTTGCAGTTCTGCAGAAATTAGCGAGCGAAGAAGCTAACTTGATGGAAGAGAAGAAAAACTTGGACTCTCTGAGGGAAAAATTGCAGTCAAAAATCCAAGACGAGATCAACAACAAAAGGAAAAACATACAAAAACTGAAATCTGAAATCAAAGACCTCAAGTTTTCCTGTGAAGAGCTTACGAAAACATTCAAGGCTGGCGCAAAATAGTTCAAATGAGGCGGACATAATTTGATTTTCACAAAAGCTCTGCCAATAAGACTGAGAGCTTTGTGGTTTGCGGCTTCTATTGTTTCTTCTGTGTGGTTTTTGTATTGGATATGCTACGACGTTCTAGTTTGGAACAAGGCATTAACTCAAGTAGGACCAGCAAATTATGTTGGATTTACAGCATCCATTCTGTTGGTGATTCTTAGCACACGACTTGGGAAACGCGATGTTTTTGAGAACCTAATGCTTCCCCCAGAACAAACTGTATACAAAGCGACTGAAAGTCAACAATTACTAGAAGGGGAGCGGATACAGCTCATTGAGCAATTACAGCAGATTCAACCTGCTGAAGAGGAGACAACGCAGACACCTCCGGGCTCTTCGGTTCCACGTGGATGCAAATTTTACCTAGGATACTTGCATACGCGTCCAGAATCGACGGATATACCTGAAGAGTGTCTAGGATGCGAGCATGTAGTTGAATGCCTCTCTCCAACAGCCAGCACTACAAATGCGCGTGTATGAGAGAATTAGGTAAAATAGAGTTTAATTCTAAAATTTTCTGCGTGCTTACATAAGATGGTTTTAAAGCATCAGTATTTCGTTTTTTGATATATTCTATCTATTAGAACTCCACTTTTATTAATGACTTTTGTCTTATATCTTAAGGGATGACACTAGATGGAGTTAAAATTACCCTTAAGCAAAAAACAGAAAATGCGGAATGTGCAGGCATGCGCTCTTGTTGAGGAGGAAGCCGTCTCAATACAGGATAACGTTCAGGAAGAACCGTTTGCAGTTCTGCAGAAATTAATGAGCGAAGAAGCTAACTTGATGGAAGAAAAGGAAAAGTTGCACGCGCACTTGGCATCTTTGAGGGAAAAACGGCGATTAATTGTTGAAAGAAAGATTCGAAGAAAAAATAACAGCATACAAAAACTTAATGCTGAAATCAAAGACCTCAAGTTTTCCTGTGCAGAGCTGTCGAAATCACTCAGGAACGCACGCACAGCTGGCGTAGAATAGTTCAAACGAGGGGCATGGTTTGATTTTCGCAAAAGCTCTGCCAGTAAGACTTAGAGCTTTGTGGTTTGCGGCTTCCATCATTTCTTCTGCATGGTTTTTGTATTGGATATGCTACGACATTCTGGTTTGGAATAAGGCATTAACCCAAGCAGGACCAGCAAATTATGTTGGATTTACAGCATCCATTGCGTTGGTGATTCTCGGCACACAACTTGGGAAACTCGGTATTTTTGAGAAACTAATGGTTTTCTTAGAACAAACTGTACACAAAGAAGCGACTGAAAATCAACAAGCAACAGAACGGAAGCAAATAAAGCCCATCAAGCAAGTACGGCAGATTCAGCCTGCTAGAGAGAAGACAACGCAGACACCTCCGGGTTCTTCGGTTCCACGTGGATGCAAATTTTACTTAGGATATCTGCACAAGTGCCAAAAATCGGGAGGTATACCTGAAGAGTGCCTAGAATGCGAGCATGTAGTTGAATGCCTCTCTCCAACAGCCAACACTATAGAATGTGCCTCCAGTTAATTTTTAATCAACCCACCGTCCTTCTTTGGCGTGTGCTTCTTTTAGGTGATAATGTGTTGGAAAATTGGAGTTTAGAAAATTCTAATCTAATAGTTGTTCCATAGAGAAGATGCTGTGATTGTATGACTGACTTGGATTGTCAACAGATTATTGAGTATTTTCGTCGATGCTACCATGCTGTAGATGGATTATGGTTCATGAAGGCTGAGGAGAAAATCGGGTTTGACTCTGCTTTAGACGTAGACCATGAAGTGTGGAAGGTAGTGCCAAAGATTCAGGCTAGAATGATCAAGTCAATGCTGAAGCTGAACAATGGAGCGGACGCTCTATTCAAGGGTCTCATAACAAAACTTGAATTAGAAGGCTTCAAGTTCAGGGCTGAAAAGAACAGGAACGGATTCAGGATAACAATAACGGATTGTCCCTGGCACAACTTGATGATCAAAAGTGGGAGAGAAAAACTCTCTGGAATTGTCGGCACCACTATTTGCAGCACTGAATATTCGGTCTGGATCTCCGAGTTTGGTCAAGCCGTGCATTTCAAACTTGAATCCCAAAAATGCAAAAACTCGGAATATTGCATACTAGATTTCGAGAGAAAACCAATTTAGTGTTATTGAGGAACAACTCCCGAAATGTGCATATGTACTAGAAACAACGTAAAAGAAAAACTAAGTCAGTATGCAGAAATTCGTTTTTAACCTCCGAAAACATTTTACAAGCGATTATACGTTAGTATGGGCGGTGTTTAACGTGACATCCCTTAGGGCTTTAGCGCCCGCTTTAACCAGAATCACCATCGCCGGAGCTGTCGGCGCGGCATTACACATAGGTCAAGGAGACAAGAATCTAGTAGACGCAAAGGCGGTGGAGTTTTCCAGAGCAGTATTGAATCAAACCGAAATTGACGGCGAAGTCATCTCCTGCGAAGGACCCAAAGACAACGCGCCAGCCTTTCTGAACCGAGAAAAGGTTGGAACCGGTAAAGGACCGAAAGTTGAGTTCGTTTTTGACCCTGTTGACGGCACAACTGCAACCTCTAAAGGACGGAAAGACGCGATTTCTGCTCTTGCCTGCGCACCTGCCGGCTGTTTTCAGGTGCTACCCGACGACGGGTACTACTTCAAGGTGGCTACTGACTGTCAGTCTAGCGGCAAGATTTCTTTGGACATGTCCGTCGAAGAGATTGTTACCACAGTTGCCGAAGAGAAGGGTCTGCCCCTCGAGAACTTCACGGTTATTATGCTGGAGCGGGATAGACATCTGAACATTCTGAGGAGCCTACGGAAACTTGGAGTGCGAATAATCTTGCTTCCTGACGGCGACATCGCGGCAGCCGTTGTTGCCTGCATCCCTGACAGTGGGGTTGACCTTCTTTTGGGCGCTGGTGCAGGACCTGAGGCAACAATCGCAGCAACTGCAGTGAAGTGTCTGGGGGGCACTATGCTCGTGAATGTTTGGAGAGACAAAAAGGATGATGCTGGCAGGCTGGATCGGCTGATGGATGTGGGTGTCGATGTGGACAAAACTTACAACCAAAACGAGCTGGCGAAGGGCAACGAACTGGTCTTCGCAGCCTCCGGAGTCACAAAGGGCGAACTCTTGGATGGGGTACGTTTCACTTCCACAGGAGCTAACGTCAGTTCCCTGTGTGTAAGGTTGCCTAGCGGAACCATAGAAAAATTGGAGACAACCCTTCGATTCAAGGAGCATCCAGTGTACAAGACCGTTGATCTGAAAGGGCGTCCCCTCCACAGCCAGAATCGTTTTTGAGAGAGCACGTCCCATAATAACCTAGCTAACACAAGGTGACTGCGGTATGAATTATATTGGCATTCACAAAAAAGGGGAACTCAGCCTCTCTAAGCTACTGAAATCCATCAAAGAACGGGCAGAGTTTCGCAGGGCAGGAGCAATTGCCACGTTTGTGGGGGTGGTTCGAGGCGAAACATTGGATGGCGAAAAAGTGGAAGGACTGGAGCTGCAAGCCTATGAGGAGGAGGCTAACAAGGTTCTTGGCAGCATATGTGAAGAGCTGAAGAAACGGGAGGGCGTTGTTGACGTTCAGATTCACCATTTTGTCGGAGAGTTCGGTGTCGGCGAAGACCTTGTGTATGTGGTGGTGGCTGGTGCGCACAGAGAAAACGTTTTCGGGGTTCTAAGAGAGGCTGTGGAACGCTACAAAAGCGAGGCTCCGGTCTTCAAGAAGGAGCACGTAGTAGACGAAACGGGTGCTAGGGAAGCGTACTGGGTCAGCGAACGAGAAGCACAGGAAAAACGCAGAAAAAAATGATTTGCATTTGATTTTAACGTAAACCAATGGCCTGTTTCTGAATACGTCAAAAGACGCAAGGCATAACAGGTAAGAGAATAAATGCTCTAAAATTGAAATGCACAGAATCATAGGCTGTTTTGACGTAGATTTATGATTATCCTTATGAACAAGTAACTGTTTGTGAGAGAGTGATAAAGTCACGTATGGAATGGAAAGTAGGTAGCGAGTCATTTTGCTGGACATAGTTAGGTCGCGTAACTAGTAAAAGGTAAGGAATTGTAGTGACGAATCCGCTTTTGTTTGCTTTTGGGGTTGGAATGTTTGCCATTTTGGCGGCATCATACATCACTCGTTGGATTCTTAAACGTGATTCCGGTACCCCACGTATGCAAGAGGTAAACAGTTACATCATATTAGGAACAAACGCTTACCTCAAAAGGCAATTCAGAACCATAATCCTTGTTATTCCATGGTTAGCCCTAATCATTCTCTTACTTTTCAACTGGCCCACATCGCTGGCATTCATTTGCGGTGTTCTTCTCTCCCTGTTTGCCGGATACATAGGCATGAACGTAGCAGTCAGAGCCAACGTGAGAACCGCAAGCGCCGCTAGGCATTCACCCGGAGCAACTCTTAGAACAGGCTTTCTGGGCGGCGCGGTTATGGGGCTTGCAGTTCCGGGGATAAGTTTGGTTGCGTTGTTCTTGATTTACGTGACTTTGAATGATATTCCGGCGCTTGTTGGGTTTGGGTTTGGAGCAAGCTTAGCGGCGTTGTTTGCGCAGATTGGAGGTGGAATATTTACAAAGTCGGCTGATATTGGGGCTGATTTGGTTGGAAAGATTGAAATGGAAATCCCTGAGGATGACCCCCGAAATCCGGCTGTGGTCGCTGATTTGGTTGGCGACAATGTGGGTGATTGTGCTGGACGAGGCTCAGATTTGTTCCAGACCTTCAGCGGTGACATAACAACTGGCATGCTGATGGGCGTCCTCTTTCTTGCCCAGTATGGTCCCAATGGGATTGTTTTTCCGTTTATACTTGAGGCTGTGGGTGTTCTTGCTTCTATTTTTGGAATAGGTTTGGTTAGGCAGTGGAAACGGATAAGCGCCACAGGATCGTTGATGGTTGGGCTTATAGCAACTACAGTTCTGAGTTTAGTTGGTTTATTCTTTTTATCCACGCTGTTTCTGGATGATGTTTCCCTGTTCTTTGCGGGATTACTTGGTGTTGCAGCAATGCTCGTCTGCATCATAATTACACTTTACTACACAGGTCTTGGGCGCGGACCTGTACATCATGTTGCTGAAGCTTCGCAGGCAGGTCCAGCGTTGAATTTGATAACTGGATTATCGACTGGATTGGGGACTCCGCTGTTGCCGATGATTGCGGTTTTAGCTGCTGTAGTGTGTTCGTTTGTGATTACTGGACACTCTCTTTATGGGCTTGTGATAACCAATATTGGCACGGATTTTGCTCTTGCGTTCATTATGGCTTCTGATGCGTTTGGTCCGATAACCGATAACGCTGCGGGTATTGCTGAAATGTCTGGAATCTCTGGGCAAGCGTCCGAAACTTTGCATACTTTGGATGCTGTCGGAAACACTATGAAGGCTGCAACTAAAGGCTATGCCATGGCTTCAGGCACAGTTACTTCATTCTTGATTTTTGCAACCTACTTCGCAACAGCAAACATCTCTGTGGTCTCTATTGGATCTCCCTATGCCATTGCTGCATTGTTTCTGGGAGTGGTTTTGCCTTTGCCTTTGGTGTCCTTGACAATAAGGGCAACCGCTAATGGTGCTTTCAAGATGGTTGATGAGGTAAGGCGGCAGTTCAAGGAGAATGTGGGACTTTATGATGGAACGGTTATTCCTGATTATGCACAATGTATTGATATTGCCACCAAGAATGCTCTGAGTACAATGGTTTTGCCAGGGATTATTTCTATTGTGACTCCCATAGTGGTGGGTCTGCTGTTTGGACCAACAGCGTTGGGAATGCTGCTTATAGGTGCCACTGCCTCCGCAGCCATGCTGGGTTTCTTCTTCAACAATACTGGTGCCCTGCTGGATAATGCTAAGAAGCTGGTTGAAAGTGGATTGTATGGTGGGAAGAAATCGGATACTCATAAAGCAACAGTGGTCGGCGATACTGTAGGCGACCCGTTGAAGGATGTTGCGGGGCCTGCTGTTCTTATTTTCATGAAGCTTCTTGGTATGACTGCTTTGCTTGTGCTTCCTTTGTTGTTGTAGCGCGACACGTTTTGGCGATTTCGAAGACAGTAATTTTGTAAATGATGTCTGCTATTTTTCGAAAACTTCTGGAACCGGATAGTTGTTGCGTCCTATTGCTTCAAGTATGTCGTCGGTGAAGGTTTTTTTGCTCAGGTGTCTTGCGAAATCAGTGGCAGTTATGATTCCAACCAGTTTATTGTCCTTTATTACTGGAAGTCTGCGGATTCTTTTTCGGACCATTCTTCTGGCGGCTTCTTTGAGCGGAGCGTCAGGGTCGATTACTCTGAGGGGCGTTGACATTACCTCTGAGATTTTGGTTTTCGGGTTTTTTTCCTTCGCCAAGACTCTTCTCACGAAGTCGCGTTCAGTAACGATTCCTATTGGCGTGTTGTTGTCCATAACAATCAAGTTGCCCACATCATTTTCTGCCATTAGGGCTGCGGCTTCAGTAACAGTCTTGTTAGCTTCAACTGTTATGACTGTTTTAGTCATAACATCCTTGACTTTGGGCATCAATTATCACACGAGTATTTGAGTGCATAAAAGTTTTGTGCAGCTACAATCCACAGAAACAGACTAGCAAAGAAAATGGTGCGCCGACTCAGCCTCAAAATTGCAGTCCTCGCTTTTTCAGCGTTTATTGTGGAGCAAAACCTCTTTTTTAATCAAAGTAGCTATTCTTAACCAAGAGGCATGGTTTAGCTGGTTTCCGACGTTTTTGAACGATATGTTTAAGTTTTTGTGTTGAAGTGTTAATGTGGAGTGAAAGGGTATGCCAGTCTATGGTTATATTTTAGTCACATTGAAGTCAGGCGCTGAAAGAGACGTGTGCGAGAAGGTCGCCAACTTTGAGGAGGTCATCCAAGTTGACGAGCTTTACGGCGAATACGACGCCATCGCAAAGGTGCAAGCTAAAGACCTAGCTGAGCTGGATAAATTCCTGACAGACAAACTCAGGTCGCTATCGGACATCTTCCTAACAACAACAATGATTGTAGCAAAAGAATACAAAAACGAGTAAACACACCGGAGACAAGACAGCGAAACCCACCATTTTTTGATTCCCATTGCCTCCACGTTCATATTAGGAGACTATACCTAAGTATTTACTTACTTTTTTACTATTACAGAGGTTTACCTCAGCAAAACAACGAGTAGGGGTTTATATTTATTCATCTTACACCTAGACAATACTACTTTAACAAGTATGAAAGGTTTTTTGTCAAGAAACCTTGAGCAAGTATATGTTCAACCCATTTGGTTAGTTAAAAAATCATACGACTAATTTTCAGAAGTTTTTTTAGTTATGTATCTCCAAATGGAGAGAAGTTCGTTCTTACTCGCCTCTAAGTTTTGTTGTTGTTTCTCTTGTTCAACGATTAAAATGTCCAGAACTCTCTCGAGTAAAACAGCCGAAAAATGAGCTGGATACTCAAAAGAAGCGCATACAACACCTTTACTTTTTAATCCTTTAAGAATGTAATAGAGCTGTCTCCTGTGAATGTTTAGGGCCCCCGCTATCTCTCTTGCTTTCCGGGGACCTTCGGTGGCGAGAAAGACATACACTTTTGCTTCTATCTCAGTGAAACCAAGGCTTACAAGATTTTTATACATCCATTCTTTGCTCAAATTACCCGCCTACTTGTCTGCGATATGCTTATCATAAAAAAAGGAAGAAAAGAGTTGAAAAAGAGGAAAGTGGAAATATTATTTATCTACTTGCCTACTTTAACCCATTTGTAGTATATTCCTTGAGGGTACTGTGCCACAATATCTGGTATTAGTTCCGATGGAAAACCCCAAACGTGCATCATTTGTTCAAAAACAGCTTGGTTTAAGTTGAGCCATTTGTTTTCCATCGCTGGATTGTACACCATCCCAGCCTGTTCCGGGATAGAATCAAAATAGGGTACATCAATAGCATTTCCTCTATAGAATTCTGAAGCATCCATCCACATATCATGTTGTGGAATTGGAGTAACAATTACCCATTCATTATTCATTCCACTTGGAGACTTAAGTGCAATTCCATAAGGTAACATCCTGAGATTTGGATTTTTTCCAACCGCATTTACTGGTCCAATTGCTAACACTGGAGTTGCCAACATAATCAAAGCAAACAAAGTTATTGTCAACCCTAGAATTTTCTTGTTCATTTTTTCACCTCCTTTCTCGTCAAATTGACTCGACCTGTTCAAATCATCAAAAACCAATTAAGCCATATTTTCTACTTTAATATGGGTGAGTGACCAACTCTATCACCACGGTCATAGGACGCAACTAAGTTGAGCGAAGAAACAATAAAAAATGTCCTAAAAAATTCTGGCTTGACAGAGAAAGAGGCAGAGGTCTACATTTTCATTGCCAAACATGACGTTCGTAAAGGCTCAGAAATCGCTCAGCTTCTCAGGAAAGACAAGGCACAGGTTTTTCGAATCCTAAGGAGGCTACAAGCTAAGGGATTTGTAGAGGGAACGCTTGATGTTCCATCCCGTTTCACGGTCGTCCCCTTTGAAAATATTTTAGATTCGCTTGTCACGGAGAAGCAAGATGAAGTAAACACCATTAAGAGAGCCAAGAAAGACCTACTTTGTTATCTAAGTAAAAAAAGCCAAACAGAAACTTTAGAAAAATTTGTAATAATCAAAGGAAACAAAAGAATCTACTCAAAAATATCCAAAATGATCCAAGACACCAAGCATCAATTATCAATAGCCACAACCATTCCTGGTTTGAAGCGTGCTGATCATTTTGGTGTTTTCGATGTAGCCTTTAATCATCCCATGAGATCTCAGATTCAATATCGGGTTCTTACCGAATTGTCAAAACAGAATCTAAACACTTTTAGAGCTCTAGTCAAGAAAATGTCGAAAACAGGCTCCAATTTTAAGGCAAGGAATCCAGATTTAGCATTAGGCTTGTTTCCCAGAATGGTCATTCGTGACAACGAAGAAACCCTATTCTTCACAACAAGAACTGATAAAACAGAAAGATATGCTGTATGTCTTTGGACAAATTGCAGGTCTTTGGTGCACGCTTTTGATGTCATTTTTGAGGAGTTGTGGCGCAATTCAACGGATTTAGAGAAGAAGATATCTGAGCTCGAGACTGGAAAACCGACACCTAAAACATGTATACTAAATGAAGAGGAAACGGCTCAGAATTATTTCGAGATGCTGCAGTCGGCTGAGAAGGAAATTATGTTAATGACTTCCTCGAGAAGTTTAATCGAATACTGGAAACAAAGATCACTAATTGAGAAATGGAAAAAGAGCGGTGTCCGGGTCAAAATAATGGCTCCCATTGTTCGCGAGAACTTTGAAGCAGCGCGACAGCTACAAAAATCCATTGAGATAAGACATATTCCCGAAAACTATATGGTAACTACTATTATTGATGGGAAACATCTTTTCCAATTTAAGAAACCACCAACTGGTCCTGAAACTATTAATTCAAGTTCTAATTTCGAAAACACCTTGTACACCAATGAACGTGAATACATAGAAAAAATGAAAAACACTATGAAGGACATTTGGCAAACTGCTTGCACCCCCTCAGTTGTCACTCTGGAAGCAATAATAGGTTCCCATGGACCCGTATTAGGTCCTATTCTTGAGACTCCCATACTCAGGAAAAGGAGAGGCAGCATTATCACGGATATAAAACCCTTGGGATCAATAACAGAAAAAGAGGTCTTAGATAAAATTATTCACGCAGATAAGATTAGGACAAAAGACCTAGTTAATGATGTATCAAGGATGTATGCTAGTGTTGCACAGCTTGTCATTCATCCACCAGATTATTTCAATTTGCCCAAAATGTTAATTGTTATTCATAAAGTTGAGAAACCATCGACGTTTGGAGTAGAAGACGGCTTAACGATATTTCTGTGGTTGCGTGTTCCCAACTCAACTGAGTTCACTTACGTGCCTGTAGCTATCATAGGAGACAATCCCAAAGCTTTGCAGAGGAAAAAAGCAATGCTTGCTGGCACCCCTGCTGAACAAAATGTTCAATTAGTCAGAAAAGATGAACTCCAAGTACGAGTACATGGGAACACTATGTTTGCTGGATGGACTGTACCTATACCGCTCTATCCTGAACCTTATGTTCTTCCTCCTGCATGCCTTCTGATTGAAGGATACGGTAATGTCAAGACAACCGGATTCACATTACGTCATCCCTCAGGTTTCAAGTCGAACATTGAAGAGAATTACTTTGATGCCTTCGTAACTTTCATGCATCCTTCATCAAAGTACTCCGGACCAGGAACTGACGGAGCATTTGCAAGAGACTATATAATGACAAATATCCCTCCAAAATTGAGTAGTGGACGACAAGAATAATTCGAAGAAAAAAACCACAATTAGAATTTTTTTTATTTATCCTAGTAACAATTCTCCCTTTTTCTAACAGAAAACAGATTGATATCATAATAATGGTTGATATTTCGAAGGACAAAACCCTCGTTCCAGTTACAATATCCAAGATTGATTTAGAACTTTGAATAAAAGAAAAGTGCTCGCTTTTGCTAATCCTGTTTCCGCAAACATTCAAGTGTATAAAAAAGAGGAGTTTCAGGTACAAGCACACGAGAATATTCTCTTTGCAGGGTGGAATAAGCCGACAGACGGGAATCAGCTAGAGAACTTCTTATTACATGATATCCGCCGGACACGAACTTCATGAATAGGAGGCTTTATTGATTAACCAATCTATTTTAATAATGATTGATGACATTGATTTCCTACTCATCGGGGGAATGTGAATGTGGAACAGTAGAGATATTGCATTAATCATAATGTTTGCTGTTCTGAGTTTTGTTTTTCAGGTGCTAATAGGTCAGATTCCTAATTTGATTACGGGGATTGCTGGAATCGGATATGTCTTTACTATAGTATATTCGATTACTCAGACTGTTTTATGGCTTATGTTTGAAGGAAGGAGATGGAGAATTTTTACATATGGTTTATTATTTACTTTACTTTGCATGTCAGTAATCCAATCTTGGACACCACCCGTGGTGATGGCTACAATATTGAATATCTTTATTGTTGATTTAGTCTTTAACAGCCTTCATGGATCTTTTGAAAGAAAAAATAAGCTGGTTTGGTGGGCAATTCTTACTCAAGGATACTATTGGACAACTCATCCATTATTGGTTCTATCTTTTTCTAGAATATTTTTTCCAATCGAGGTTGTTGCTCCGATAATGTTCTTGATATTGCCACTGATGATAATTGAAGCTATAGCAGGCGGCTACATTGGATATAGAATCTACCGAAGAGTAGAAAAACTTGCATAATCTCGAACTTTAGCCGCCGTAAAAAATCATCTTTGGCATTAAATTGTGTTGTTATCAGGTGTTCTATTTTTCTTTGCAATTATTCGTAGAAAATACTGTTTTGGAAGATTAACTACCGTAAAAAATTATCTCTAGCGTTAAATTGTATTTTAGCCGGAACTCTATTGTTCTACGAAGTTAATCGGAGAAAAAAATTTTAACCGCTTAACTATAGGAAAAAATTACTTTAATGTATTAACCTTTGATAAAGTTCTCTGGAAAATAATTCTAGAAGCATTAAATATTTGCTTTTAATCTGATGTTCATTGTTACCTAAGTCTTAGAATTTAACCCCAAACCCAAACATATTCACGTCTACGTGTTCTCTCTCTTGTTCTTACGCTTATTCGCTTTCTCTCTTACCTACCTACCCTCACACAGAAAACACTTAACTCTGTCAATGACCATTTTTAGGGTAGCTCAAATCATGAACATAGAACGGAGGGATAGATAAGTATGAAAAGTAAAGAGTTTATGGATAAAGATGTTTTTGCGTTAGACGAGAAAATCGCCGAAGTCAAGGAAATAGAAATAGATCCGGAAGCGTGGAAAATAACTCAT
>Ga0315548_1000847_pt1 | contig 27472 bp, 14 predicted proteins | sample SalMarSW160110MG_2_FD_202540 | JGI IMG/M metagenome (GOLD analysis project Ga0315548, IMG submission 202540) | Salt marsh sediment microbial communities from the Plum Island Ecosystem LTER, Massachusetts, United States - Salt Marsh Sediment SW1601-110 ... | reverse complement strand
CAGGTAAAGATGCTATTACCCTCCTGTCCATATCAAACCATGGTATTGAAGTCTTTAATACGGGATTACACCTTGAAAATGCACCTGCATAAGCAGGCATTCCATAAGCCAGGGGGTGATCATTATTCAGCTTTATTTTCAGTAATGAGCCCGGACAAAACAATCCCTGCTTCTGAAGATTTTCGGAGATATCACTAACAGGTAACTGGAATTCTTCTTTTTCGCCATTTTTCCCGGTCATTGTCAGAGAGCCTGTAAAAAGTCCCGCAGATCTGCCCCATGAAATAACCATGCCTCCTTCATTTATGAAATTCATCAGCTTGTCTATGCCTTCATCACCCATACCCCTGGTATAATCGGGTGGATAAGTATAAGTTGCGTTCCATGTCTGGGGGGCTTTCGGTTTACCTTCCTTTAATAATTCATCATCCATATCAGGAAAGACAAGGACGTCGAATTCATCCGGAAGGCCTTTCGTTGCTATTTCCGAAGGCCTTAATACTTTATAGTTAATGTTATAACTGTCAAATATGAACCTGGTCCAGCCGGCATCCATATCATGGAAGTAAGATTCTACCAGTCCGATACGTGGCATTTTAACTTTCTCAGTTCCTGTGGTGACAGCTGATTTTATAAATTCAGGGGTTATATTAAGCTCATTAATGATCTTGCCAATCTTTTCCCCGGTGCTTTTATCATAATATATTATAAAACTTCCGGGCATTATTTTTTTACCCTCGATATTAATTGTATCGGTCAGCCTTTCGACTTCGATCTTATTATTCAGGGCTTTGAATGCTGCCCTGTAGCTTTCATTATACTGTGCAGGAAGAATGACAGCAGTATAATCATCAGGAACCGGATTACTTATTTCTATTGGCAGCTCTAACCTTACCAGCGATTTATTCAAATCTTCAGAGTAAGTATTAAGTTCAATTATCTTCACACCCCTGTGGAGAGGCAACGACCAGCTTGTAATGTCATAGGGCCTCATTATTTCGCCTCCAGGAGTATAATGTCTTACAGGGTAGGCCTGTTTTTTAAGCACCTCAATCAGAAATGCCCTGAATGGCTGGGAGAGAGGCACTACATAACAGCTTTCGGTAAGGTTTACGCCTTCTATAGTAGAGGGTACGGACGGTTTATATACATTTATTCCGTGTTCATCAAGCAGATTGATAAGGTTAACCAGCTCCCCGGGATCATGCTGTTCGGTTGGAAACACAAAATAGTAAGGGGCTTCTGTCTTACCATTTCGGACCTCAATCTGGCACAGGTCATTTTTGAATTTTAAAATTTCCTTTTTATAAATAGCGGCAGTCTTAATAATTGAATAAAATGAAGATATTTCATACTGCACTATATCACTAAGTTTCCACCACCCTCCTTCCCATGGGAGAGGCATATTAATGCTCTTTTTGTATTCAGACAGTCCCTTACCCAATACCTGCAGCTCATCGGGCTCAATAAACACAGGTGTGGCATATTTTACACTTGCACATTCGGTGAAGAGTCCGATTACATTCTTATATGAAGCCGTGCATGTAGATCCGGGCCAGTAATCATCTATTAAATAATGTTGTGATACTCCGGCAAGGCCTTTCTCGGTCATATCCTTGGCCATGGCAGATCCCAGGAGCCAGGTCCAGCTCCATAGCTGTTCGTTAATATTCTCGGTAATAGGATCATGTACGGGCTGAACAAGGTACCGGGGACCGTTAAAGTACATCTGGTGTTTTTCAATAAGCACATGGGGAAACCATGTTTTATTGTATAACTTGGCGATGGCCTTATTATCGCTCTGGGTGAGGCTGACAAAATCCCTGTTATTGTCGTGGCCCGTATACTTATGATATATGCCGGGCATTGTACTTCCCTCGTAGGTGGTGTTTTTATATTTATTGTAATGGTCAACAACCATATCCAGTCCGTCCGGATTATGGCAGGGAACCATCATAAGTACCACTTCGTCAAGGTACCTGAGCAGTTCGGGATCATCTGTCTCCGCTATTTCATATGCCAGCAGGGGAGCGCTTTGGGTCGGACCTACCTCGTTTGAATGCATGGAAAGGGTAGTTAAGATAAAGACCTTTCCTTCCTGCATATATTTTGCTTTTTCTTCAGGATCAATATTAGCATTAAGAGTAAGTTCCTCGTTAATTTGCCTTAATGATTCAAGATTTTTTATATTCTCTTCAGATGATAAGAAGACTACATACATTTTATTTCCCATTGGTGATTCGCCTATTTCCATCATTTTCACTCTTGGCGATGCTTCATCAATTTTTTTAAGATAGTCTGTCAATGGCTGGTATTTAATTAACATTTTCTCATCTCCGGGCCGGAAACCAAAGAATTTCTCAGGGGCTATTATTCCATTTTTCCCCTGGCAGTATAAGCCGGACAGAAAAAAATAACAGCTGACGGCTATAGCAAAAGACTTTTTCATTTTTTTACTTATTTAGACATATTTTTCAAAAATAGTCAATTAATAAATATGATGCTGGTTTTTTAGCTTGAGGTGTACCGTATTCCTGTGTATTCCCAGATATTCTGCCGCATTGGTCCGGTTATTATTTGAGTTGACAAGTGCAAATTCTATCATGTACTTCTCTATCCTGTTTATTAAAGTCTTATATATTTTACCTTTTTCAATTGCCCTGATTTCATTTTCAACCAGTTGTTTTAAGAGGTCTTCATTATCTTGTGCAATAAACAGGGCCATATCTTCAGGCAAATCGCGGATATCAATAATCCTCTCACTCGTTAGTATTACTGCCCTCTCAATGATATTCTCAAGTTCCCTCACGTTGCCTGGCCATTTATAATTCATCAGGACATTCCTGCATGCAGAAGTAATCCCTTCAATATCCTTATTATATTTTTTATTGTATATATTGATAAAATGTTCTATAAAAAGGGGGATATCGTCCTTTCTTTCTTCGAGGGGAGGGATATCAATATTAATAACATTCAGCCTGTAGTACAGATCTTCCCTGAACTTATTTTCAGCAGTAAGTTTTTTGAGATTTTTATTGGTGGCTGCAATTATTCTGACATCTACCCTGATGCTTTTTTCGCTTCCCAGGGGTTCTATCGTTCTTTCCTGCAATACTCTCAGTATCTTGGCCTGGAGATTAAGATCAAGATCCCCTATCTCGTCAAAGAATATTGTCCCGTTGTTGGCAAGAACGAATTTTCCGTTTTTGTCTTTTGCAGCATCAGTAAAAGCTCCCTTTTTATAGCCGAAAAGCTCCGACTCGAGAAGATTTTCAGGAATAGCTGCACAATTAATGCTTATAAACTGATTCCCCGCTCTTTTACTCTTATTATGAATTAGCCTGGCAATTATTTCTTTGCCTGCTCCTGTGGGACCTGTGATCAGTGCCGTGGCATCTGTGGCTGCAATAACATCGACTGTCTCAAGTATTTTCAGGATTCTTTTATTTTTGCCCACAAAGACTATATTGCTCTCTTTTTCCATCAGTTTTTTCCTGAGTTCAATATTCTTCTTTAACAGGATTTCTTTTTCCCGTTTTGAAATGACATAGTTATATACTTTATTTGAAACAATTGTTGAAATCAAAGTAATAGTCTCAAATGTGCTTTCAAAATCTTCATCAGATATATATTCTTTTTCAATACTAAGCACACCAACGGTTTTATCTTCGTATTTAATGGGAACTGCAAAAAATGAGTTCTTTTCTCCTGTGCCCCTTCTTATTTTCATCCTATTGAGAAAGTCTATGCTTTTTGTGATGTCTCTGATTTTTATCCCGTTTCCATATTTAAAAACCTTGCCAACAACACCTTCTCCTATCTGGTATACGCCCCTTTTTATTGCATCTTCACTTAATCCGTATCCTTTAAAGGCTTTCAATTTTTCGTGCCTGTCAAGAAGTACTATAGAACCTCTTTTTATGTTCATGACTTTTGAAATATAATCCATGATCTTCTCAAAGATGTTCTCAAGCTGGAACTCATGTGCAAGTATATCCGCAACTTTAAGAAGCAGGTTCTGCCTTTCAATTTTATTTTTGAGGCTTTCTATTAAATTGGCTTTTTGTAAAATCTGTACTGCAAAGGATGATATTGTTTCGAGCAGGTTCAGGTGCTCGCTGGTAAATGCATTTAATTTATTGCTGTCAACACTTATTACCCCAATTGTTACGTTTTCAAGCCTGAGAGGCACGGCGAGTTCGGATTTCAGGTCTTTTCTGACCCTTATGTAGTATTTTATACTGTCAACGTTATTTACCAGCAGGGGCATGCCCGATTCCGCTACACGACCCGTTACACCTTCTCCCGGACCCAGTTTTATTTTTGATATTCTGGAAGGATTCAGTCCCCTGAATACTTTTAATTCCAGAATATTTGTATCCGGATTTATAATTCTTATGCTTCCTGTCGATGCCCCTGTAATCTCGATACACTTATCAATTAGATAGTTCAGGAGTTCATTCGGGGAAATGGCAGAGTTGATTATCTCGAGGATATCTTCAAGAATCTGTAATTTATAGGTATTGGTTACTTTTAAATTGTCGCTCATGATATACAGAGATTTTTTTGAATATTTAATTTAAATGACCAAAATATGTGCATATAAACATAGAAATACAATATTTGCACAAATATAGTGCTTTTTTTGTTTAATAAAAAGATTACTCCCTGCAAAAATGTATTTATTTTAACTTGTTTAACCGTCTAAAAATAAGCTATTTACAAAACAGATGCCTGATAAATTTCATATGGGCCCTTAATATATGCAGATTTGGTACAGTAATTGCCGGTAATTAAAGATTAAGAATACCAAAATATATAAAAATCAAAATTATAATAACCGTAGATTGAAATAGTATTTCTTTTTTTGCAGAGCTAAATAATATATAATGGGAGGGGATAAAGTATATACTAATATGAGCACCGGTCTAACCGGCCTGGACAAAGTAATTCAGGGTGTTATTCCGGGTGATAATATTATATGGCAGGTGGATTCCATTGATGATTATATCCCTTATATTAATCCTTTCTATAATGAGGCCATAAGAAATAAAATACCTCTTATATATTTCAGATTTGCTGAACATAGGGTTTTGCTACCTTCCGGCAACAAGGCAAAAACATATATACTGAATCCTGATGAGGGATTTGAGTCTTTTATCTCTGCAATATTCGATGTAATTGAAGAGTATGGATACGGTACATATTATATCTTTGACTGTTTGTCTGATCTCGTTGTTGAGTGGTATAGTGATCGTATGATGGCTAACTTTTTTATGCTTGCATGCCCCTATCTTTATGATTATAAGACCGTCGCATATTTTGGCATACTGCGTAACGTGCATATGCCTATTACAATAAACGCAATTCATAATACCGCACAGATTGTATTTGATGTCTACAGGAATAAAGACATATTTTATATCCATCCCCTGAAAGTTTACAAGCGCTATTCACCCACGATGTATATGTTGCACAGTATGGATGGAGAGGAGTTCAGACCGGTAACCAGAAGTTCTATAATATCGGAAATACTGACATCCATTCCTCAGCCGTGGCTTGATTATACTGTGCAGAGGCTGGACATATGGAGGAGAAGCTTTTTTGAAGCCCAGGAATTATATAAAAAAGATAATGTTGAACTGACAGGTAAAAAGGTTGACGAACTTTTTAAACGTCTTCTTAGAATGGCAATTACCAGGGATGCAAGGCTACTTAAGCTGGCTGAGGAGTATCTGCAGCTTTCAGATCTTATAGATATAGGTAAAAGAATGATAGGAACCGGACTTATAGGTGGTAAGTCTGTCGGTATGCTTATTGCCAGGGCTATTTTAAATAAGGCAGATGCTCGCTGGAAGGATGTTCTTGAAGAACATGATTCATTTTTTGTCGGATCAGATGTATTCTATACCTATCTTATTAGAAATGGTTGCTGGTGGATGAGGAGAAAGCTTAAAAGCAGCGGTTCAGTGTATGATGATGCCGAGGAAGTCAGTAAAGTTATTCTTTCCGGTACCTTCCCCGATGATATAAAGGAACAATTTACCGAAATGTTGAATTATTTCGGGCAATCACCGATAATAGTCAGATCAAGCAGCCTGCTTGAAGATGCTTACGGGAATTCGTTTTCTGGAAAGTATGAAAGTATATTCTGTGCTAACCAGGGTACTCCCGAAGAAAGACTTGAACGTTTTATGGCGGCAGTAAGAGTTGTATACGCCAGTACAATGAAAAAGGAAGCACTGGCATACAGGACTCACTGGGGACTCATGGATCAGGATGAACAAATGGCCCTCCTTGTCCAGAGGGTATCAGGCGCAAAATATGACAAATACTATCTGCCTCATATTGCAGGAGTAGGATTTTCCTATAATCCTTATGTATGGGATAAGGATATTGATCCTGAGGCAGGAATGGTAAGACTGGTATTCGGACTGGGGACCAGGGCTGTTAATCGCTATGATGACGATTATATACGTATTGTAGCTTTGAATGAGCCTCTGAAACGTCCTGAGGCAAATTTTGATGAAGTAAAAAAATATACTCAGAAACGGGTTGATATTCTGGATTTATCGGTAAACCAGCTGACATCTGCTTATTTTATGGATATGGCAAAAGTAATTACCGACGTGCCCCTTGAAATGTTTACCTCACGCGATGAAGAACTTGAACGTATAGCCAGGGAAAGAAATATGGAAAACATATTTTCTCATGTGCTTACATTTAACAGGCTTTTATCTGACAGACAGTTTGTGAATGACCTGAGAGAGATGCTGGATGTTCTCAGAAAAGCTTATAATTTTCATGTGGATATTGAATTTACAGCCAACTTTCAGGATGAATACAATTACAGGATAAACCTGGTTCAGTGCAGGCCATTTCAGATTACAGGGGATGTACGTGCACTCAAGATTCCTGAAAATATTGATGACAGTAATCTGATAATAAGGACTAAGGGGCCAATCGTTGGTAACAGTATATCTGTGATAATAAACAGGGTCATTTATGTTATTCCGGATGTATATGGAAAGCTGAACATAAGTGACAGGTACTCAATTGCGAGAGTGATAGGAGAACTTACACATTCTGATAAAACGGGCATTCGGAAGGGAATGAATATTGCACTTATAGGTCCGGGCCGATGGGGCACGACCACACCTTCGCTTGGGGTTCCCGTTGTATTTTCAGAGATAAATAATGTTTCTGTTTTATGTGAGATAGCATATATGCATGAAGGATTAATTCCTGACGTATCACTGGGAACACACTTCTTCAATGACATTGTTGAAATGAACATGGTTTATTTTGCAATATACCCCGATAGAAAGGGCTATATTCTGAACAGTGACTTTTTTAGCAACGCGGAAAACAAACTTGCTGAATTGCATCCGAATGCCAAATTATGGGCCAATGTTATAAAGGTGATAGATATTGATGAGGACAGGGATGATTATGTTTTAAAACTTACTCTAAATTCAATGGAACAGGAGGGTGTATTCTATATCAGCAGCAGGAAGAAGATTTGAAAATTTATAGAAGTTTTAATAATCTATTAAATCAGGCATATTTAATTATGAGAAAAGAAGGTTTATATGATCCTTTGTTTGAGCATGATAGCTGTGGTGTGGGTTTTATAGCAAATATAAACGGGCAACCTTCGCATCATCTGATAACCGATGGTATAACAATATTGAAAAATCTTGTGCACCGTGGTGCTACAGGAGGTGATCTTAAGACAGGTGACGGTGCCGGGATATTATTGCAAATACCTTACCAGTTTTTTTCAAAGGAAACGGTAAAACTGAAATTTAACATTCCTCCAGCCGGGACATATGGCGTAGGCATGCTGTTTCTTCCTCAAAGAGAAGGAGTAAGGCAAAAAGTTATTACTGTAATTGAAAAGATTATCGGCAGGGAAGGGGGTTCCGTTTTAGGATGGAGAGATGTACCGGTGTGCCCTGGTTGTTTGGGCAAAACAGCTATTGATTCAATGCCATATATATGCCAGGTTTTTGTGGAAATACCTCCCCTCTCAGATGCAGATCTTGAAAGAAGGTTATACGTCGTTCGGCGAATAATAGAGAATGAAGTATCCAAAATGAAACTCTCATTGGATGAGTTTTATATACCTTCATTTTCATGTAATACCGTAATTTATAAAGGATTATTCGTTGCACCCCAGTTTGAAGAGTTTTATCTTGACCTTAAAGACAAAGAATTTCAAAGCGCTATTATTATTGTACACCAGCGCTATAGCACGAATACATTCCCGTCCTGGTCACTGGCACAGCCCTTCAGGTATATAGCACATAACGGGGAGATTAATACACTGAGAGGCAACATCAACAAGATGAAAGCCCGTGAAAAGACGATATCCTCTGCACTATTCGGTGAAGATATTGCTAAGCTTCTGCCTATAATTAATGCAAATCTAAGTGATTCAGGAATATTTGATAACGTATTTGAGCTTCTGTTTCAAAGCGGCTTTTGCATAGAACATTCAATGATGATGATGGTGCCTGAAGCTTTCGGAAGCAGATACCATATCAGTGAAGATAAACGTGCGTTTTATGAATATCATTCGGCAATTATGGAACCGTGGGATGGTCCTGCTGCACTTATATTTACCGATGGTATAAAAGTTGGAGCTGCCCTGGACAGAAACGGACTGAGACCTGCAAGGTATACAATTACAAAAAGCGGGAGACTGATAATGGCATCCGAGTTCGGTGTTCTTGAAATTCAGCCTGAAGATGTATTGCAGAAAGGGCATCTTTCACCGGGCAAAATGATCATGGTTGATACGCGTAAGAAGCGGATAATATATGACAACGAGATTAAATCCACTATTTCACGCAGAAAGCCATACAGAAGGTGGCTTGAACAAAACCGCATAGAACTTAAGGGCCTGTTTCAGCCGCCGGGCCCTGTGAGTATAGGACAAGGCTCATTAACATTGAAACAGAGAGTATTCGGATATACGATCGAAGAGATAAATATGATAATTACCCCTATGGCTGAAAATGCACAGGAGCCGGTGGGCTCAATGGGCAATGATACTGCCCTTGCAGTTCTATCGGAGAGACCCCAACTTCTATATAACTATTTCAAGCAGCTGTTCGCGCAGGTAACCAATCCGCCCATTGATCCATATCGTGAAAACCTGGTAATGTCGCTTATGAGTTTCATCGGCAGGGAGAGGAATCTTCTGGAGGAAACACCGCTGCACTGTCACCAGCTTAAACTGCCGCATCCGATATTGACAAATGAAGATGTAGATAAGCTTCGTAAAGTTGAGATTGAGGATTTTCGTACAGCGACCGTACCCATTCTATTCAATAAAAGCAGGGATAAGGATATTGAGAAGGCACTCAGTGAAATATGCAATGAGGTAGTTAAAAAAGTAGACGACGGATACTCGTTAATAATCTTAAGTGACAGGGGTGTTGATGAGAATAATATGGCTGTTCCTGTTCTTCTTGCCACCGCAGCAGTGCATCACCATCTTGTAAGTGTTGGGAAAAGGCAGCTATCCGGACTTGTAGTAGAAACAGGTGAAGCCAGGGGAATTATGCATTTTGCCCTTCTTGTTAGCTATGGGGCTAGTGCTGTAAATCCATACCTGGCTTTTGAAACCATTGCCGATCTTAAGGCTAAAAGCAAGATTTCAGCAGATATTAAACTGGAGGCAGCTGTTGATAACTATATTACAGCGATAAAAAAAGGATTGCTGAAAATAATGTCCAAAATGGGTGTTTCAACAATACGCAGTTACAGGGGAGCCCAGCTCTTTGAGGCAATCGGACTTAATGCGGAATTTATTGACAGGTATTTCCCGGGCACTCCGTCCAGAATAGGGGGAATCGGTCTGTCACAGATTTTTGAGGAATCAGTGAAGCGGCATAAAGATGCCTATGAGCTGAATAATCAGGTAAGCGGACTTGATTCAGGCGGAAATATTCATTACCGGAGTTTTTCGGAAAAGCATATTATTTCACCTGAGGTTATTATGCTTCTGCAAAAGGCAACAAGGGAAAATGATTTCTCTATTTTCAGGGAGTATGCCGGACTGGTTAATAACAAGGCCAGAAATCTTTGTACACTGCGGGGATTATTCAAATTCAGTGACCGGCAGCCGGTGCCTGTTGAAGAAGTCGAACCGGAAGAGTCAATAATAAAGAGATTTGTTACATCGGCAATGTCGTTCGGTTCGATAAGCAGGGAGGCTCATGAAACCCTTGCCATTGCAATGAATAGGCTGGGAGCTGCAAGTAATTCAGGTGAGGGCGGGGAGGATGAAGAACGGTATAAGGTTTTGCCTAACGGTGATAGCTCTAAAAGCATGATTAAGCAGGTTGCTTCGGCAAGATTCGGCGTGACAAGCAACTACCTCATTAATTCCAGGGAGTTACAGATTAAGATGGCCCAGGGTGCAAAGCCAGGGGAAGGAGGACAGCTTCCGGGACATAAGGTGAATACTATAATTGCGAAGGTGAGGCATTCCATACCGGGAGTGATGCTCATATCACCGCCGCCTCATCACGATATATATTCCATTGAAGATCTGTCAGAGCTGATCTTTGATCTGAAATGTGCCAGTCCCCATGCTAAAGTATCGGTCAAGCTGGTTGCTGAGGTGGGGGTGGGGACAATAGCTGCAGGTGTGGCAAAAGGAGGTGCTGACATGGTACTTATAAGCGGCCATGACGGTGGGACGGGAGCATCTCCGGTATCATCGATAAAACATGCTGGTATACCGTGGGAAATGGGACTTGCAGAAACACAGCAGGTGCTTGTGATGAATAAATTAAGAAACCGCATACGTATACAGGTTGATGGCAAGCTGCATACAGGAAGAGATGTAGTCATAGGAGCACTTCTTGGGGCAGATGAGTTTGGTTTTGGAACAACAGCACTTATAACCATGGGCTGTGTTATGATGAGGAAGTGCCACCTCAACACCTGTCCGGTTGGCGTAGCCACCCAGGATCCGCAGCTGAGAAAAAAATTCATAGGCAAACCCGAATATGTGATTAACTTTATGAGGTTTATTGCCCGTGAAGTGCGCGAGATAATGGCTGGTCTCGGATTTCGTACATTTAATGAAATGATTGGCCGGTCTGATATGCTTATTGCCGATGACACAGCGGGAAACTGGAAGACAAAGAATCTCGATTTATCCGGAATTCTGCGCAGGCCCCTGGCAGGAAATAAAAGTAAGCTCCACTTCGTATCTGCAGGAAAACAAGATTTTTCAAATAATATCGATGATGAGCTTATCGCAAAATCCTTAAATGCTATCGAAAATAAGCGGCAGATAAATATGTTTGCTAATATTCGCAATTCCAACCGTGCGGTGGGGGCATCCCTGAGTGCTGAGGTTTCTAAAAGGTACGGCTCAGAGGGACTGCCTGAAAATAATGTAAGCTGCAAATTTACAGGCTCTGCAGGCCAGAGTTTCGGTGCTTTTCTTGCCCGCGGCATCACATTTGAACTTGAAGGCGAATGCAATGATTATATTGGCAAAGGACTGTCCGGGGGCAAGATCATTGTTTATCCCCCTAAAAATTCACAATTCAGGCCCCATAATAATATTATCATAGGTAATGTATGCCTTTTCGGGGCTACCAGCGGCGAGGTTTATGTTAACGGGATGGCGGGGGAGAGATTTGCAGTAAGAAATAGCGGGGCAGTATCTGTTGTTGAGGGAATAGGTGATCACGGCTGTGAATATATGACAGGAGGTGTTGTTGTAATACTGGGGAAAACAGGTATAAACTTCGGGGCAGGAATGAGCGGAGGAATAGCATATGTGCTTGACCAGGACCAGCTGTTCGATACAAAATGTAATCTTGAAATGATTGATGTGGAACCCCTGGCCGATAAGGCTGACCACAACAGATTATATACTTTAATAAAAAACCATGTTAAATACACGGGCAGTGAATATGCCGGTCGCATACTTAAAGACTGGAATGAAATGCTGCCGCAATTTGTTAAGGTGATGCCTATTGATTACAGGAGGGCACTTGAAAGAATAAAGAAAGAACAGTCAAAAGATACAGAAGTTGTTTCACTTACTGAGGAGGTATATTAAATGGGTAAAATTTCAGGATTTATTGATTGCAAAAGGAAGAATTATTCTTACCTGGCCAAGGAGGAACGCTTAAAGAACTATAATGAGTTTATAGTTATGAGCTCAGATGAGGAACTGCGAAATCAGGGAGCACGCTGCATGGATTGCGGCATTCCCTTTTGCCATTCATTTGGATGTCCCGTTTACAATCTTATACCTGACTGGAATGATCTTGTTTACAGGGATAAATGGCACGAAGCATACGAGCAGCTTGAAAAGACCAATAACCTTCCGGAAATTACGGGTCGCGTATGTCCCGCCCCTTGTGAGAGTGCCTGTACGCTGTCGATTAATGACAGTCCGGTTACTATCAAACAGCTTGAGCTGGCAATTATTGAGAATGCTTTCAGAAAGGGATGGGTTGAACCCAGGCCTGCCTTTACAGAGACAGGCAAGAAGATTGCTGTGGTAGGCTCGGGACCGGCTGGATTAGCAGCTGCGCAGCAATTAAGACGCAGCGGCCACAAAGTGGTTGTTTTTGAAAAGGATATTAAACCGGGAGGAATACTCAGATACGGGATACCTGACTTCAAGCTTGAAAAAAAGGTAATAGACAGAAGATTGGAACAGATGGAGAGAGAGGGGATAGAATTTGTTACAGATGTTGTAATAGGTGAGGATCTGTCAGCACACTATCTGAAGAAAACATATGATGCAATACTCCTTGCTGTTGGAGCAGGAGAGCCCAGGAACCTCGATATACCGGGAAGAGGATTTGAAGGTATATATTTTGCAATGGACTATCTGATAAAGTCAAATAAACTTGTTGCCGGCGAGCTGAAGGAACATGAGATTATTAGTGCAAAAGATAAAGTCGTGCTTGTTATCGGGGGCGGCGATACGGGTTCCGACTGTGTCGGCACAGCAAACAGGCAGGGTGCAAAACATATTTACCAGTTTGAAATACTTCCCATGCCCAGGATATGGAAGGAGGAGTGGAATCCCGAGTGGCCTGTCTGGCCCTCAATATTAAGAACATCATCTTCACAGGAAGAGGGGTGCGAAAGGCAATGGAATATTCTTACAAAAAAATTCACAGGCAGGGGTATAAAGCTGATGAAAGCGACTTTCTCAAAAGTAGAGTGGATAATGGATGAAAAGACAAAAAAAACGAAAATGAAGGAAGTGGGGGGATCGAATTTTACTCTTGATGTTGACATGGTCCTCCTGGCAACGGGTTTCCTGCACGCCGAGCATAGCAGGCTCCTGAGAGACCTGGGCGTAAAGTTTGATGCCAGGGGCAATATACAAGCAAATAATAACTATTCGACAAATGTTCCCGCTATATTTGTTGCAGGTGACGCCTCCCTGGGAGCTTCACTGGTAGTGAGAGCCATATACCAGGGGCGTGAGGCCGCAAAGGAGATTAACAGGTTTCTGGGTAAATAGGATTACTGACAATATATTCCATAATATTTTATATCTTGCCGGTATAATTCTTTATAATAGGTCATGGATAAAAAAGACGATAATGCCGGATGTCCCTTTTGCGGGCCCGGACTGCGGAACCTGTCTTTTTATGAGAGCCCTGAATTCATAGCCATATATAATGTAGCCCCAATTTTGCCCGGACATGCACTGGTTATTCCCAAAGCACATATTATTAGCTTTTTTGAACTGTCGGACCGGGAACTTTTTGAATTCATAAAATTCAGCAGGACCGTAATAAAGATACTGGCAAAAGCATTCAATACTGAAGCATTTAACTGGACGCTGCAGGAAAAAGCTGAAGCGGGACAGTCAATTGCACACATGCATATTCATATCATGCCCAGAAAGCCGGAAGATCTGGCCCATCCCGGAGACTGGTATCCCAAATTAAAATATAATATCAATGATATTCTTGACAGCCATAAAAGAGAGAGGTTAACAGATGATCAGCTGAGAACGATTGTTGAAAAACTAAGAAGCATATCTGCCGAATTCAGTCGTCAACTTTAATATCCTTAATATTTACCTGTATGGTGGTGACCCCCCTGAAATGGTTTTCAGTCAGTATATAGGCAATATCAAATCCCAGGCCCTTACTTATTTTTTCATAGTGATGGGCCTGGTTAAATGCGATGGCAGGGAAGACGTTATAAGGTTCTTCTTCCTGGATAAGGCTTAATTTAAGATGTTCTTCCCCCGACCCCACAACCTTGCCATAACCATTATCAACAACGTTCTCGGCAAAGAATATAGGATTCATATTATTCGGACCGAAAGGCTCAAATTTCTTCAATACATTAAAAAATGCAGGTGTTATATCTTTTAAATTGAGCTCTGTATCTATCTCGATTTGAGGTATCAGCTGGTCAGGTGTTATAGTATCCTTAACGATCTTTTCAAACCTGTCCCTTAGCTTGGGGATATTCTCAATTTTCAGTGTTAGTCCGGCTGCGTACCTGTGACCGCCAAAACTTTCCAGGAGGTCGGAACATCCGCTGATGGCCATGTAAAGGTCAAAACCGATAACCGAGCGTGCAGATCCCGTAGCAAATCCATTTGATTCGGTTAGGATAATGGTAGGTCTGTAAAATGATTCGATAAGCCTTGATGCAACAATTCCGACCACACCTTTATGCCAGTTCCTGTTGTAAAGCACAGTGGAGTATTTGTAATTACTGCCATAACTTTCTATGTCCTTTAAGGCTTCTTCAGTAATATTTTTGTCAATGTTTCGCCTGGCCTGGTTAAAGCTGTTTATTTTCTGGCAATGAATAATTGCCTCCTCCTCGTTTTCGGAGGTAAGCAGCTCAACGGCTTTTTTGCCGGACTCAATCCTTCCTGCAGCATTTATTCGCGGACCTATCTTAAAAACAATATCGTCAACACCGATAGTCTTTCCTTCAAGTCCGGCCACACATACAATAGCATGCAGGCCCACGGAAGGATTATCGTTGAGCTTTTTGAGTCCGTAATACGATAGGATCCTGTTTTCATCAATAAGAGGAACAATATCCGAGGCAATGCTTACGGCTATCAAATCAAGGTACTGTTTGAGTTCATCAAAGGGAATATTGTTTTTTAGTGAGTAGGCATGTAGCAGCTTAAAACCGACTCCGCAACCTGACAAATACTTGAATGGGTATTTGCAATCCTTTCTTTCAGGATCGAGGACAGCTATCGCTTTGGGCAGGGTTGAGCCCGGGGTGTGGTGGTCACAGATTATAAAATCAATGCCCCTCTCATTGGCATAGTTAATTTTTTCTGTTGCCTTTATTCCGCAATCCAGAGCTATAATAAGCTTAATCCTGTTAAGTTCGGCGTATTCTATACCTTTGTATGAAATGCCGTAACCCTCGTTATAACGGTCGGGAATATAATAGTAAAGTTTATCATAGTATTTCCTCAGAAATGAATATACCATTGCTACTGACGTAGTGCCGTCAACATCATAATCACCGTAAATAAGTATTTTTTCATCGTTACTTATTGCCTGTTCTATCCTTTCAACTGCCTCGTTCATATCTTTCATAAGGAAGGGATCATAAAGGTTTTTCATTTCGGGATTAAAAAATGCATTTGCCTGGTCTAAAGTTCTTATTCCTCGCTGCACAAGCAAGGTTGACAAAACTGAGTTTATATTCAGCTCTTTTGCCAGCTTTTCGACATCTGCATCAAATCCGTTTTCTTTTATTTTCCATACTTTTTTCATAAAAACCTTTAAAACCTTAATAGAAATTTTTTCATGTAAATTTAAAATTAATATTACAAGTATTATAAATTACTTAAGTGAATTTCGAATTCGCTGGTGATATGTTTCAGGATTTTCTTTTTTACTTCTTCAGCATGCACATCTTTACCAAGTTCATTTTTCATCGAAGTTACTCCCTTGTCTGTATAGCCACATGGATTTATGTAACTGAAGTATTCGAGGTTGGTATTCACATTCAGTGCAAATCCGTGCATAGTTATATATTTACTTATCCTGATTCCAATAGCACAAATTTTCCTAGCTTTTTTCCCTTCACCTGAATTGATCCATACACCTGTTGCACCGGCTATCCTGCCGGCCATAATTCCGTATCCTTTAAGAGTATTGATTATTGATTCCTCAATCTTGAATACATATTTTTTTGTTCCGCAATTAAACTGTTCAAGGTCAAATATCGGATAGCCCACAATCTGGCCCGGACCGTGGTATGTTATGTCTCCGCCACGGTTTGTCCTTATACAAATTGCATTAATTGATTTAAGAATATTATTATTGATCAGGAGGTTATTTTCCTTGCCACTTCTGCCGATAGTATAAACATGCGGATGCTCGCAGAAGATAATCCTGTTTATTATTTCCTTGCCGGGTTTTCCTGCTTTTGCAGCCATGGCTTTTTTATGCAGCTTCTCCTGGTAATCCCAGGCTTCCCTGTAGTCAATAAGTCCTAAATCCTCAAATACAGCTTTAACAGGCATTTGTTAGTTTTAATTATTAAGTAATATGCACGTGCCTTTCTGCATGGTAAGATGATCTGACCTGAGGGCCGCTTTCGACGTGAGCGAATCCCTTTTTTAATCCTTTTTCCCTGTACATCTTAAAAGTTACAGGATTTATATATTCATGAACCTCTATATGTTTTTCGGAGGGCTGAAGGTACTGGCCAATAGTAAATACTTTGACCCCAATTTCAAGAAGGTCGTCCATAGTCTCCAGAACCTCTTCTTCAGTTTCACCCAGTCCGGCCATGATACCTGACTTGGCTACAATTCCTGATGCCACGACATATTTTAGAAGCTCTATACTTTTATCATATGTGGATACGCATCTTATGCCGGGAGTAAGTCTTCTGACAGTCTCAAGGTTGTGTGATATTACTTCAGGTCCTTCATTAATTATATGGTCCAGGGCTTCTGCTCGCCTGTTGAAATCAGGTATAAGAGCTTCCATGGTTGTATGGGGATTAATATGTTTAATTGTTTTTATCGTTTCGGCCCAGAATCGGGCACCGCCATCAGAAAGATCATCCCTTGCCACTGATGTTATCACACAATGCTTTAATCCCAGAAGCTTAATAGCTTCTGCCAGGCGGCGCGGCTCATCCCGGTCCGGTTCCTCAGGCTTCATGGTATTAACCTGGCAAAACCTGCAGTTTCTTGTGCACTTGTTGCCGAGGATCATGAAGGTAGCGGTTCCTGCACTCCAGCATTCACCTTTATTGGGACAGTTGCCGCTGACACATATGGTATTCAGCTTCTTATTAACTGTAAGGTTCTTTACCATGGAGTAGTTGCAGCCGTGCGGCATTTGTACCTTCATCCAGCGGGGGAGCCTCCTCCTTTCATTACCTTCTTTTTTCACTTCTCCGTGTTTTATTGTTTTGCAAAGTTAGTATATAATTGAAAAAAATTTGGGCAACTTACATATGTTAAATTATATTTGCACAGATTTTAAAAGCTTTATAAATGAGTCAATTGGAATTAAGTGAACAGCAGCAGATAAGAAGAAAGGCACTCGAAGAGTTGAGGCAGGCAGGCATTGATCCCTATCCGGCACAAGAATACATCACAGATGTTTCCACAACAGAAATAAAAGAGAATTTTAAGCCTGAAAAGAAAAACTTTCAGGATGTATCCATTGCCGGAAGGATTATGAGCAGAAGAATAATGGGCAATGCTTCTTTTGCAGAGATACAGGACGACAGGGGAAGGATACAGATTTATTTGCGTCGCGACGATTTGTGCCCCGGAGAGGATAAGGCACTTTATAACAATATTTTTAAGAAGCTGCTCGATATTGGCGATTTTATCGGGGTAAAGGGTTTTGTTTTTATAACCCAGATGGGAGAGATAACTGTTCATGTAAAGGAGCTTACTGTTCTGAGCAAATCGTTAAGGCCACTGCCGGTTGTCAAGGAGAAAGAAGGCAGGATATATGATGAGGTTAAAGATCCTGAATTCAGGTATAGGCAGCGATATGTTGATCTAGTAATTAATCCCCGTGTAAAACAGGTCTTTATAAAGCGGACAAGAATAATCGATACATTGAGAGAGTTTTTTAATTCCAGGGGCTATCTTGAAGTTGAAACGCCCATATTACAGGCCATTCCGGGAGGGGCGGCTGCCAAACCTTTTGTCACACATCATAATGCACTTGATATTCCATTATATTTGAGGATAGCAAATGAACTTTATCTTAAGAGGCTTATCGTAGGAGGATATAACGGTGTTTACGAGTTTTCCAAAGATTTCAGGAACGAAGGTATGGACAGGATGCATAATCCTGAATTTACCGTTATGGAGATTTATGTCGCATATAAGGATTATCTATGGATGATGGATTTCACTGAAGAGATGATTGAGAAAGTGGCCCTTACTATTAACGGAAAGGCAAAATTTAAATACGGTGATATTGAAATTGACCTTAAACGGCCTTTTATCCGCAGGACAATGCTGTCAACAATAAAGGAATATACAGGTATTGATATAACAGGGATGGAAGAGCAGCAGCTGCGCACTGTATGTGATAACCTGGGTATTGAAACGGACAAGTCTATGGGTAAGGGAAAGCTTATCGCGCGGATATTTGATGAGAAATGTGAGCCCCACCTTATCCAGCCCACATTTATTATGGACTACCCGGTTGAGATGTCTCCGCTATGCAAGAAACACCGCAGCAATCCGGCTCTTGCGGAAAGGTTTGAGCTTATAGTAAATGGCAAGGAATTGTGCAATGCATATTCAGAATTAAATGATCCCCTGGATCAGAAAGAACGATTTCAGGAACAGCTTAAGCTTTCTGAAAAGGGTGATGATGAAGCTATGTATATTGATACGGACTTCCTCAGGGCGCTCGAATACGGTATGCCCCCCACGTCAGGGATGGGACTGGGCGTTGACCGTCTGGCAATGCTCATCACCAACCAGCCAAGCATTCAGGATGTCTTGTTCTTTCCGCAGATGCGGCCTGAAAGGACAGAAAAAGCAGATACAAAGGATAAATACCTTAAAATGGGTATTACGGAGGAATGGTATCATGTGCTGATGGAGCTGGGATATAACACGGTTGAAAAAATTAAAAAAGTTGAAAAACCCGGTAAGTTACACCAGGAGCTGTGCGGTTATAATAAGAAGAATAAGCTGGGACTTGCCAATCCGGCCATTGATGAAGTAGCCCGGTGGATAGGAGGCTGATTTTTTATTTTTCAACAACTACTGTTTACCTATTAAACAGATTATCCTTTCTAAACGAATGATTTCCAATTATAAAGTACTTTTATTAACACTGTATCCGTTAAATCCATTGTTAATAAAGAAATTCCCTGACATTTCAACTTTTCTATATATTTGCGCCAAATGGATTAGCCTATGAATGCAGCAGCATATTCGGAAGAGACCATTCGCACACTTGACTGGAGAGAACATATACGCAAGCGGCCGGGGATGTATATCGGCAAGCTTGGCGACGGCTCTTCACAGGATGACGGCATATATGTGCTTATCAAGGAAGTTCTCGATAACGCGGTCGACGAGTATATGATGGGTTTCGGAAAGGTAATTGAGATTGTAATAAATGAGAATATCGTAATAATAAGAGACTACGGACGCGGGATACCGCTTGGCAAAGTTAAGGATGTAGCCTCTAAGATGAACACCGGCGCAAAATATGATTCAAAAGTATTTAAGAAATCTGTCGGCTTAAATGGAGTAGGCATAAAGGCCGTGAATGCCCTTTCTTCAAAATTTATCATCAAGTCGTTTCGTGATGGTGTAGTCAAAGCAGTAGGTTTTGAAGAAGGTAATACTATCAATGATCATAAGGAACACTCAACGGAGTCAAAGAACGGGACCCTTGTTTCATTTATGCCCGATATTAAGATATTTGGCAAGTTCAGGTTTATTGACGACTATGTGGAATCAATGATCAGGAACTATGTGTACCTGAATAGCGGACTTACGATTAAGCTTAACGGGGTACCTTTCTATTCAAAAAACGGACTCCTTGATCTTTTGAATGAAAATATAGACTCAGAAATTTTATACCCACTGATTCATCTTAAGGATTCGGATATTGAAATAGCGATAACCCATGGTAACCATTACGGGGAAACATATTTTACTTTTGTAAACGGACAGAACACTATTCAGGGAGGCACCCATCTTAACGCTTTCAGGGAGGCCCTGGTGAGGACAATACGTGACTTTTACAAGAAAGACTTTGACCCCTCAGATATTAGGGCGTCAATCATTACTGCCTTAAGTATAAAGGTCGAGGAGCCTGTTTTTGAGTCACAGACCAAAACCAAACTGGGATCCAGGGATATGAGTCCGGATGGCCCTTCGATACGTAACTTCATTGGTGATTTTGTAAAGACAAAGCTTGATAATTATCTGCATAAGAATCCTGAGACTGCTGATATGCTGCTGAAAAAGATTATTGAGTCGGAGAAAGAGCGCAAAGCTATATCAAACATTAAAAAAATTGCCCGCGAAAGGGCCAGGAAGGCGAATCTGCACAACAGAAAGTTAAGGGATTGTAAAATTCATTATAACTCCAATGACGAGAGAAGGTTCGAGACAACCATATTTATCACCGAGGGTGACTCGGCCAGCGGCTCTATTACCAAATCAAGGGATGTAAACACACAGGCTGTATTCAGCCTAAAAGGAAAACCTTTAAATACATACGGGCTTACAAAAAAAATTGTCTATGAAAATGAGGAGTTTAACCTGCTGCAGGCAGCCCTTGACATTGAAGATGATCTCGATAATCTCAGGTATCATAACGTTGTTATAGCCACAGATGCCGATGTTGACGGCATGCACATACGCCTGCTTCTGATAACCTTTTTTATTCAGTTTTTCCCCGACCTGGTGAGAAAGGGGCATCTTTATATTCTTCAGACTCCCCTGTTCAGGGTTAGAAACAAAAAGGAAACAATTTACTGCTATTCAGATGAAGAAAAGAACACGGCAGTGGAAAAGCTGGGAGCTAACCCTGAAATTACAAGATTCAAAGGCCTGGGGGAGATATCCCCTGATGAGTTCAGGCACTTCATAGGCAAGGATATCAGGCTCGAGCCGGTCAGGCTGAAGAAGGATGATGCGGTTTCAGATATACTGCCTTTCTTCATGGGTAAAAACACGCCGGAGCGCCAGGAGTTTATTATTGAAAATCTGCGCGTCGAAGAGGATCTTGTTGAATTATAATTATTTTTTACTTTCATCGTAAAAGGATGGGCTTCATTATGAACGAGGTGAATAACGAAAATAACAGGGAAAAGAAAAATCTGGAAGACGAGATAGTGGAGCTTGAAGATAGCTCAGCAGATCATATTACCGGTTACACAAATGTCATCAGGTTATCCGGACTTTATGAGAACTGGTTTCTTGACTATGCTTCATATGTGATCCTTGAACGTGCCGTTCCCCACATTGATGACGGACTCAAGCCCGTTCAGAGAAGGATACTGCATTCAATGAAGAGACTGGATGATGGCAGATACAATAAGGTTGCAAATATCATAGGGCATACCATGCAGTTCCACCCGCACGGCGACGCATCCATAGGTGAAGCCCTGGTGCAGCTCGGACAGAAGGAGCTGCTTATAGATGCACAGGGAAACTGGGGTAACGTGCTTACCGGGGACGGAGCGGCAGCCGCCAGGTATATTGAGGCACGCCTGTCCAGGTTTGCACTTGAAGTTGTGTTTAATTCCAAAACAACAAAGTGGAAAGCATCATATGATGGGAGAAACAAGGAGCCTGTCACACTGCCTGTGAAGTTCCCCCTGCTCCTTGCCCAGGGTGTCGAGGGTATAGCAGTGGGACTGGCATCGAAGATTCTGCCTCATAACTTCAATGAACTTATTGATGCTTGCATTGCCCATCTCCAGGGAAAAAAGTTCGAGCTGTATCCTGACTTTGCCACGGGCGGACTGATAGATGTTTCAAGATATAATGACGGATTGAGGGGAGGGCAGGTAAAAATAAGGGCGAAGATTAAAAAAGTCGATAAAAGAGCACTTCTTATAACTGAAATACCTTATGGCAGGACTACTTCGACATTAATAGAATCGATAATCAAAGCTAATGAGAAAGGCAAGATAAAGATAAAAAAGATAGATGATAACACTGCCGGGAATGTTGAAATATCCATAGATCTTGCTCCGGGCATATCGCCTGACAAGACTATTGACGCCCTCTATGCTTTCACTGACTGTGAAGTGCCTGTATCACCAAATTCCTGTGTTATAAAAGATGACAAGCCCGCCTTTATCGGGGTCTCTGAGATACTGAAAACTTGCACACAGAGAACAGTTGAGCTGCTTAAGAGTGAGTTAAGTATAAGACTCGAAGAGCTGAATGAGTCATGGCATATTTCCAGTCTCGAAAAAATATTCATAGAGAATGAGATTTATGAGAATATTAAATCATGCAAAAGCGAAGAGGAGATTCTCGAGACTATAGACAGGGGACTGGAACCTTTTAAGAAGAAGCTTTTAAAGGAAGTTACAAGGGATGATCTGATAAGGCTGTCAAACATACCTATAAGGAGAATATCAAAATACAGCTCTATTAAGGCAGACGAATACATTAGGCAGATTGAATCTGAAATCGAAGAGGTAAAGAATCATCTTGATAATATAATACCGTATACCATAAACTACTACAGGCAGATAAAGAAAAAATACGGGCACGGTAAAGAGAGAAGAACAGAAATAAAAAACTTCGATACCATAATTGCTACCAAAGTTGTAGTGGCAAACCAGAAGCTTTATTTTAACAGGCAGGAAGGTTTTATTGGCACATCACTTAAAAAAGATGAGTTTATATCTGACTGTTCTGATATTGACGATATCCTGGTAATTCTTAGGGATGGCAATTACCTGACAACAAAAGTCACCGAGAAGACCTTCGTGGGGAAAGATATCCTGTATGCAGCGGTATTTAAAAAGAATGATACAAGGACAATTTATAATATAATATACAGGGACGGGAAATCCGGCAAAGTGATGATTAAACGATGTGCCATAACAGGTTTAATAAGAGATAATGAGTATAACCTAACCAAGGGTACGGAAGGTTCCAGGATATTATACCTGAGTGCCAATCCGAACGGGGAGGCAGAGACTGTAAGGGTACATCTGAAGCCCAGGCCCAGGTTGAGGAACCTGGTTTTTGACTATGATTTCGGAGAGCTTGCCATTAAAGGAAGAAGTTCAATGGGCAATATCCTTACAAGGTATGCAGTGAGTAAGATTATCCTTAAAGAGAAGGGACTTTCCACGCTCGGAGGCAGAAAGGTATGGTTTGATGCGGATGTAAACCGCCTTAATGCAGACGGAAGGGGCCGGCTGCTTGGAGAATTTAAGGGAGATGATAAACTGATGGTTATTACACGGTCAGGCACATTCAGGCTGTCATCATTTGACCTGTCCAACCATTTTGAAGACGATCTGCTTATAATTGAGAAGTATAATCCTGACAAGATTTTCTCTGCTGTATATTTTGATGCTACACAGAATTATTACTATGTAAAGAGGTTTACCATTGAACCCGGAGAAAAGCCTGTAAGCTTTATAGGATATAATCCGGGATCAAAGCTCATTCGCATCACCGAGGTGGAATATCCCAGGTTTGAGTTGAAGTTTGGTGGTGACCAAAGCCACAGGAACAATGAAATAATTGAAGTTGCAAAGTTTATAGGTGTAAAAAGCTATAAAGCCAAGGGGAAGAGGCTGTCAAACTATGAAGTTGCCGTTGTCAGCGAGCTGGAACCAATAATGACCATAGCTGAAAAGGAAGAGGAAAAGACAAAGGCAGAAGAAGAAACAATAAATAAAAGCGAAGAAAAAGGTTTTAATGGACAGCAGATGACACTCAATCTTTAATTTTTTTATATTTTAGAACCCGCAAGTTCAAAAAATGGATATTCAAATAATTGAAGTCAGGAACAGGCGGCATTTGAAAACCTTTATCTATCTTCCTGCCGAAATTCATAAAACTCATAAAAACTGGGTACCTCCGATATATATTGATGACCGGAATTTTTTCAATCCCCGCAGGAACCGGTCTTTCACTTATTGCGACACCATACTTCTGCTTGCAATGAAAGGTAAGAAGGCCACAGGGCGCATCATGGGCATTATTAATCATAAATACAATGAGGCACATAGTGAGCGTGATGCAAGGTTCTGTTTTATGGAAACTTATGATGAGCCCGACGTTGCCCGGGCCCTTTTGCTGGCTGTCGAAAATTGGGCACTTTCAAAGAAGATGACAAAAATGGTGGGTCCACTCGGTTTCTCGGACAAGGATCCACAAGGTATGCTCATAGAGGGATTTGATGAGCCCATGGTTATTGCAACCAACTGCAATTTCCCATACCAGGCAGCCCTTCTTGAAAATGAGGGTTACATAAAACATGTCGATCTTGTTGTTTATAAGCTGTTCACACCTGAGCACATACCCTTATTCTACAGGGAAATATATGAAAGAGTAATAAGAAACAACAGTATAAACCTTCATAATTTCAAATTCCGCAGGGAGCTGAAGCCATATATCAGGCCTGTACTGGGTCTCGTAAACCAGACTTTCAGGGATATATACGCCTTCATACCCATGGACGAAAAAGAAATGGACGATTATGCAAGGCGTTACCTCTCCATACTGGATCCGAGATTTATTAAATTGGTGACAAATAATAAAAATGAAGTGATAGCTTTTATAGTAGGCATGCCTGACATAAGCCAGGGCATCCGAAGCTGTAAGGGCCACATTTTCCCGTTCGGGCTTTTAAAAATATTATACCACCAGAAAAGAACAAAACAGCTGAACCTTCTGCTGGGAGGTATACGTGAAGATTTCCAGAATATCGGTATAGATGCTGTATTGGGTGTCAAAATGATTGAAGAGGCACACAGGGCCGGACTTAAATATATAGACAGCCACCTTGAGCTTGAAGACAATACCAAGATGAGAGCAGAGATGGAACGTATGAACGGCAAGGTATACAAGAAATACCGTATATATAAAAAGAATCTGGTTAATACCAGGATACTTACAAATAATTAATAATCCTTAAAAAATATACCATGACAGCAAAATCAATCAGAACAATAGCTTTTATAGTTTTACTGGTGCACGGCGTGGGACTTTGCAGGGAGTGGTAACCGGACTTGGTTTTAAGATGAAAAAATTATCGGCATCTTATTCATGGTTCTTTGGCAGACAACTTGGCAAAACAATATCAAGGGTTTTATGTTTTATATTTTATTCAATATTGTTTTCGGCCCACTGGCCTTCGCAAGTCTTTAATGAATAATGAATCCACACAAATACATATTTATTATTCGCTGCAGTATAATGATTCTCTGTATTATGACATATACTGCAGGCCGGCAAATAATAGCACAAAATGAAACTGCGGTCAGGGAATATTTTATTAAAGGATGGGTATTAGGGGAGGATGGGAATCCGCTGGTCGATAAGAAGATTTTTCTGGCTTGCTGCTCAAGTAAAAGAAAATGCGATGTAATATTGGCAGATGACATGGAGGGCGATTCAACTGCCGCCGTCAGTCCTTTTGGTTATACAGACGAAGAAGGGGTATTTGAAATTAAGTTCGACCCGGATTTTATAGCAGAAACAGCTGGTGACTGCAGATTTATGAGCCTAGGAATTATTTATGATAAGGCTCTGGTGAAGCTGAAAAAAGATGAACTTGGTGTTTTATTTTTCCCCGATCAACTTGATGCCGGCACTGAACTGGATTTTGGTGAACTGGTTTTTGCTCCTAGGTAATACCTGGCATTTAAAACATATCCTACTGTTTAACTATTCTCTCATGGATAAATTCCTGTGAATGCTTTTTGAAGCGGTAAAGGAAAGCACCTTTTTTAGAATCCGTAGTATTTTTTGCTTCCAGCTTTTCAAGCACTTTTAATGACAGTATTTTTTTCCTGAAATTTCCGGGGTCAAAGTTGCGCTGAAAAATGGCTTCATAAAGAGTGCGAAGCTGCAATATTGTGAATTTTTCAGGCAGTAATTTTTCCCCTATCAGTGTATAACTTGCTTTTTGCTTAAGCTTCTCATGTGCATGTTCAACCATCGTGCTATGGTCAAATATTAAGTCAGGTTTCTTTGAGAATGTCCACCATACTGCACCGTGCTTCCTGATAAGGTCCTTATCATGCCTGTCAATACGGATCATGGCATAAAAAGCTATGCTGATAACTCTTCCCCCGGGGTCCCTTTCGGGATCGGAGAATACATGTACCTGTTCCAGATAGATATCTTTAAGTCCGGTTATCTGCAACAGCACACGCTCAGCTGCTTTCTCAGCCGTTTCATTTTCCTGTACCCATCCTCCCATAAGGGACCATTCACCAAGGGCAGGCGGAAATTTTCTTTTTGCCAGCAATATTTTCAGCTTATCGTTTTCATATCCGAAAATTATGCAATCTACTGCCACATGGTGTTTAGGGTGCTTATATACTGAAACAGGCATGAGGGAATTAATATTCTATAATGTATAAAATTTAAAAACTGACAGCTGCATGTACTTTTCTCCCGGCTTTAATACTGTTGACGGGAAGTTAGGATGATTGGGCGAATCTGGATAATGCTGTGGTTCAATGGCCAGGGCGGATCTTTTATAATAAGGCTTTCCTGACTTACCCTTTACTGACCCGTCCATGAAATTTCCACTATAAAACTGGAAGGCCGGTTCTGTAGTATAAATTTCCAATACCCTTCCTGATGTCTCTTCCCAAAGTCTTACTGCGAGAGTAAGGGCTCCGGCAGTGTCTTTATTAATTACCCAGTTATGATCATAGCCCTTGCCAAAAGCCAGCTGCTCGTCAGGCATACCTATATCCTTCCCGATTTGCTTGCCGGTTGTGAAATCAAGAGGAGTACCTGCAACAGGAACTATCTCACCTGTAGGTATAAGCTCACTGTTCACCGGTGTAAAAAAACTGGCATTGGCCTTAAGGTAATGATCAAGGATAGTAGTGTCCCCTTCTCCTTTTAAATTGAAATAGCTGTGGTTCGACAGGTTTATTACAGTCGGCTTATCTGTCGTAGCCTCGTATTCCATTTTCAGCTCGTTGTTATCAGTGAGAGTATATATTTTTTTTACTGTCAGGTTGCCGGGATATCCTTCTTCACCGTCAGGTGAAAGATATGTCAGGATAAGTGAGTTGCCTTCCTGCTGTGCTTCCCAGACCTTTTTGTCAAATCCCTTGTTGCCCCCGTGGAGAGTATTATTGCCATCATTAAGATACAGGGTGTATTCTTTACCTTCGAGGCTGAATTTACCTTTGTTAATCCTGTTGGCATAACGTCCAACAATACATCCCAGGTACATTTTCTCATCGATGTAATCGTCTATACCATCAAAGCCAAGTACTATGT